>Ga0136644_10004133_pt1 | contig 10745 bp, 11 predicted proteins | sample C_130820_EF_Meta_FD_94780 | JGI IMG/M metagenome (GOLD analysis project Ga0136644, IMG submission 94780) | Freshwater microbial communities from Lake Croche, Canada to study carbon cycling - C_130820_EF_MetaG (v2) (version 2) | ecosystem: Environmental > Aquatic > Freshwater > Lake | place...
ACACAAAAAATTATAACCAAAGAAATTAAATTAGAATTAATTGAAACTAATTGTATGAATTTTTATGGATTAGATATTTATCCATCTTATTTTACAGAAAATAATGGTTTAATTTTTTCAATAAGTCAATAGAGCGATTCATTTTTGTTCCACTTTGTTGTTCTATTGGTGACATTCTTGAAACTTTTTCTTCTTCCAAATTTTCTTCAAACTTGCTTCTATCATCAGGGTTTGTAAACAAATACGCTCCTGGTGTAGATGGTGAAGATACCAAATCAAAACAAATTAATTCAAAATCATCTTGTACTTCATTCTGTTCACCAGTCTTTTTTAAAGAACCAACACCACGTGAAGATATACCCAAAGTAACACCTTGTCTTAACAAGTTTGCTGCTTGGTCACCCTTTGTAGATACAATACCTCTCTCATGGAATCCTGGTGATGTTAGAAGACGCAACTTACCCATAAGGATATGTCCGTCCCACCATATATCATTAATGATGTGAGACACACGGTCAAGGTCAATTAATGATGATTCAGGGTGATTTAATTCTGAAAGAGATGTTCCTTTTTCAATCATCTTTTTATAATTTTCAGATTCACGTTTTAAAATTCTTTCAGGGTACACTCTCCCATTACGGTTTGGTGTATTGTATTTTTGAAGTACGGCATAGAATTCAAAAGGTTTTGAATAATCCAAGAAATTCTTGTGATTTTCCTCAAGCATCTTTTTATTAAATTCATGAGATGGTGACACATATCCGGCATCCATTTCAATCAATATTCCTTTACCTGTTTCGGTAGGTCCTAATATTTTCATACGTATGTTTTAGTAATAAATACTAAGATGCTTCTTCTTTGCTCTTTTTAGATAGTGTAAAATCAAAATACTCGTTCTTTTTAAAGTTTTCAATATAAATTTCTTTGGCAATTCTTTTCAATTTATCTTTAAGAATCGTATCTTTGAAATCAACTTCTTGTGATAAAAATAGGGTAATTTCCAAATTCATAAAACTTTTTTTCCCGTAAACAATTCCGCTGGTTCTTAAATCCAAATCAACAATATAATTGTCTTTAAAAAATGTCGGGTCTAATATTTCAAATATTGTATGTTTTATCTGTCTACCAAAATTTGATACTATTCTTTCCCAATTGTCATAACTTTGTTTTGGTGAAACCCAACTCTGTAGATTAAGATAGACTGATTTAAAATTTTTGGAATCAACTGTTCCATAACTCACTTTTGAATTGTTGAATCCTACAATTCGTGATGTTTTTCCTTTTTTCATTAATATTCATGTGTATATATTGTTTATTGTTAGTAAAAAAATAATCTAATTTGTTTCTATTGTCAAATTTTTACCAACTTTGTATTATTTACTATAATATGTTAAAAGTAAAAATAGATGCAAAAACTCCTTTAGAAAAAGCCTTAAAACAATTAAAAGGAAAGGTAATTAAAACCAAGCAAAATGAAAAGTTAAGAGAAAGACTTCAGTATGAAAAACCATCTGTTACACGTAGAGCACAAAAATTAAAGGCTCAATACGTTGAATCTCAAAAACCTAAAGATTAATTAATATTATTATACAAATTGTATAATTTTACATAATTGATTTTAGAAAACTCTTCACCTTTGATTTGGTTAATAGTTTCCTGTAATTTTTTTATTGTAATATCATCCATAGATTCATTGATATTACTTAAAGAGTGAATTGTTTTTACTTTTAAATCTTCAAACTCTTTTGACAATTCCACATCTTCAGTCATTAATACTTTAGATAAATCCCTTTTAGAATCTTCATCTAAATTTTCAATATAAGAACTAATTTCTCTATTGGCAATATTCATCAAAGTTTCCATTGGTAATTGTATTGCAGTTTTAACTTCAGTAGTCTCACTTAAATTTTTTATGAGAGTTTTTCTACTTTCAACATTCTCCATAATTTTATCAGGAGAGTTGTAAATCAAATTGTCAATATCTTTGTAGTTATTTTCACTTACAACATCTTTAACCCAATATTCAATTTTTTGTGTATTTAATTTTGGTAGAAGTTTTTCTACTTGTCTTAAAGATTCGTTGATGTAAGCCTCAGCTAAAGTTTTATCATAACCATTTTTCTTGGATAATTCAGTATAAATATAAAACATTGTACTGGCGTTTTTATTTTCCAACACCAATTTTTTGAAGTTTCTTAACTCCAATTTTGTAGTTTCATTCACATAAGAATTAATCATTAATCCTTCTATTTTGCTAAGTAATTGTCCAAATTTCATATCAATAAATATATCAATCTAATAGTTTTCCTAATTGTTCTTCAATTAGCCCTAATGAACGTTTTCCTTTTTCTAAATCAACTTCATCAACACCATACAAATTATCACGTTCTAAAATAATGTTCATGTTCTTTTTAACTGATTCCGGTGTAACCGCAGTTTCACCTCCTGCTGGTGGTGTTTCACCTCCTGCTGGTGGTGCTCCACCTAAGTCAGCTCCAAATCCACCCATATCACCTCCTTCTGCCGGTGGTGTTTCTGTGGTTCCTGACGATGCTCCACCATTACCATATAACTTGTCAATATTATCAAATAATCCTGTTCTTGTTATAACATTAGCAGTATTGGCGATTTCAGCGGCAACTGCTTTTTCAACTCTTTGTTGTTGTAAATCAAGTTTAATATCTTCATCAGAGAAACCAAGAATGTGTTTTTTAGCCCAAGTTTGTGATGTTGGAGCAATACCCTCAACAGGTGCAACAGCATCTTTATATAACAACATTTTTTCTTTCCAAACATCTATTGTTAACAAGTCAGCTTGTTTAGATGGGTTAGTTAAACTTAGTTGAAATGAATTTAATTCATCTTCAAATCCTAATAAAAATAAATGTATAATTGCAATTTTATTAAGTTCGGCAACCATAGATTTTTGAATTCTATTGATTGTTCTTGCAAAACGAATGTCTTGTAATGATAAATTTCTACCATCTCCAACAACTTCTTCAAATCCTAAAAATGCTTTTGGAATTCTTAAAGCTGTTAAAAGTTTCTTTTGGATATATTCAATATCGGCAATTTCAGACAAGTTTGTTGCTCCTGGCAAAGTTTCAATTGGGTTTGGAGCCGCTGGGTCTCTTACAGGTATAAAGAAATCTTGGTCAACCGCCATTTGGTTGAATCTCATATCTACGTTTCCTGTTTGTGGGTCAGTGACTTGGTCTTTCTTAAATTGTTGTGCAAATCTTTGTACGTATGGTTGAATATCTGCATCATCCATGTTACCAACGAATACTTTAAATACACGTCTTTCAGGTGCTCTTGATGTTCTATAAACTAACATTGCATCTTCAGCAAGAATTAATTGTTTCCAAATACGTCTTGCCTTTTCCAACATGGCAGTACCATATGGAAGTTTTCTATCATCACCCAATAATCTAAAGTGAGCAACTTCCCAAGTATTAAATTCTAAGTTTTTGTTTTTCCAAGTAAAAGTTAAACTTTTGGCATCACTATTAGAAGCCACGGCACCACCCATACCAGATGTTGCTCTACCTTTCATACCAACTTCAATACGTTCAATTTCAATGTTTGGTAATTGTAAACAACCAACAATACCTTTTTCCGGGTCCAACTTTAAGAAAACAAAGTTATCACCATATTTTGCGGTATTACGTGTCCACATTGGTAGGTTAGTATTAATATCCAATGCGTTATTAAATAAATCTCCTAATACTGACTTAATTCTTGGTGAATCAGAGTATATTTGTAACATATATCCATTTTCATCAACCGTTGTAGATTCTTCAGCGTATGTATCCAAAGCCGCAGAAATTTCAGGTGTGTACTCCATTGACTCATAATCATAATATGATGCCAATCTTGTTGGTTGATAATAAATTGCTTGTGAATATAAATTATTTTCAATTTTACCCCATTGACTTGAAATATAATGTGTTTGGCGAGCTTGTAATTTTTCTTTCTCGTATTCAGCTTTATCCGTAGTTCTTAATAGTTCTTTCTTATCAAACTTATAAGTGGGAATATCTTGACCCAAAAGGGAATTCGGTCCAAGTTGTTGGGACAATCTTTGCCATATCGTCAGGTTCTTTTCTTCCATATTTAAAATTTAAATCAATACTAATATTTATCAACGCTTGATTCCGCCGAATACCCATAAATAGTCTTGATAATCCTTTTGTGTTGGTTGATTTTGATACGCAATGTTTGATTTATAGTTTGTGTTCGGAATTGAGGGGTTAAAGTATTGTTCTTTTGGTGGGTCATAAGAAGTAACCTGCCAAGATTCCAACATAGTTTTCGCCTGTTCTGTAACCTTTGTGAGTTGTGAAAAAGATGAATCTGATACATATACCGCCATCGCCAATGACATAATTAAGTCATCATGTTGTCCTTTCATGTGGTCAGGTCTACCATTAATATAAACAAACGTATTCATTTCATTCAATAATCTTGATGAATGAACTTTTAATCCATGTCTTAAACTTTCTTCAAGAGCGGCAATAATTTGAACCCTTTTATTGTTAAAGTTAATACCAGGAATTTTTTCAGCCGCCTTTGGGTCGTATTTCCATCTATTACCAAAATCTACACCATCAACATATAAATCTTTATATCCAAGTTCTTGTAATTTTCTGGCTGTTGCAACTCCCATACCACCCGTGATATCAATTACTATAAAACAGTTGTACATGTTACCCCATTTGTAAGCAATTTCAGCCAATACATCAGGAGGAAGTTTTCCAATATATTCCGCAACTTGTTCTCTTTCATCAAAGTCATAAATTTGAAACGTTGAATAGTCTTCAGAATCTCCACGAGATACATCCACACCCATAATATATTTATGACCTAATTCAGGTTCTTTCCATATCCAAAGTCCACCACCCATCATTTTATTCATGGGTTCTTTAATCATATTATCAGTAATATTTTTAATTAAGTTAGAATCAAATACGTTATCACCCGAACCCAAGAAATTACATTCCAATTCCTGAGAAACCTTACGTTTGTCATACTTAAGTTTTTTAACCATCGCCTCAAACCAAGATGAACATGGTCTATAACCTAAATCAAAATAAGCTTTTAACTCGTCATAGTTTCTTTCATATGGGTCACGACCTGAAAAATCAATAACTCTATCGGCAGTATATTCATCACGATTTAATAAATAATGAATAATTTCATCAGTTTTAACCAAATATAAATCTTTTGTATATCGGGGGTCACGATACCAATACATTTCGGTAATCTTGAAATCGTTCATTCCACGATTGGCTTGTTCGTAAATTTCATAGTAAATTGGGTCATATCCGTTTGGTGTTGATACAACAACAACTTTACCACCCGTAGATAATGAAGCCATACAAGCAGCCCAAAAATCACCATCGGCTTCAATATACGCCGCTTCATCAAATATCAACATAGTGGGGCTATAACCACGAAGTGCATCCTTTGATGTTGCAACGGCTTTAACTTCACAACCGTTTGTTAATTTAAAATGTCTTGCCGCGTTTTTATCTGGTGAAAAACTTACACCAACCCAAGCAGGCCATTGTTCAGTAAATCCACGAATTTTGTTTGCCATTTCCACGGCAGTATCCAATTTGTTTGCAATAATCAAAACCTTTTCAGGTCTTTGTTTTGATGCAAATACAAGTCTTTTACTTGCCCAAGCCGCAGTCACGGTTGATACACCAGCCTGACGGTATTTTAATGCAATATTTTCGTTGTAGTTTTCGTAATCTTCAACCAAATTAACTTGGTCAGGAAATAACTCTAATGGGACGTATCTTGACTGAGTGTTATCATAAGTCTGAAGATACGTCTTAAGAGCATATGGTGTATTTTTCATACACCTTGAATATTCTAATAGTAATTGTTCTCTGGTTAAACCCATAAAAGGTTAGTGTTAGGACCTGTCAATACCTAAACTACCTAAGAAATCATCTAAATCACTCAAATCATCATCGTCAGGACCCATAGTGTCACCATCTTCATCAGTATCATAGTCTTCGTCATCATCACTATGTACGTCATTCAAATGAGCCACAATTTCCTTAACCATTCTGTCCAAGATTGATGTTGCTTTTGCATCACCTCTTAAAATCATTTTAGCTAATTTGAAAAACTCTTCAGATGAAAGTGCTGAAAATCTTGCAAAAAGGTAGTTTTGTATGAATTTTTTATCTTCTTCAAATAATTCTTCGGGATATGCAGTCAAGAATTTTTCCCATAATACTGGACCAATTCTTAAATCCCAAATTTCACTTGATAAGCTGTCAGTTGATGCCATGACCATTTCGGCTTGTTTTGGGTCATCAGGAAGTCCTTGAGTACCTAAGATTTCCATTGTACCTTTAATTAACTCGTGAATTAATATAGGAAAAAATACACCTGTCGCTTTAACTGTTGGGGGGTCAGTTTGAATATCAACTTCTTCTTTACCACCAACACCACCTTGACTCATCATCATGTCCATCATTTCGTCAGGTAATACCCAATACAATAAATCATTTACAGACATAACAACACCGTACAAATTCAATAAGTCGGGGTCAACTCTATCTAATTCATCTCTAACTAATTCAAACATGTAATGTCCTTTTTTAGATGAACCTTGAATTAACGCATTTATAAATCTTCTTTTCGCCTTTTCAATATCAAATCTTTCAAATGCTGATATGAAATCTTCAAGGTCTTCTTCTTTTTCTTGGAAATTCTGTTCAACTTCCTCGTCTTCAGGTTCTTCACCTTGTTTTTGAAAACCTGTCATATCAATTTGACCTGGCATTACAAGTTCTGCAACATAATTAATTTGGTCTGGTCTTACACCCATTTCTTTTCTAACCAAATCAATTGCCAAATTTTCAAGATATTCTTTATGAGCCATTTGTTTTTGTAACAATTGCATGGCCATAGTCATCATCATTCTTTGTAATTGTTGTAAAGGATTACCTCTTGAAATATCAGCACCAGCATTTGGTACATAACGTCTAACTTTAGCAACAACATCTTTAAATCTTTTAGAAGCAACTAACTCTTCAAATGTTTCAGGTAAATTACCCTGTTCAATATTTGGAAATGCCGGATTTGTAGACAATGGAGTTCCTTTTGAAAGAATTGTTCTTTCAATATCTGGTGACATTCTTTCAGGTCTATCTCCATAATCAATTGGAGCTTCTCTTACAATTTGTTTCTTTTTCATTATTGGTTTTTAAAATCAATTTTTAATTGGTCAAATTCCAAATAGTCAGGTATTTTAACCGTTCCCATTTTTGGTGCTTCAGTAGATGCTTTTGGTTTTGGTTGGTGTTTTGGATTTTTAAAAGGGTCTGATGTGTTTGGTTTTTCTTTAGTACCGGGTTTTACTCTTGTTGGTGCTGGTGCTGTTTTTGTACCTTGTTCATCAATTTTCTCAGCCTTTGGTTTTGGTTGGTGTTTTGGATTTTTAAATGGGTCCATTTTACCAGGTTTTTCCTTTTCTTTAGTACCAGGTTTTACTCTTGTTGGTGCTGTTTTTGTACCTTGTTCCATAGTCTCTTTTTTAGAAACATAAACTTTTTCTGTTGGTTTGTCCAATTCATCATGACCAACAAATCCAATCATACTATTTTTAAATGGACGAGAAATAATTCCATTTTCACTTAAAGTGTTTATTAATTCACTTTTAGTCATTTTTGGTGAAATATGTTTTTCAACCATTTTTGCCAAAGCGGCTTCCATTATAGGTAAATAAGGATTTTTTCCTTCTTTTAATTGTTTTTTAATTTCTCTAACACATCTTTCCCACTTTCTTGATTTTTTTGGACCAACTTGTGAATGACAAATAGCCCAAGGATTTGGACCATCTTTTTTTTCTTCTTCAAACATACCCATTCCATCATCAGTTTCATTACCAAATCCATCATCAGATGAGGGGCCTATTTGGTATGGGTCTTGAGTTTCAACATCTTTATTTGGGTCCATAGTAACCTCATCATCTTCTTCCAACTCTTTTTCAGTTACAGTAACATTAATACCTTTATCAGTATATGGTTTTGGGTCATCACCTTTTTTTAACATAACAGAACCTTTTTCTTGTTCACCAACCATCATCTTATGTAGTTGATTGATTTGACCTTCATTCATTGTTGATAACAATGAATGGCTCAATCCATGTTCCATTAGTTGTTTAATTTTATTATTTTTCATATACAACGTCTTTTTCAATTTCTAAAATGATGTCTCTTTCGTACAATTTATCTTTTACTTTCTGTTCTGAATCTCCAAAACGAAAAACAAGACGGGTCTCATTTTCACAACTTTCATCTTTCTCCCAGGCTAACGCAATTATATCTTCCATTGCGTCTGTGACTCCCATAAAATCAGAGTCCTGTATAAGTTCAAGTTGGACCACCGTATTTTTCAGTAGTCCAACTTTCTTTATATGTTTTAATTCAGGTGGTTGTGGGTAACCGTGTGCTGGTCTTGAATCCCAATTCTCACCCCAAACGTCTAATTCGTCACTAAAGATAAACTCATACATGTTATCTCCTCTATAATTTGGACCAAGTCCATTAATATAGATTAAATGACTCATAAAACTTCACCTTTTGGTGTTACTCTAATTTGTTCTCCGTTGTGTTCAAACACTAAATTACTTTTGTTTGTTTTTCCAACAAATTTAAAATTATTGTTTTCTTTCAAGATAAATTCAGAAGCTAATTCTTGTTCGTAACTTTCTGACAATTTTTTAACTTGACTCATTATGTTTGATTTTTGTTCTTTTGATTCAACAAGTTTTTTGGTCTTTGTTTTTTGTTCATTTTCATTCACAACAAAATATGAAGATAAAACTTTGTCAACTTTAGATTCACTAAAAATTTCATCCATAATTTTAGAAACGTGAGAATTAACTTTGTCTTCTTCAGACATTTCAGTACTCATCTTTTTAGTTCTAACTTTCATTGGACCGTATTTTTCTTTGTATGCGTTGAATATTCTTTCACCTTCAGGTCCTTTTTGAAACATTGCGTTATTACTATGTTTTTTCATCATTGGTTCAAATTCATCAAACTCTTCTTCATCAAAATCAAAGTCAAAATCACCTGTATATGGTCTATCATTTTCATCGTACCATTCGTTATTCTTAAATGAACCATACATACCTTCACCCATTTCACCATCCATTTCAACATCGGTATCCATATCTAAATCCATTTCATCATCACCAGAATCTGCATCCATATCATAATCACCACCTTCAGAACCCATGTCATCCATTTCATAATCAGCCTCAACATCTTCAAATTTGTTCATAACATCTTCTTTGTCTTCCTCATCAAGTTTGGTTAAATCCAATGCTGACAAAATTGAATTGATAACATACTTAATATCTTCAGATGTCATACCCATAGAATCGTTCATTAATCTGATTTTTTGTCCTAACTTACCTGTAAGTTTTTGAACAACTCTGAATGTAACTTCTTCGTCAGGTTCTGATGTTTCAGAATCCATGTCCATATCACCATCAGGTGTATCTAATTCCATATCCATCTCATCACCACCTTCAGGTGCGTCAAGTCCCATATCATCCGAAGGAGCGTCCATAGAACCTTCTTCAGGTGCTGGAGCTGGCGGTGGAAGTTCTGCCACTGGTTCAGGTGCAGGTGCTGGTTTAGGGGTTTTTAATGTAAACTTTTTTTGTTCACTGATGTTATACATAGACACTTCTTCTTCGTTTTCAGTAAGTCTATTAACTTCACCAGCCATTAAGTTTAATCTTTTCAATGCTTGAGAATATGAACCATAGTATTTTCTATTTTTCATAGGCTCAATGTATTCCAAAGATTCATTAACCGTTTTTTTAATGATATAACCTTGTTTTTCTTTTACGATTTCATAGTTAGTACCATCTGCCAATTGTTTAGCAAATTCCACTCTTGAAGTTTCATTGATTCTTGAAGGAATATTTTCTTGATATCTAGCGATTTCAAGGATTCTTTTGATTTTATCATCTCCTTGTAATTTTTCGCTTCCGATAGGTTTTAAGTCAGCCATTTTTATATTTTTTGTTTTTTAGTTTAAGAGTTTAGTCCATTAAATCCACCAAGGGCTACTGAGTCTACTTGAACTACAGACCTTCCTTGTGCGTTTGAATATATTGCGTGTGGTAATGCTACAGTATATGTGTTACCTGAACATGTGATACAATCTTCATATACTATAGTTCCATTTTGTGTATTTGTTGTTCCACCTGTTAACGCAAAACCACTAGGTGTGATTGTTGGTGTTATACTTGGTGTTGGTGTTGGTGTTAACGTTCTAGTTGGAGTAACGGTTGGTGTTACAGTTCTAGTTGGAGTAACGGTTGGCGTTACAGTTCTAGTTGGAGTGATAGTTGGTGTAATACTCGGTGTTGGTGTTAACGTTCTAGTTGGAGTAATTGTTGGAGTAATACTCGGTGTAGGTGTTAATGTTCTAGTTGGAGTAATACTTGGAGTAATACTTGGGGTAGGTGTAACAGTTGGTGTTCTTGTAACAGTTGGTGTTACAGTTCTAGTTGGAGTAACAGTTGGTGTTCTTGTAACAGTTGGTGTTATAGTACTTGTAGGTGTAGGTGTTGGTGTTACAGGTGTTCTTGTAGGTGTAGGTGTTGCAGTCTGTGTTGGAGTTGGTGTTGGTGTTGGGTTTGCCGATAAACAAGTGGCACAATCATTATAATCAACAGATTGTGTTAAAACTTTATC
>Ga0136644_10004136_pt1 | contig 10743 bp, 9 predicted proteins | sample C_130820_EF_Meta_FD_94780 | JGI IMG/M metagenome (GOLD analysis project Ga0136644, IMG submission 94780) | Freshwater microbial communities from Lake Croche, Canada to study carbon cycling - C_130820_EF_MetaG (v2) (version 2) | ecosystem: Environmental > Aquatic > Freshwater > Lake | place: Lake...
GAAACAGCCAAGGCCACCAACTTGCCCGAGGCCACGTGAGGCAGCACCGTAGGGCCAGGCAGAAAGCCACAGTCCACTTGGTGCCCCAGGATGTCGGTCGTGGCCGGCACAGCGCCACGGTAGGGCACATGCGTCATGGTGATACCAGAGCGAAACAACAGCAGTTCCATGGCCAGGTGGCCAGGTACTCCTACCCCCCCAGATGCATAACTCAATGGACGCTGCTTACCCAGCGTCACCAACTCTTGAACGTTCTTGGCAGGCACGGAGGGGTGACACACAAGGACCTGGGCAAAAGATGCCAACGTTGCCACGGGCACGATGTCTTTGGCCGCATCGAAAGACATTTTTGCGTAGATCTGTGGGTTGATGGTGAACAGCGTGTCGGTGGTGATGCCCACCGTGTACCCGTCAGGACGCGCTTTGGCGACAATTTCTGCGCCAATGTTGCCGCCACTGCCGCCTCGGGGATCCACCACAAACGGTTGCTTGAGTACTGTGTTCATTCGTTCAGCAATCAGGCGGGCTGCAACGTCGGTGACACCGGCGGGAGGGAATGTCAACACAATCCGCACTGTACGGTCCGGCCACGATTGGGCACCGACCCAAGACGGGGCCGCTGACAAGGCTGCGAACACAAATACAGTCAATGATCGGAGGATGATTATTTTTGCCATGTTCGCCGCTTCCCAGTCAATGTTGATGCGATCGTCGCAGTCTAGCCCGATCAAGACCTTGACCCGCTGTGAAGTCTTGGATGCGTGTCCACTTCTAGACACTTCGATCCGTGTAAATTACCCATAAAGTTTGCGCCCTGCAGGATTCAAACAACCGCTGCTGCGTCGGTGCATCCATCCCAACCCACACAAAGAGCCCACGCCCATGAAAAAAATCATCCTCGGTCTGTCTCTGTGCTTATGGCTTGCCCCAGTGCTGGCTCAAGTGCAAGACTGGCCCAATAAGCCCATCCGACTCATCGTGCCCTTTCCTGCGGGCGGGCCCACCGACATGGTCGCCCGAGAGGCAGCCCATCTACTTCGCGAAGAATTCAAGCAAACGGTGATGGTTGACAACAAGCCCGGTGGCAATGGGGTGTTGGGCCTGTCGGCGCTTGCCAAATCACCCGCCGATGGTTACACCATCGGTCTGATGGCGATCACGGTGGCCATTGCCCCGCACCTTGGCAATGCCCCGTTTGATCCGTTCAAAGACTTCGCACCCATCACCAACTTGGTGTCGATGACCCCCATCATCGTGGCCAACAATAACGCGCCCTTCAACACCTTGGCCGAGTTGACGCAATACGCCAAAGCGAACCCCGACAAGTTGGCCTTTGGCACACCGGGCGTTGCCACAGTTCCCCACCTCGCTGCAGAGCTGTATCAAATGCAGTCTGGCACCAAGCTCAACCACGTGCCCTACAAGGGCGCGACGCAGCAAATTCAAGACCTCATGGGTGGTTCGACTTTGCTTGATTTCCAAAGCTCACTGGTGGTCGCCATGCCTCAAATCAAGGCTGAGCGCCTCAAAGCCTTGGCCGTGTTGTCAGAGAACCGCTCATCGCAACTGCCCCTTGTGCCCACGGCGAAAGAGTCGGGGTTTCCAGGACTTGTGGTGTCACCCTGGTTTGGCATGGCTGCGCCTGTCGGTACCCCTGCAGAGCTTGTTTTGAAAATGCACATCGCACTGGCCAAGGGCTTCAACACCAAGGAGGTACAAGACCGCTTCGCGGCCATCGGGGCCTCGGTACATCCCAGCAAGTCACCCGCTGAGTTTTCGGCCTACATCAAGTCAGAATACGATAGATGGGGCAAAGTCATCAAAGCAGCCAACGTCAAGGCTGAATGAAATGTGTGGTGTTGGCGATGCGGACGGGCTGAAATCAGTCAAGGCAGAACGCCCATTAAGGAACAAGCTTGAAAAAACCTAACATGATGAAAACTGTGGCGTGGGTGTTGGCTGCAATATGGGGTGTTGCATTTGCAAATTCGGCAATGGCCGATCGCCTCGACGACCTTCAGTCACGTGGCAAGTTGTTGGTGGGCGTGAGTGACACCACACCGCCGTTTTCTTTCAAGGCTGCCGATGGCACGCTCACAGGCTATGACTTGGATCTGGTGCGCGCCGTTGCCAACCGTTTGCATGTGGCCTTGGAGATGACGGCGCTCTCAAGCGCTGATCGCATCCCGCTGTTGCAACAAGGCAAACTTGATTTTGTAGCCACCTCGATGACCCGCACGGCTGATCGCTTGCGTGACGTGGACTTCAGCCACATTTACTTTGTCACGCCGCATGCGGTGATCGTCAAAAAAACCTCTGGCATCACCTCGGTCAAACAGCTTGCCGGTCGCAAGGCGAGTTCGGCCAGTACCTCGACCGCTGGAGGCAACCTCAAAGAGGCCGTGCCTGAGGTGAACCTGGTGTATGTCCGCGACTACGCTGTCGCGTTCAAGGCGCTCAAGGAGGGGGGCGTCGACGCCTTCACCACGGACGAAACAGTGCTGGCAGCCATTGTTCGCGATGATGGACATCCAAACGACTACCTGTTCCTGCCCGACTTCGCCAAGTCACGCAATGTTGGCTTTGCGATGAAAAAAGACGAGGCCCGGCTCAAGACCGCCATCAACCAAGCGCTGCTTGACATTGAAGCCTCAGGAGACGCCGCCAAGATCTGGGACACCTGGTTCGGCCCTGCCACCGCGCAGCCAGCCAAACGCACATTCAGAATCACGGCAGAGTATTGAGACGCTCACTGTTGAAGAGCTCTAACATCAGGTTCAACCGCCCCAGTCTTGCTTGGTAAGGTCTCACCATGTGATGTGCGCAAAAAGCACTCAACCTATCCACCCCGGCAACCATGTGGCAATTCCTGGAATGAAGAAGACGGCCAACAGCATCAACAAACTCATGGTCACATAAGGGCCTACAGCCATAAAAATGTGTGCCATGCTGACCGATGGCGGTGCCACGCCTCGCATGGTCATGAGCAACAAACCATGCGGTGGCAGTAACAAGCCCAGTTGCATGCAGATGAGGAACATGACGCCAAACCAAATGGGGTCTACCCCTAATGTGGTCACGATGGGCATGAAGATGGGCAGAGTGATCATCATCATGCTGACTTGGTCGACAAATATGCCTAGAAAAATGAGCATCAGCATCATGCCCACCACAATCCATGCAGTCGACAAACCTTGACCCGTGATGAATTGAACCAAGCCTGTACTGGCACCTGAGAAAGACAAAATTTGGGCAAAGGTGGTGGCGCCCAAAATGATGAACAAAATCATGCCTGAAATGCCTGCAGTCCCCTTGAGTGATTTCAAAACAGCATCCCACTTCAAGGCTTTGTATAACGCTGCAAGAACCATGGTGGCAAAAGCCCCCAATGCTGCACACTCTGTTGGAGTAGCCCAACCTGCGGCCAATGCACCGACCACCACGCCAAATATGGACAGGGTAGGTAAGACATACGCAAAGAAGGGTTGCCACCGATCCCAGCCTTTGTGGTGAATCACATGGGTTTCTTGAGGTGCCAAATTGGGACTGATTTTGACGCGAACGATGATCCAAGCCACAAATGCAATGGACAACAAAATACCCGGTAAGACGCCCCCAATCAGAAGCTTAGAAATTGAAATGCCTGACAGGGAACCCAGCAGCACCGTCAGTGCGGAGGGAGGTATCAGCATGTCGACGGCACCAATTGCCATGATGGGGCCGGTGGCAATCGTGGGGTGATAGCCCCGCGCCAACATGACGGGGAGCATGAGGGAACCCAACATGGCGGTGGTGGCGATGGTGGAGCCAGAGATGGCGGAGAACACCGTGCCAGCCACCACGGCCACCACGGCCAACCTGCCTGGCACGCGCATGATGAGACGTTCAACACCTTCAATGACTTTGAACGCCAAACCGGTGTGAAACAGAATTTCACCCATCAGAACAAAGAGTGGAATGGGCGTTAAAGAAAAGGCCATCACAGAGCTCACGCTGCTGCGTACCAACTGAACCATGCCAGGTTCGCCGCCCATGTAGAGCCATGCACCCACAATGTTGATACCAATGAACGTGAGCGCCACGGGCATGCCAATGAACAGAAAAACCGTGGACCCACCCAGCATGAGGCAGGCAGCAAATTGCCATGAATTCATGCAGCACTCACCGCGTCATTGCGCGGGCCTCGTTCAGCCATCCAAAGTCGGTGCATGCGAAAGATCATCTCAAGGCTGAGTAAAGAAAACACCAAAGGAAGAGGTGCCAAAGACCACCATTCGGGGGTGACCAATGTCTTGATGCTGAGTGAGTTGGCGCTGAAGCTGGCCCAGGTCGCCTGACAACCATAAAAACTCATGACCACACAACACGCGAGTCCCAGCAGATCGCCTAGCCATTCCAATCCCCAAGCCATTGTTTTAGGAATGGCTTGCAGCAAGATATCCACCCGAATGTGTTGGCCCTGCCGCAAAAGCCAAGGCGCAACACACAAGGTCACCAAGTACAAAATAAATTCTGAAACCTCATTGCTCCAGCCGATGCCTTGTGGCCATCCGCTGAACGCCAAGTTGCGCAAGGCCACATCGGTCACGATGATCAACATCATGAGTAATAACAGCAGGCACCCGAACAGCGCCAGGGCTGAGATGAAGCGCCCGTAGATTTCAGAAAGCTTGTCGATCATTTAGAAAACAAGGATTTGAATTTGGCTGCAATTTCGGGACTCTGCTTCAATGCCGAAGTCCACGCAGTGTCATAGGCTTTGTCTTTGAATGCTTTCGAGCTCGCAGCGTCAAATGCAATGGTTTGAATGCCAGCTTTGGCTTGGCGCGCAGTTTCTTCTGTCCCGTAGCGAGTCCAAAATGTGTTTTCAGCCTCTAAAGCCAACAACTGTTTTTGTAAATAGTTGCGTTGGGCATCGCTGAGTTTTTTGTAAGTGGGCAAGTTCATGACCAACGACACTTCGGCATCGTAGAAACCGGGGTCAATGCGAAACTTTGTTTTTTCGTGCCAGTTGAAATCAAAAATACCACCAATGGGCCAACCATAACCGTCCACCACGCCACGCTCCAGCGCCGTGTATACCTCACCAGGTGGTGTGGTGATCACATTGGCGTTGAGCGCTTGAAAGAAGTCGCGGTAGACCGGTGTGATGCGAATTTTTTGGCCACTCAAATCAGGCTTGTCGACTTTTTTGTTGGTGTAAATGTGAAAAGGCTGGTTCTCAACCATACGGGCCAAATACTGCATATTGCCTTTTTCGTTCCATACCTTGTTGATGGCTTCAAAAGCGCCATTTTTGCGTTGTTCAGCCACTGGAATCTGCGTGAGTTTCAAAAAGTCGGCTTCAGGCATCACATTGGTGTAAAAAGCGCCGGTGGTCAAGGCCATGTCGACGACACCTGTTTTGACTGCGTTGCCAACCTCAAATGTTGGAATGGCTTTGGGGCCACCGATGAAGTTGATTTGCAGCACACCTTTACCTTCCGCATTGACCTTGCTGATCCAAGGCAGCATGTGTTGCACATAGATTCCGTTTTCAGCAAATGCACTGACCAAACGAACGGTGACCTCTTGTGCCATCACACTGGCGCTGCCAGACGCAGCAAGTGCCAATACCAACGCCGATTTGATGAGTTGTGTTTTCATGGGAATGTCTCCTGGGTTAAGGTTTATGTTTAAGTAAGTCCACAAAGTCAGAAGCTGTCAGGTGGTGTGAAGTAAACCTTGAGCCCTTAAGCTTGTCAACAGTGCTTGCTCTGTGTCATCACTCAGTGCAATCTTTTGAAGCTCTTGCAATTTGGTTGCCGCATCAGGCTCATCTTGAAACAATGGCAAAGCGGTCATCAGGCGTTCGAAATTACGCCAGCCGCGGCTGTGCGTGTCGCCATAGCCTTTGACCAACTGTTGTGTACGAACCATTTGCAAAGCCAGTTTGTCGTTGTTGGGAAGCAGCGCTGTGATCGATTTCAACCAAGCCTCGATTCGCTTTTGCTCGATGGCATAACGCAAAGAGTAAGGCCTTGTGATGCGCAGTGAGGCAATGGCATACAACAACAAAAAGCCCCTGAGGGAGGTGGTTTTGATAATTCGGCCTTGGCTTGTAAAGCGGGTCAAGACTTGGCGTGCCCATTGCGTTTGAAGCAACCATTGGCCCATCGCGACAGGCAATGTGTCTGCAATTTCTTCTACACGTGGGTGTAAAAATTCATGAATGTCGAGCAGTTGCTCGTGACTTTGCTTGACTTCCTGACTGACTCTGTCGAATCGAGAGCGACGTATTTTCAGATCCGCTACGCGCACTGTGTCTTCATAGCTCATCCACAGGGCCAAATGTCTCGCTGCTTCGGAGACAACTTCATTGCCTAAATCATTGAACGCTGCCAGTTGGTTCAATGGCAGAAGTCTGTCTAAATACAGTGTGGCGTAGGTTTCGTTTTGATAATCCGTTAACCGTGCGATGCCTGCGAACAGGTTGGCATGGGCGGCTGGCCGAAATGACGATTGAATTTTTTCGGCCAAGATTTGAAGACGATGGCCGACTGCTGGGCCAATGGTTTGTGTGTCTGAGTCCGATGAAGAGGGGGCGGCAGATGGGGCTGTGCCCAACTGATGCTGAGCTTCTTCGAATGCGGCAGCAAAGGCTTTAAGGCTTGACTTCACGCCAATCCCACCGCGTTGAATGGTCTCTTCAAATTGCTGTCGCGTGAAGGGCAGTTGAGCTGAAGCGGCCAAGGCGCCATACAAAGCGGGGCCAATCAAGCTGCCAAAATTTTCTGCCATGGTTGAAAAGTCAGCAGCAATAAATTGATGTGCTGCTGCTTTGGCGCCACCCAGCAACTTTTCAGAGTCCATTCGACCATCGCCCATGGCCATGCGTTCGGTCATTGCATACACACGGTGCGTCGACGTGATCAGGGTGGTGTGCTGTGGGTCGACCAACCCACGCTGAAGTGCGCGGCCCGCTTCCATCAACTCAGAGGCCAACACAATATCGACGTGTCCAGGAAAGGGGCTAAGTGCAAAGACCGGTTGGCGACCCTCAGGAATGCTGGCTTTAGCGAATATTTCAAGGTAGTAAACAGTGGCGCCTGTTCGCTGTGCAACGCCTGGCACGGAAGTGGTTTGGGCTACAAACCCATTGTGTTCAGCCAAATCCACCAGCCAGTCGGCCAGCACGCCACCGCCTTCGCCCCCCATGGCCAAAATGGCGATGGTGATGGCACGCGTTTGAGACTCTGTTGCGATCATGTTTGTTTCAATCAGGCCGCTGCCGTGATGCCCTCGAGGCGTTGCTCAATGCGATTTTGCAAACGGCCAATGACCCACTTGCGGATTTTTTCTTTGAATCGATCCCACCCGTTTGGGTTATTGATGATTTCAGCGCGGTAAAAAGATGGACATAAAACTGCTGCATGCGCCACTTCACCGCACAAGCCGCAGCCTACGCAGCTGTCGGACACAGCTGCGACGGGATCGGTTCGCAAGGGGTCTGGATTGGTTTTGATGGTCAGTGAAGGGCAGCCTGACAAGCGAATGCAGGAGTGATCACCTGTGCAGGTGTCAGGATCCACGCCAAATTTTTCACGAACCACGCGCTCGCCTTGTTGGATACGTTGGCGAATTTGAGGTTTCACTCGGCGCTGCCGGTTCAGCATGCACTCGCTTTGCGCAATGACCACTTTGGGGCCCTTGGTCCCAGTGGTGAGTGCCTCTCGAAGTGCTCCTCGCATTTGATCCAAGCTGTAGGTGTGTGTGACGCTCTTCACCCAGTCCACACCCACACCCTTGACTGCTTTCTCAATCGAATTGTTGGTGCTGCGAATCGGGTTTAAGGCTTTGGAGGACAAAACATCTTGCCCTCCTGTGGCTGCCGAATACCCGTTGTCAATCACCAGCAGGACATTGTCTGTTTGATTGAACACGGCGTTGCCAACACCGCTGGTAAGCCCGTTGTGCCAGAACCCACCATCGCCCATGATGGCCATGGTGCGGTGTTCTGTCTCAGGTGTGTTGAACGCCGATGCGCCGGCCCAACCCAGCCCATATCCCATGGTGGTAGCACCCACATTAAAGGGAGGCAAGATGGAGAACAAGTGACAGCCAATGTCGCAGCTGACGTGGCGGGGCCCCAGTTCTTTTTCAAGCATCTTGATGGCTGTGAAGATGGGGCGTTCTGGACAACCCGTACAGAATGAAGGTGGGCGGGGTAGAACTTGGGCCGTTGCTTCTAAAACAGCTGGATTCATGAGCGCCATGCTTTCGCGCGGTGGCTGGTCATGAACTGACTCCCTCAGCAATTCTGGTGCATAGAGCCCGATAAAACCTTTTAACCCTTGCACAAGTACGCCGCCTGTGTACTCGCCAGCCATGGGTAAAAACTCTTTGCCATGAACACGTGTCTGTAAATCTGCTTTGCGCAAAATGGCGTGGATGTTTTGCTCAATGAATTCGGGCTGACCTTCTTCCACAATCAACAGCCCACGCTTGCCTGAACAGAATGTTTTGAACTCATCGTCCACCAGGGGATAGGTCACATTCAAAACGTAAAGTGGAATTTCAGATACACCAAAGGAATTGGCCAAGCCCATGACCTCCAAGGCACGAAGAACGCCGTTGTACATGCCACCTTGCATTGCAATGCCAAAGTCTTTGGCCGAGCTTGCAAAAAACTCATTCATCTGGTGGTCTTGAATGAACTTGACAGCTGCGGGCCAACGTTCTTTGACTTTTTCTTGTTCGTGCAAATAGCTCGATGGTGGCAGCACGATGCGACTGACATCACGTTTGGGATGTTCAATGGCATCTTTGAGCGTGAAGGGCGGTCTGACATTGTTTTTAGTGGGGAATCGTCCATGCACATGGCAGGCTCGAATGCGCAGTTCCAGCATCACAGGTGTGTTGCTGGCCTCCGACAATTCGAAGCCTTGTTCCACGGCTTTGACAATGCTCGGCAGATTAGGCCTTGGATCTATCAACCAAACCTGTGATTTCATGGCAAATGCATGCGAGCGCTCTTGCATGATGCTCGAGCCCTCGCCATAGTCTTCCCCCACAATCAGCATGGCCCCGCCCATCACCCCGCCTGACGCTAAATTGGCCAATGCGTCAGACGCGACATTTGTCCCCACGGTCGATTTGAAGGTGACGGCGCCTCGAAGCGGGTAGTTCACAGACGCGGCCAGTGTTGCAGTGGCGGTGGCTTCGGAGGCGCTGTGCTCAAAATGAACGCCTAATTCCGTCAGAATTTCATTGGCATCCGTGAGTACATCCATCAAATGAGAGATCGGTGCGCCCTGGTAGCCTGCAACGTAGGACACGCCAGACTGCAACAACGCCTTGGTCACCGCCAAAATGCCTTCGCCGTGAAATTCTTCGCCGTCACCAAGCTTGAGCTTTTCGACCTCTGCAACAAATGAACGTTCTGCCATTTAAAGGATTCCTTTTTTAATGAATTCAAGTCTGAGTTCAATAACTGAATCAATTTAGGGCAGTTTTTTGTATTCGGCAAATGGATAATTTAAATGTCGTCCATTTGTTTCGTGAATAATTAGGCTTAACCCTTGGGATGTTTTGAACATGAATTTCCGTCAACTTGATCTCAATCTTTTGCGTGTGTTGGTGGCCATTCACCGAACTGGTTCGGTCACTTCGGCTGGCAAGTCATTGGCCTTGTCGCAACCCGCCACCAGCAATGCACTGGCTCGCTTGAGAGATTATTTTGAGGATGAATTGTTTGTTCGCGCACCGACTGGACTCAAACCCACCCGATTGGGTGAACAGTTGGCCACCGATGTGCATGAACAATTGCTCGCTATGGAGTCCATGTTGGTAGGTCAGCAAGACTTTGACCCTGCCAGCAGCGAAGTGCATTGGAAAATATCACTGTCCGATTTAGGAGAAATGATGTTTCTCCCCAGATTGGCTGCATCTCTGCGTGCGCAGGCACCTCACAGTCGGCTCTCGAACATCTCAGTCAATGCTTCCCAGGTGACTGCTGCACTCGAATCTCGCGAGATTGATTTGGCACTGGGTATCTTGGCGCCAGAGCATCGCAGCGTCCGCTCTGAATTGCTATTCCATGAACGTTACATGGCGGTCACTTCATCAGATTGGAGGCCAATGAGCGGAAGAGCAGGAAAGACATTGCGCATTGAACAGTTGCGACAGTCTGGTTTTGCTGTGGCGTCACCCACGGCGACCTTTCACGGCAGCGTAGAAAAGATGCTGACAAGAATGAAGTTGGAAGATCGAATTGTGCTTCGATCGAGGCACTTCAGCGCAATGCCTGACATCGCTCGTCAAACCGATTTGGTCTGCATCATTCCCGAAATGTTTGTGCGCGAATTGCAACTGCGACAAGAGCATCGAATTTGGGACATCACGGACGCTCCGGTCTATGAAGTGAGAATGGTTTGGCACAAAAGCACCGACAACGATTCGCGTCATACTTGGATGCGACAGCTGATTTGCAGCCTATTTCAGCGGGAAGGCAAAAACCCCTCAAAGCATTGACATGAGCCATTGCCTATTGGGTCATTTGGGCATATGTGCTGATGACTTCTTTGATTAATTACTATCAGCGTGTGACTTTTTACAGAGCAATCAAACAGGCGTTGAGCAACCAAGCCGCTGAAACAGCAATGGTTGTAAAAGTGCCCGCCATTCCAGCCACACGGAATTTTCCAGGGGCCTGCACTGAGCTGATGCCGTAGGCATGAGAAAGCCTGGCAAGCACAAACAAAA
>Ga0136644_10004138_pt1 | contig 10742 bp, 7 predicted proteins | sample C_130820_EF_Meta_FD_94780 | JGI IMG/M metagenome (GOLD analysis project Ga0136644, IMG submission 94780) | Freshwater microbial communities from Lake Croche, Canada to study carbon cycling - C_130820_EF_MetaG (v2) (version 2) | ecosystem: Environmental > Aquatic > Freshwater > Lake | place: Lake...
GAGAACCCCCCTGCATTTCCTCCCCAACGACAGCGGTTTACAACCCGAAGGCCTTCATCCCGCACGCGGCGTCGCTCGGTCAGGCTTTCGCCCATTGCCGAAGATCCTCGACTGCAGCCACCCGTAGGTGTCTGGGCAGTATCTCAGTCCCAATGACGCGGGTCGTGCTCTCACACCCGCTACCCATCGTTGCCTTGGTGGGCCGTTACCCCGCCAACAAGCTAATAGGATGCAGGCCCCTCCCCAGGTGGAATCACACCTTTGGTCCGGAGACGTTATTCGGTATTACCTGCAGTTTCCCGCAGCTATCCCGAACCCAGGGGTAGGTACCTACACATTACTGTCCCTTTCGCCGCTGTCCCCGTATTGCTACGGTTCTCGCTCGACTTGCATGCCTAATCCACGCCGCCAACGTTCATTCTGAGCCAGAATCAAACCCTTCAATTGATTGGATCGTCATGCCGGACGGTTTCCCGACTGATGCCGGGCCTCCGAACGGTGGTGATTTTTCCGGAATCTCTGAAGAGATTCGATCTGTCTTCTATTTTCATGCCGACAAGAAAACCCCCACGGACACGAGGTCCGGAGAGAGATTTCCCTGTCGGTGCCGGTCACGATCGCGTGCCGGCCGAAACCGAAAGAGATCAACTGCCGAATTGCCAATGAACACCCGCGGCCGGCAGCGGTGAGCCGCCGTCCTTAGGATTCGAGTAGTCTAGCAGCTTCGCCGGATCGGTCAACCGCCCCGGCAGAAGTCCGCAAGATTTTTCTGCACCCCAAGAATACGGCCCTTGGGGCGGAATTGTTCAGCGGCGGGGTCGTCCTCCGGAAAAATCTCCGCCACCGGCATCGCCGGCTCGGTGCGGGCCTATTTTTCCGCGGCCAGAATCACGGGCAGCTCCAACCGGTGCCCTTCTCTCTCGACGGCGATCAGCACCTGATCACCGGGATTTTTCGACTCGATCGCCGAGAGGAAATCGTCTGCGGTTTTCACCGGCTGCCCCCCCACCGCGACGATCAGATCGGCTCCCGTGCGATCCACCCGCTCGAACTCCGCGAGAAACGGCCCTTGCCGGCGGCGTTCGCGGACCACGCGGAAGCCCCGCATGCCGGCTCGCTCGGCGGGGCCATCGGGCACGAGTGCCGCCACCACGAGCCCCGCGTCGGTCTGGTAGACGCGGGCGACCCCCGCGTCGGGGCGGATCACCTTGCCGCGTTGGATCAGTTGCGGAACGATCCGCGCCAGCGTGCCGACCGGGATCGCGAACCCCACCCCGGAACTCTGACCGGTGCGGCTCGCGATCGCCGTGTTCATCCCGACGAGCCGGCTCGTGCTGTCGAGCAGCGGACCGCCGGAATTGCCGGGATTGATGGCGGCGTCGGTCTGGATGATCGACTTGATGGTGCGGCCGCTGCGGGTCGGAAGCGACCGATTGAGGCTCGAGATGATGCCCGTGGTGAGCGTCCGCTCGAGGCCGAAGGGATTGCCGATCGCGAACACCCGCTGGCCGACGCGGAGGTTGTTCGAGCTGCCAAAAACCACCGGAAAAAGCAGCTCGGGTGGGGCGTCGACCTTGAGCACGGCGACGTCGGTCGCCGGATCGAATCCCACCACGGCGCCGCTGTGCGACGAGCCGTCAAAAAGGAGCACCTGGATCTCCCGCGCCCCCTCGACGACGTGGTAGTTGGTGAGCACGTGCCCCTGCTTGTCCACCACGATCCCCGAGCCCGCGCCCTCCGAGGGCACCTCCAACAGAAAGAGCCCGCTGGCCACGGTCGCCTTCGTGTTGATGTTCACGACGCTCCGGTTGACCGTCTCGTAGACCGCGATGTTCGTCCGCTCCTCGGGCGTGAACGTGCGGCCCGCGTCGGCGTCGGTCGCCTCGAGTGACGGCGGCGGGGCCGCCGGTGCGGGACGCGGCGCGGCAGCACGAGGCACCGCAGGCGCGGTCGGGGCCTGGCCGGGGGCCAGGCCGGCCAAGCCCCACGCGACCACGCCGCCGACCAGACCGCGCACACACAGCCGGGACGCCCCCGTGCCTTCTGTCCACCGCGTCATCGCCCCGGTTCCGTCCGCCATGCCATGCTCCTCCATGCGCCGCGTGTCACAACGCCCAGTGTCACCGTCGCCCAGATGCCCGATCCGCGTTGCCCGAGCCGGGCCGCGGTCGGGCACAGACCGCGGGAGTCGGCTGAGTATCCGTCCGCCGGCCCCCGCATCCAACACGAAATCCCCGCGCCCGGCCGGCCACCGCGCCGGAGGCTGCGGCCGCCGCACCGCCGCGGATTCGTCCCGAAATCGGCGGAAACTCCGGGCAGAACGACGTTGGCGGCGGAGAGCCTTCCAAATATGCTCACGGGGTGGGTCGCAGCCTGCGCAACCGATGTCCGGAGGAATCATGTCGACGCCAGCAACAAGGTCGAACCGGCCGAGGACGATGCCTCTCCAGGGGCGGCGTTCCATTCCCGCACGGCTCTTCCGGTTCAGGCACGGCTGCGGCGGGCCGCGGGTGGCGACACCGCTCCATGCCTGCATCATCCTCCTCGCGACGCTGCTGGCATTGCCGGCACTACCGGACACGTCGTCCTGGGCCGCGGCCGCGCCGCCTCTCGGCGAGGCGCGGGTGTCGTTCGTCGAGGCCTTCCGCCGCAACGACGACATCGGCTCTCCCTTCGTGACCGCCGTCGGCGTGCGGTGGACGCCGGCCGAAGTGGCCGCCGCCCCCGCGCGGGTGGTCGTGCTCATCGACACGTCCGCGAGCCAGATCGGCGATCACCGCCGCCGCAGCCGCGACGCCGTCACGGGGCTCTTCGAGGCCGCCCGGCCGGGCGATACCTTCCTGCCCGCGGCCGCCGATGTCACGTGCGTGCCGCTGGCCGAGGGGTTCCACGCCCCGCGCAGCGAACAGCTCGTGCAGGCGATCGATCGCCTCGACGCGCGGACGCCCCTGGGCTCCACCGACATGGTCGAGATGCTCGACCGCGCCGCCGAACTCTTCGTCGGCCCCGTCTCCGCCGACGTCCGGTCGATCGTCTACGTCGGTGACGGCCCCGGCCTGGCCGGCATCGACGCCGCCGAGTTCCAGCGGGTCCTGGAAACGCTGCGCGGCAAACACATCACCTTCTCGGCGATCGGTATCGGGCCGCAGGTCAACTGGCCCTGCCTGGCGGCGGTGGCGAGCGCCACCGGCGGCATGCTGCTCGTTCCCGACGACTCCATCGACGCCAAGGACGCCGGCGGCCGGATGGCCGGCCTGGCCGTCGTGCCGGCCGCCTGGCCGGAACAGGTCGCCATCTCGAGCGCCGCCGACAAGGCGGAGCTGCGGATGCTCCCCGGCCGGATGCCGCCGCTCCGCGCCGACCGTGATTCGGTCGTGCTCATCCTCGGGCCCCTCGAGCAGGGCCGCATCGAGATGGCGCTCGACACCGGTGCCGCCGTCCGGGCCGACGCGCCGATGACGCTCGCGGTGCCCGCCGCGCCCCTCGTCGACGAGCATGCCTACCTCGAGGAGCTCGCCCGCAACGCCTTCGATACCGACGGTGTCTTCCTGCCGCTCCTCGGCCGCGAGGGCCTCGATCTGGCCCGTCGCGCCATCCGCGGCGAGGCGGCGACGCTGGCCGCGCTGTCGCGGCAGGCCGAGGCCACGGGCGCCCATGCCGCCGCGCTGCGGCTGGCGGAGGCGTCGCTGCGCCGCGATCCCGACAACGCCGACGCCGCCGTGATCCGCTCCGTGTCCCGTCGCCAGGCCGGCGTCGGGGCGGAACTGCCCGCGCCCGCCGGCGGCCCGGTCGCGGGCGGTCCGATCCCCGGCGATCCCGTGGCGGGCGACCCGCTCGCCGACGGGAGCGATCTGGCGACCATGAACGCGATGCGCAAGGTCCGCAGCCAGCAGCTCGAGCAGGACACCGCCGTGCGGCTCCGCAACGCGCGACACCTGATGATGACCGATCCCGACCAGTCGCGCACCGACCTCAAGAACCTGCAGACGGAGGTGGGCGGCGCGGACGACCTCGAGCCGGCGATGCGCGACCGGCTCTCGCGGCAGATCGAGATGAGCATCCGGGAGTCGGTGGTCCGATCCCGGGAGCGGGTCGAGCATCAGCTGGCCTCCGAGCGGCGGGCCGCGATCGGCCGGGAACGCGCCCGCCTCGACGGCGAGCTGCGGCAGCGCGAGGAACGCTTCAAGCAGCTCGTCGAGCGGTACGACGCCCTGCTCACCAAGGGCATCGAGGAACGCTACCAGCGTCCGCCGGGCCACTCCGGCCACCGGCAGCAGACCCTCGAGGGGGGCTACCAGGGCAAATACGACGAGTTCGTCGAGGCCGAGCGGGACGTGGCCGAGGAGATGGCGGTGCAGGCCTCCAACATCTACGGCAACTACCCGATGCCGATGACCGCCCGCGAGGTGGCCCGCACGGCGCCGCTCGTGGCCCGGATCCTCCACTACGACACGCAGAACGTCCGCTTCCGCCGGGACATGCAGCGCAACTTCATGGACGCCCTGCACCTCGTCGATCTCGCGGCGATTCCGTTCGTCGACGAGCCCCCCATCCTCTACCCCAGCGCCGCGCGCTGGCGGGAGATCACCAAGCTCCGCGAGAAGTACAAGTCGGTCGACCTGGCCAACCCGGGAGGAGCCGACAAGCGGATCTATGACGCGCTCGACCAGACGGTGGACAACCTCGAGTTCCGCGAGCAGCCGCTCCGCGACGTGATCAACCAGCTCAAGGACAAGTTCGACATCCCGGTCGTGGCCGACAAGCGGGCCTTCGACGACGCCGGCCTCGACCTCGACACCACGACCGTCACGCAGAGCGTCTCGGGCGTGTCGCTGCGGTCGGCGCTGCGACTGATCCTCGGCGACATCGACCTCACCTACATGGTCAAGGACGAGGTGCTGATGATCACCACCAAGGAGAAGGCGGCCGAGAACCTCGTGATCAAGGTCTATCCGGTCGGCGACCTCGTGATGCCGCTCAACGCCAGCGGCGGCGTCAATCCCTTCCAGACCGGCGGCGGCATGGGGGGTGCCGGCGGCGTCAACAGCGGCCAGGGCATGGGCGGCGGCGGCGGCGGCGGCGGCATGGGCGGCGGCGGCGGCGGCATGTTCCAGATCTCCGACGCCCGGGCCCGCGTGGCCCGCCGGGAGAAGCCCGACCCCACGGCACTCCCGCAGAATCCGCGGTCCAAGCCCGGCGCGACCGCGGCGGCCGACCAGCCCGCCAAATCCCGCACCCCGCCGGGGAAGCCCTCCGGCGACAAAGCCTTCGGTGACAAGGCCGGTCGCGACACGGCGGGGCGCGGCGACGCCCCGGCCACCGAGGACATCGGCCTGCCCTCGTCCATCGTCGACGCCGACGACCTGCGGGCCGCCGTGTCCGCTTACCTCTCCGCCGGCACGACCAGGCCCGCGCCGGCCGCCGGTGGGGCCGCGAACGATCCGGCCGCGGTCGATCCCCGCGACATGGCCGTCCGCATGGCACGGATCCGCGTCACCGCCGCCGAACTCGGCCGCCAGGGCCGCTTCGACCGGGCGGCGGACCTGATCTCCGCGACGATCTCCTGCGGGCGTCCCGAGCCCTGGATGTACGAGGCGCTGGCCGTGGCCATGGAGGCCGCCGGCCGGCCCCACGACGAGGTCGAACGAGCCCTCCTCTCAACGGCCGACTTCGCCTCCACGCCGGTCGATCTGCTCGCGCTGGCCAACTACCTCGCCCGCTTCGGCTCGGCCGGCCGGGCGATCCGTCTGTGCAAGCAGGTCACGGCGATCGACCCGGCCAACCGCGAGGCCTACGCGCTGGCGATGACGCTTGCCGCCCGCAACGACGACGTCGCCACGCTCCGCTGGGCCTGCCCGGGCGTGCTCGCGCACGAGTGGCCCGCCGACCAGCGGGAGATCTTCACCCGCGCGGCACGGCTGGCGAAGTCGACGATCGACACGCTGGAGAAGTCCGACCGGGCCGAGGAGGCCCGTGGCTTCCGCGTCGCGGTCGACGGCGCGCTGGTGCGCGACATCGAGCTCGAACTCACCTGGAACGGCGACGCCGACGTCGACCTGATCGTCGAGGAACCGCCCGGAACGGTCTGCTCCCTGGCCTCGCCGCGGTCCACCTCGGGGGGCACGCTGTTGGCCGACTCCGACGCCGCGGCCGACCGGGGCAACGCCACGCACCGCGAGCGGTATGTCGCGGCCGAGGCCTTCCCGGGCACCTACCGCATCCTCGTCCGGCGGGCCTGGGGAAAGGTGGCGGCCGACACGGTCACGGCCACCGTTGTGCTCCACCGCGGTACCGATCGCGAGCAGCGGCTGCGGCGGCAGTTGGCCGTCCGCGCCGACGACGCCCTCGTGACCTTCGAGCTGCCGCAGGGCCGGCGCCGTGAGCCGCTCCTCGACGCGCAGGTGGCCCAGGATGTGGTCGCGCAGCAGCAACTCGGCAAGGCGATCCTCGCCCAACAGCTCGCCGGGCTCGTTGATTCCGACGCGGCCGCGTCGCTCTCCCAGAGCCGTGGTGCCGCGCCATCGTCGCCGGGTGCGGGGAAGTCCCCCGGCATGCCCTTTTTCCGCAGCGGCGCCGCGGGCTACCAGCCTGTCATCTCCACGCTGCCGGAAGGCACGAACATGTTCGCCCAGGCGGTCGTCTCGGCGGATCGTCGTTACGTCCGCATCACCACGGCCCCGCTCTTCTCGGGCGTCGGGCAGATCACGCAGTTCAACTTCTCCGGCGGCGGCGCCCAAGGCACCGGCGGTGGAGGCGGCGGCGGTGGCGGCATGGGCGGCGGCGGTGGTGGCGTGGGTGGCGGCGGTGGTGGCATGGGTGGCGGCGGCATGGGCGGTGGTGGCATGGGTGGCGGCGGTGGTGGCATGGGTGGCGGCGGTGGCGGCATGGGGGGTGGCGGCATGGGTGGCGGTGGCATGGGTGGCGGCGGCATGTGCTGGGTGGCCCGCGAGGTCTACGGCGCCGATGACCCGCGCTGGCTGGTCTTCCGACACTGGCTGCTCACCGAGGCCCCGGTCTGGCTCCGCGACGTCTACGCTCGCCATGGCGAGGCCTTCGCGGCCTGGATCCATGACAAGCCGGCGGTGAAGTCCGGGGTCCGCTTCCTCATGGATCAGGCGGTCTCGCGATGCCCAGCTTCGGAGTGATCCTCGCCGCGGCCGGACGCAGCAGCCGCTTCCAGGACACCAACTACAAGAAGCCCTTCGCGCCGCTGGCCGGCCGGCCCGTCTGGCTGCACTCGGCCGAGCGGTTCACCGACCGGCCCGACGTGAAGCAGGTCGTCGTGGTCGTCTCGCCGGAGGACCGGGCCGGGTTCGTCGAGAAGTTCGGGGCGAATCTCGCCTTCATGGGCATCACGCTCGCCGAGGGGGGCGACGAACGGTCCGATTCGGTCCGCAACGGCCTCGAGAAGCTCTCCGCCGACTGTGACATGGTGGCGATCCACGACGCGGCCCGTCCCTGCATCGCCCCGGCCTGGATCGACCGCGTCTTCGAGGCGGGCGCTCGGACCGGGGCCGCCATCCTCGCGATCCCCGTCGTCGGCACGCTCAAGCGGGTGGGGCCGGACAAGACGATCACCGAGACGGTCGACCGCACCGGCCTCTGGGAGGCGCAGACGCCGCAGGTGTTCGCCCGCGACCTGCTCGTCCGCGGGTTCGCGGCGGCCGCCGCCGCGGGCCGGCAGCCCACCGACGAGGCGCAGCTCGTGGAGGCGCTCGGGCAGAAGGTGACCGTCGTGCAGGGCTCGCCCGTCAACCTCAAGATCACGTCCCGCGAGGATCTGCGGCTCGCCGAGCAGTCGCTCAAGGCGCTTCCCACGCCCAAGTTCAACGGGCCTGCCCATCCGTTCGCCGACGACGGCATGTGGCGGTGACGCCACGCGGCGGCCCGGCCCCCCTCGGTGGAGCACCATGACGACACCCGACCTGTTCGCCGATTTCGAGGCCCGCGGCCTCGTCCACCAGTCGACCGACGCGGCGCGGCTCCGCGAGTGGCTCGCCGTGCCCGGCCGCCGCGTCTACGCCGGCTTCGATCCCACCGCCGACAGCCTGCACGTCGGCCACCTCGTGGCGCTCGTGCTCCTGCGCCGGGTGGCCCACGCCGGCCACGAGCCGGTGGCCCTGATCGGCGGCGCCACCGGCATGATCGGCGACCCGAGCGGCCGCAGCGAGGAGCGGAACCTCCTCTCCCCGGAGGAGCTCGCGGGCAACATCGCGGCCGTCGAGCGGCAGATCCGCGGCATCCTCGGCGCGGGTGCGGCCGGAAACGCCCGGCATCATGTCGTCAACAATGGCGACTGGATGCGGGGCGTGGGCTACCTCGAGTTTCTCCGCGACGTGGGGAAGCACGTGCCGCTGCCGCAGATGCTCGCCAAGGATTCGGTGCAGAGCCGCCTCGAGGGCAAGGGGGGGCTCTCCTACACCGAGTTCAGCTACATGCTGCTCCAGGCCTGGGACTTCGTGCATCTGTCCGACGCCCTCGACTGCCGGGTGCAGATCGGTGGCAGCGACCAGTGGGGCAACATTACGGCGGGCATCGAGCTCGGCCGGCGGCTCCGCGGCCGGGAACTGCACGGCATCACCTGCCCGCTGCTCACGAAGGCCGACGGCACGAAGATGGGCAAGACGGCGTCGGGCGCCGTCTGGCTCGACCCGCGCCGCACGAGCCCCTTCCACTTCTTCCAATACTGGATCAACCTCGAGGACGACGACGCGGGCCGCTGCCTCGCCCGGCTCACGCCGCTCACGGTCGAGGAGCTGCGGGATTTCGACGCCCGCAGAGCCGCCAATCCCGCATCGCGGGAATCGCAGAAGCGGCTGGCGGAGGAACTCACGCGACTGGTCCACGGCGAGGCCGGCCTGGCCGCGGCCCGCAAGGCCACGGCGATTCTCTTCGGCGCCGAGATCGCCGACCTCGATGACGCACAGCTCGCCGAGATCTTCGCCGACGTGCCGAGCAGCGAGTTTCCCCGCACGGCGCTCGACGGCGCGGGGCTGCCGCTCGTGGAGGCGCTCGAGGCCACGAAGCTCGCCCCGAGCCGCGGCGCGGCCCGCCGCACGATCGAACAGGGGGGCGCCTACGTCAACAACCGCCGCGTCGTCGATCCGGCCTTCCGACTCACGCCGCAGGATCTCGCCGGCGCCACGTCGCTCGTGCTGCGGTCGGGCAAGAAGGCCTACGCCGTCGCCCGCTTCCGCTGATCGCGTGCCACCGCCGCCAGTGCCACGCCGCCGGGCGCGGCCGTCCCGGCCCGCCGTGCGTCCGGCCCCAAGTCCGCGTTGACCCGGCGTGCCGTCGCAGCCTATTGATCTCCCGGTGCGACCGTCGTGGATCCGGCGTTCGGTCGGCAGTCGCCAGGAGCATCGCCATGATCGTCACGGCCCGTCGGTGTCGGTCGCTGTCTCGCGCCGGGGTGGTCGTCGCCGCAATCGTCGCCGCAATCGTGGTGGCGGCCGTCACGGCGGCTCCCTGCCCCGCCCGCGCCGACGACTCGCCGCGGACGGGCGGCGGCGCGGAGGTGATCTCGCTCGAGGACCAGCTGAAGACCGGCCTGCGAACCCGTCGCCCCGAGGAGGAGGAGTTCGTGGAGGAGATCGTGCGGCTCGTCAACGCCGGCAGACTGCCCCGCAAGGTCGTCGAATCGACCTATTTCTGGGCGGTCAATCGCCGTCAGACCTATCCCTTCCCCGCGTTCGAGCGCGCCCTGCGGCTCCGCGCCGAGAAGCTCGGCGTGGATTTCTGAACCGTAGCCCCCCGCGTCAGCCGCGCTCGCCGGCCCCGCCGGCGACGAGCGCGTGAATCCGCGGGTCGGCGAGCGAGTCGGCGACGAGATGGGCGCCGGTGAAGTCGTGCCGCCGGCTGTGGCCGCCGGGCACGGCCACCGCGACGGCCCCCGCCGCCACCGCCGCGCGGCAGCCCGTCTGCGAATCCTCGAGCACGAGCATCCGCGCCGGCTCCACCGCCAGCCGGCGGGCCGCGAGCTGGTAGATCTCGGGATGGGGCTTGCCCTGCGAAACGTCGTTGCAGGTGAGGACGAACGCGAAGCGGTCGAGGAGCCCCACCCGCGCGAGCACGTCGTGGGCGAAGTCGGGCCCGCTGCTCGTGGCCACGCCGCGGGGGATGCCCCGGACGTCGAGCGCGTCGAGCAGTTGGACGGCGCCCGGCATCGTGGCCAGCCGGCTGTCGAGCAGCGACCGGAAGATCTCCCCCGTCTCCCGCGCCAGCTCGGGGATCGTGTCGTCGAGGCCGTGCCACTCGATCATGATCGCCAGCGACACGCTCTGCGGCCGGCCCATCATCCGGTCGAGCAGCTCCGGCTCGAAGGGCCGGCCGCGCCGCCGCAACAGCTCGGTGCCGACGTGTTGGTAGAGCTCCTCGGTGTTGACGAGCAGGCCGTCGAGGTCGAAGGCGACGGCCGCGATCGGCCGGCACGGCGGGCTGGCTGGGTGCGTCATGGAGGCGATCCCGGGGGTGCGGCTGCGGCGCCGGCCGGCGCGGGGGACGTCCCGCCCGGCGGCGCGAGCCTGTAGATGGCGTAGCCGCGGTTGGCGTAGAGCCGCTCGAAGGGCAGCTCGGCGAGCATGGGCAGGTCGGCGGGCACGATCGCGTGGTCGGCGCCATAGCGGTCGGCGACCAGTCTCATCCGCCCGGCGCCGAGCACCGCCGTGGACCGCTCCATGTTGGAAAACCCGCCGTCGCGGGAGAAGCAGTCGGCGATCCGGCGGCGCCACTCCACGAGCGAC
>Ga0136644_10004139_pt1 | contig 10741 bp, 8 predicted proteins | sample C_130820_EF_Meta_FD_94780 | JGI IMG/M metagenome (GOLD analysis project Ga0136644, IMG submission 94780) | Freshwater microbial communities from Lake Croche, Canada to study carbon cycling - C_130820_EF_MetaG (v2) (version 2) | ecosystem: Environmental > Aquatic > Freshwater > Lake | place: Lake...
CTCCGACCGACCGTTCAACCGCCGAATTGATGGGAGTGTATCATGGCAAAGACAGTGTTTATCGATGGCGAAGCAGGCACCACAGGCCTGGGGATTCGCGAACGCTTGCTGGCTTTGGGCACTGTCGAACTGCGCAGCATTGATGCCGCCCACCGCAAGGATCCTGCCGCCCGCCAAGCCCTGATGGCCGAGGTGGATGCGGTGATTCTCTGTCTGCCGGATGATGCGGCCAAGGAAACCGTGGCGCTGGCGGCTGAGCTTGGTGAAAAGGCCCCAGTGCTGCTCGATGCCTCGACCGCCCATCGGGTTGCCGGGGGCTGGACCTATGGCTTTGCCGAAATGGCAGCGGGGCAGGCCGATGCGATCCGCAAGGCCAAACGCGTGTCCAATCCCGGCTGCTATCCCACGGGTGCGATTGCATTGATCCGGCCCTTGATCGAGGCGGGAATGATGGCCAAGGATTTTCCGGTGACCGTCAATGCGGTGTCGGGCTATTCGGGCGGGGGCAAAAGCATGATTGCCGATCACGAGGAAGGCCGCGCGCCGAATTTCGAGCTTTACGGCCTCGGGCTGGAACACAAGCATGTCGCCGAATTGCAACTCTATACCGGCTTGGCACGGCGGCCGATTTTCGTGCCCTCGGTCGGACATTTCCGCCAGGGCATGCTGGTCTCGGTGCCTCTGCATCTCGATACGCTGCATGGGCAGATCAAGGTCGATGATCTTCATGGCGTGCTGGCCAAAGCCTATGAAGGTGCAAAGCTGGTCAAAGTGGTTGCCAATGACGACGCCAGCGTCAAAGCCGGCCGGATCGAGGCCGAAGCCCTCAACGACAGTGATGTGATGGAATTGCGGGTCTATGGCAATCAGGCCCGCGGGCAGGCGGTGCTGGTGGCCCGTCTCGATAATCTGGGCAAAGGCGCATCGGGGGCTGCGGTGCAAAACCTGCAGCTGATGCTGGGTCTCTAAGCACATTCCAAAAAAAAGATCAGGCCGCCCGAAGGCGGCCTGATTGTTGAGGAATTGCAGGGTCTTATCAGGCCTGCTTCACGTGCTGGTGCTGCACGCCGAGGCCTTCGATGCCGACTTCCATCGTATCGCCGCCCTTGAGGAACAATGGTGGCTTCATGCCGAGGCCCACACCCGGAGGGGTGCCGGTGGTGATGATGTCGCCCGCATCGAGGTGCATGAATTGCGAGATGTAGTGAACTAGGAACTGGCAGTTGAAGATCATCGTCTTGGATGAGCCGTTCTGCACATATTGATCGTTCAGCTTCAGCCACATTTTCAGGTTCTGCACGTCGCCGGCTTCATCGGGTGTGACCAGCCAAGGACCGACAGGTCCGAAAGTCGGCAGGCTCTTGCCCTTCATCCACTGGCCTGACCGCTCGATCTGGTAGGCGCGCTCGGACACGTCGTTGCAGATGAAATAGCCGGCAATATGGTTGGCTGCATCGGCTTCAGAAATCCGGTAGCCGGGCTGGCCGATCACGAAAGCCAATTCCACTTCCCAATCGGTTTTCAGCGAGCCTGGCGGAATGATCACATCGTCATCAGGGCCCTGGATGCTGTTGGGCGCCTTGTTGAACAAAATCGGTTCGGCAGGAATGGGGTTGTTGGTTTCAGCCGCGTGATCGGCGAAATTCAGACCGACAGCGATGAAATTGCCGGGCTTGGGCACGCAAGATCCCAAACGTGTGCCAGCGGCCACGGCCGGAAGGCTTTTGGGATCGAGGGCCGCCAATGTCTTGATATTGGCAGGCAGCAGGGCATCGCCTGCAAAGTCCTTCACATGGGCGGACAGATCGCGGATCGTACCGTCGGAATCAATCAGGCCGGGTTTTTCGGCACCGGCATTACCATAACGTACAAGTTTCATCGTGTTTCCTGCTCTCGTATCAGGGATTCTCCCTAGAACTTTAGTTTGGCCCGTGCGGGGCCGGGAGGCAAGCCTTCTATGGCCTTTCTTTTGGACAATGTGCAGATCCGCCCAATCCCGACGGAGGGAGGGCCAATCCGCCGGAGGAATTGACTTTTTGAAGAAATGGAAGCCCGGGACAGCTATTCTTGCTTTATTCTTCCAAATCTTTGTTATATGATTTTTAAATTAAGCGTTGTGTTCGTATTGTACCAGTTTTGTTTTTTTCAGGATTGTCAGGATGACGTGTTTTTTGATGCGCGGTCCATCGCGGCTTGGCAAAATGCTTTTTGGCAATACGCTGCTCGGACTCTCTGTTGTGGCTTTTCTCTTATCGATGTCGGGCGAACGGGTGCAGGCCGGGGCCTTTGCCTTGCGCGAGCACAGTGCGGCCGGTGAGGCGCTATCGTTTGCGGGCACTGCCGCCGGTGCCGCGGGGCTCGGGTCGATCACCTTCAATCCGGCGACCATCACGCAGTTTTCTGGTTTTCAGGGCTCGTTCAATCTGACAGGCATTGCACCTTACTCCGAACATACCAACCGGACCGGCACAGGTGCGGGCTATAACATCATCGGTGCAGGCTTTGGTGGGAGTTCCAAAAGCGGTGATCTCGGCCTTGATGCGGTGGTTCCGGCTTCTTTTCTCACCTACCAGTTGAGCGATACAGTGTGGTTGGGGATGAGTGTGGCCGCGCCCTACGGGTTGGCCACCAAGATGGACGACAATTATGTCGGCCGCGCCTATGGCAGCACGACCAAGGTCAACTCGTTCGAGGTGACCCCGATGTTGGGCTATCGCTGGAGCGAAAAGGTGTCATTTGGTGCGGGCTTGCGCGTGATGCAATTCAAAGCCAAATATGACAGCGCTTTTCCTGTTGCCTCCCCGCCTTCGCAATGGGGCATTATCGGCCTGCAGGGCGATGGGGTCGGCGTTGGTTTTTCGGCCGGTTTCACCCTCTCTCCCTTCACAGGCACCGATATCGGGATTGGCTACCGCTCCGAGGTGCAGCAGAATTTGAAGGGTGACTTTTTCGGGGCTCCGCTGGCTGCAGCTGCAGCCAACCAGCCGATCCGGATGTCGCTGACCTTGCCGCAAAGCCTCATGATCAGCCTGCGCCAGACGGTGTCGGACCGCTGGACACTGATGACCAGTTATGAATGGACGGATTGGAGCCGGCTCGGCTCGCCCGCTGTGACGTTGCAGTCCAACGGACAAACGCATCCCCTCCAGCCCAACGTTCCTCTGAAATATAACGACAACTGGTTTGTCTCGGTGGGGGCAGAATATGTCTATACGCCGGATTGGACCCTGCGCGGCGGCGTCTCCTTTGAAAGCAGCCCCCTGAAGTCGACCACGCGCAATATCCGTTTGCCAGACAATAACCGGATTTGGACGTCTTTCGGCGCCGGGTATAAAATCACCGAGGCGATGACGCTCGATCTGGCCTATTTGCACGTGTTTCCCTTGGCCACCAAAGTGACAATCGACGCCAGCAATTCCGTCTATAATCCGCTTTTGGCAGCCTCAGGGTTCGACACGCTGTCCACCAGGGTCAAAACCCGCATCGATATTGTGGCACTGGGCCTGACCTACCGCTTCGACCAGCCCGCCGGCAAGGCAGACCTCCCTCAAAAGCGTTGAATTTCTGGTTTGGAGGTAGCGGAGCGCCATCCTCCCCAAGCCGTCATGGCCGGCTTTGTTCCGGCCATGACGGCTAGAGTTTCAATGTAGCACGAAAGACGTTCGGACCTGCTGCAGGGGCGGGCATGACACTGCTGGTTTCGTGGTTTGGGGTGGCCATGCCACCCGATGGCTTTGAAATCCCTCAATCCGCGCCCCGATCAGGACTTCATCATCACATAAGTCCCCGGCGCATCGGCCAGCGATTTGCGGCGCCCCCCCGGTTTGCGGGCTTTGACCTTGGCCGGAGCCTGCTTGACGATCCATTGCATCCAGTAGGGCCACCACGTGCCCGGATGCTCCTTGGCTTCGGCAATCCATTTGTCGAGCGAACCGACAGGCTTGCCGCCCGTCCAATACTGATATTTGGGCCTGCTCGCCGGATTGACGACGCCGGCAATATGCCCCGATCCCGCCAGAACATATTCCACCGGCCCACCGAAAAAGCGTGAGCCCAGAAATACCGATTTGGCCGGCGCAATATGATCCTCGCGGGCGGCCAGATTGAATATCGGTATCTTGACTTTGCCCAGATCGAGTGTCTCTCCGGCAATCACCATCTCACCCTTCGACAGACGGTTTTCGAGATAGCAGGAGCGCAGATAGAAGGAGTGGTTGGCAGCCGGCATGCGGGTGGAATCGGAGTTCCAGAACAGCAGATCGAACGGGAAGGGGTTCTGTCCCTTGAGATAGACATTGACCACATAGGGCCAGATCAGATCATTGGGGCGCAGCATGTTGAAGGCCGATGCCATGCTCGAGCCTTCGAGATAGCCGCGCTCGACCATCTTGTCCTCGATGGACCTGATCTGTTCCTCGTCGGCAAACACTTTCAGATCGCCGGCATAGGTGAAATCGACCTGCGTGGTGAACAGGGTTGCACTGGCAATCCGCTTGTCGCCTACGGCAGCCATATAAGCAAGCGTGACCGACAACAGCGTGCCGCCGACGCAATAGCCGATGGCGGTGACCTCTTTCTCGCCGCAAATCTCCTCGATCTGGTCAAGCGCGGTCAGCACGCCTTCCTGCATATAATCGGTAAAGCTCTTTTTGGCCTGCCGCTCGTCAGGATTGACCCACGAAATCACAAAAACCGTCAATCCTTGCGACACGGCCCAGCTGATGAAGCTTTTTTCCGGTGTCAGGTCAAGGATATAGAACTTGTTGATCCAGGGCGGCACAATCAGCAAAGGGCGCTTGTAGACGGTCTCGGTGGTGGGGGTGTACTGGATCAATTCGAACAGGTCGTTGCGGAACACGACCTTGCCCGGCGTGGTGGCCAGATTAACCCCGACTTGGAATTTGGAACTGTCCGACTGGCGCAATTTCAGCGTGCCTTTGCCGGCCTCGATATCCTCGGCAAGCATTTTCATGCCGCGCACCAGATTTTCGCCATTGGAATTCATGGTCTCGCGGATCAATTCGGGGTTGGTGGCCACGAAATTGGTCGGAGCGAGGGCGGAGGCGACCTGCCGCAGGTAGAATTCGGCCTTGTGGCGGGTGTGGTCATCGACGCCTTCGGTATGGGCCACCACATCCTCGGCCCAGCGGGTGGTGATCAGATAGGCCTGTTTGATAAAATCGAACACCGGATTGCTCGACCATTCCGGATCCTTGAAGCGGCGGTCGGTCGGATCAGGGATGATGGACGGAGCAGAGTCCTCGCCATTCATGCGTTTGACGGTGCCCGCCCACAGGTTCATGAAGTCGCGGGTCAGCGAGGTCTGCGCCAGCACCAGACGTTGCGGGTCATTGACCAGCTGTTCGACCACCAGACCGAAGGTTTTGGCCATATCGCTGATTTCTTCGGGTGGCTGCGAGGGAGCCCGGCCTTCCTCGATCGGTTTCATCGATGCGGCTGTGGCGCGACCCATTTCTTCCATCAACATCGCGGTATTGGTGGTGAGCGCCTCAAGATCGGGCATGGCGTGATCATGGGTCGCCTGACCGGCCTTGTCTTGCTGGTTTTCCGCCTTGGGCTTTTCAGCCTGCGCCCCGGATCGGGTGTCCGGTTTGGTTTTTGGCTTTGATTTGGCCTTGGGGGCAGGAGATTCGGTGGCCATGACAGGTTTTGCAGTCCGCTTCGCCGCCGCTTTGACGGGAGCGACAGGGGCTTGGGCCGCTTTGGACTTGGGTTTTTCAGGTGCCGGTTTGGCAGCCGGTTTTTTGACGGGAACGACGGCTTGAACAGGCTGTTTTGCCGGTTTTTTAGCATTTTCGGGGCTTTTTGCCGCCTTTTTTGTCTTCGTCCGTGCCATTGCCATCCCCCTAATTCACAAACCTACCCGTTGGATCATACCCTTTTACCGGCAGTTTGTTCCGTCCATCCGATCTCAGCGCTTTTCGTCAGCGCATTTTCAGCATATTAACGCGTTAGTGCCGAAGATGGTGTAAAGATTTGCACCATCTGTCTGCAACCTTTGGAGGCCCCTGATGCTGCGTCGCCCTGTGTGTAGAATTTTTGCTCTGGCCATTGTGACCACATCATTGGCCGCTTGCCAATCCACCAATGGCCCCAATGCGTCTGATGGCATGATGTTCCATTCGACAGCCGAGAAGGTCGGTGTGGCGACGCCTGAGGTTGAGCCCAAAGATTTTGTCAAAGCGGCGCGTGGTCCCAAAGGGGATTATATGCCGGTCGGCATTACACCTGAAAACGGCAAGTTGAAGGTGCGTGACGAGGCGGGCGTTAAAAATTTGCGCAACGAGCTAGAAGCCACCGCCCGCAAATCCGAAAAGGCCGGGGAAGCAGCCAAACAATAATGCCCAGCTGCTAGAAACCCCGGGCGGTGCCAGTTGGTAACGGTTCGCTCATGACGTTGCCAGAGGATGGATGCCAGCAGGCATTCGATATGCTAATAGCGCGCATCCGTATTTATCCCTTATGTCGGGGACATTTCGTCACTGGCATTGATCAAACCCAAACGCCTACCAGAAAGCTCATGATCATGGCTGATTTCCACCGTATCAAACGTCTTCCCCCCTATGTGTTTGAGCAGGTCAATCGGATCAAGGCGGCGGCGCGCAACAATGGCGCGGATATCATTGATCTGGGGATGGGCAATCCGGATCTGCCGGCGCCGCGCCATGTCATCGATAAGATGATCGAAACCGTCGGCAAGCCGCGCACCGACCGTTATTCAGCTTCCAAGGGTGTCGTGGGTCTGCGGCGTGCGCAAGCTGCCTATTACGAGCGGCGTTTCGGCGTGACGCTCAATCCCGATACGCAGGTTGTTGCCACTCTTGGGTCCAAGGAAGGGTTTGCCAATATGGCGCAAGCCATTACCGCACCCGGTGACGTGGTGCTGGTGCCCAATCCGTCCTATCCCATCCATGCCTTCGGCTTCCTGATGGCAGGCGGGGTGATCCGCTCGGTGCCTGCGGAGCCGAACGAAGAGATGTTCCGTGCGCTCGAGCGCGCGGTGATGCATTCGATCCCCAAGCCGATTGCGCTGGTGACCTGCTATCCTGCCAATCCGACCGCCTATGTGGCCAGCCTTGATTTCTATCGTGATCTGGTGGCCTTCGCCAAAAAGCATGATCTGATCCTTCTTTCGGATCTGGCCTATGCCGAGGTCTATTTCGATGACAACAATCCGCCTCCCTCGGTTTTGCAGGTGCCCGGTGCGATGGATGTGACGGTGGAATTCACCTCGATGTCGAAAACCTTCTCGATGGCTGGCTGGCGCATGGGCTTTGCGGTGGGCAACGAGAAATTGCTGGCGGCTCTGTCGCGCGTCAAATCCTATCTCGATTACGGGGCCTATACACCGATCCAGGTGGCGGCCACAGCTGCGCTGAACGGGCCCGAGGATTGCATCCACGAGATGCGCGATGTCTATCGCAACCGCCGCGATGCACTGGTGGAAAGCTTCAGCAAGGCCGGTTGGGAGTTTCCCGCACCCGAGGCCTCGATGTTTGCCTGGGTGCAAATCCCCGAGCCGTTCCGCGAGATGGGCAGTCTGGAATTCTCCAAATTGCTGGTTGAAAAGGCCGATGTGGCCGTCGCACCCGGCATCGGCTTCGGCGAGCATGGCGATGATTATGTCCGTATCGCGCTGGTTGAAAACGAGCAGCGGATCCGGCAAGCCGCCCGCAATATCCGGCGTTTCTTCGATACTGCAGACAAGACCCTGCACAATATAATGCCCATGACGGCCAAAAGCTGATCCCGTGATCGGGGTTTGTGGCTGTTTCCACTGATGACTGTTTCCATTTCTTTTCTTTCGGATCACTGATGACACATAGATTGCGGATCGGGATTGCAGGGCTTGGCACTGTCGGGGCCTCGGTTTTCCAGTTGATTGAGCGCCAGAACAACCGGTTGGCTTTGCGCACAGGCCGTCAACTCATGGTGACGGCGGTGGCTGCCCGCGACAAGACCCGCGACCGTGGCATCGATGTTTCGGCATTGTCATGGTTCGACGATCCTGTCGCACTCGCCCAGTCCGACCAGATCGATGTCTTTGTCGAATTGATGGGCGGTGATGAAGGTCCGGCCCGTCTGGCGGTGGAGGCTGCGATCCGTGCGGGTAAAACCGTCGTGACAGCCAACAAGGCTTTGCTGGCCAAGCACGGTATGGACCTGGCCCGACTGGCCCAACAGCACAAGACCACGCTCTATTTCGAGGCGGCGGTGGCGGGCGGGATACCGGTCATCAAGACCCTGCGCGAGGCCATGGCCGGTAACAGTATTTATCGTATTTCCGGCATTTTGAACGGGACCTGCAATTACATCCTGTCGCGGATGGAGCTGGAAGGGCTGACCTATCAGGCCTGTCTGAGTGACGCGCAGCGTCTGGGCTATGCCGAGGCGGACCCGACCTTCGATGTCGGCGGTTTCGATACCGCGCACAAGCTGGCTTTGCTGTCCTCGCTGGCTTTCGGCACCGAGATCGATGCCGATGCCATTTATGTCGAGGGCATCGATGCGATTGATCCGCTCGATCTGAAAATGGCCGAGGAATTGGGGTATCGCATCAAATTGCTGGGTGTTGCGGAACGGACCCCCACGGGGATCGAACAGCGCGTCCATCCCACAATGGTGGATCGGGCTTCGCCTTTGGCGCAGGTGATGGGCGTGACCAATGCGGTGACCCTCAGCGGCGATGCTGTCGGTGAACTGACGCTGGTCGGCGCGGGTGCAGGCGGAATGGCGACGGCCTCCTCGGTGCTATCGGATCTGGCCGATGTGGCGCGTGGCGCGCGGGTGGAAACTTTTGCCCTGCCGGTTGATGCGCTCGATGCGGCCCTGCGGGCGCCCATGCAGCGGCACGAGGGCGGCTATTATGTGCGCTTGTCTGTGCTCGACCGTCCGGGGGCTGTGGCCTCGATTGCCACGCGGATGGCCGAACGCAATATTTCGCTTGAAAGTATTGTGCAGCGTAAACCAGCCGATCAAGGCAAGGGATCCGCTGCGGTTCCTGTGGTGCTGATTACCTATGCCACCTCGGAAGAAGGCATCCGCGCCGCGCTGGACGCTGTCTTTAGCGATGGGCATATTGCAGAAAAGCCGCAATTGATTCGTATCGAACGCAACTGAACAACGTCATAAAAAGGTGATCACAGTGTCCCACAGCAACGATATTACCGTTCATCCCCGCGAGGTTATCGAGCGCATCCTGTCGATGGAACTGGTCCGCGTGACCGAGCGTGCGGCGGTTTCGGCGGCGCGATTGCGTGGCCATGGTGACGAAAAGGCCGCCGACCAGGCCGCTGTGGATGCGATGCGCCGGGAGTTGAACCGTTTGCAGATTGATGGCCGCATCGTGATCGGCGAAGGCGAGCGCGACGAAGCCCCCATGCTGTTCATCGGTGAAAAGGTTGGCAACGGGCAGGGGCCCAAGGTCGATATTGCCGTCGATCCGCTCGAAGGCACCACCCTTTGCGCCAAGGACATGCCGGGCGCGATTGCCGTGATGGCGATGGCACAGGCTGGCTCGCTGCTCTATGCGCCGGATGTGTATATGGACAAAATTGCCATCGGCCCCGGCTATCCCGAAGGGATCGTCGATCTCGATGCTTCGCCGGCCGACAACATCAATGCGCTGGCCAAAGCCAAAGGCGTGAAGCCGAGCGAGATTGCCGCCCTGATCATGGATCGTCCGCGCCATGCCGATCTGATCGAAGCGGTGCGCAAAACCGGTGCCTCCATCCGCCTGATTACCGATGGCGATGTCGCGGGTGTGATTTTCACGGCGATGCAGCACGAAACCGGCATCGATATCTATCTCGGAATTGGCGGTGCGCCCGAAGGCGTGCTGGCAGCTGCCGCCTTGCGTTGCGTTGGCGGCCAGATGCAGGGGCGGCTGATTCTCGATACGCCAGAAAAAGTGGAGCGGGCCCGCACCATGGGAATCGCCGATCCGCATAAAAAATACCAGATGAACGAACTGGCCTCCGGTGACGTCATCGTCTCCGCCACAGGTGTGACAGACGGGGCCCTGCTCAATGGTGTCCGCTTCAACAAGGACATGATCGAGACCGAAACCCTTGTCTACCGCTCCATTACCGGCACGGTCCGCAAAATCAAGGGCGAACACCGCCAGTTCGAGAAATTCAAGCTCGACTAAGCACAACCTAGAATTGCCGACCCTGTGTTGCTTTTGTGCAACATGGGGTTAAGACATTGATTTTATTTGTTTTTATGGCAATTTTGCCTTAAAATTGGGCATTTGATGCTCCTTATTTCGCCTTGATCTTGACACCTGACTGTCGCAAACCTTGTCCATAGGGTTCTGTTAAGGAGCCATACGGAATTTAAAGGAGCTTTCCATGTCCAAGTCACTCGTCCTCGCCGGTGTTATCACCGCTCTGGTTGCCGGTTCGGCCGTTGCCTCCGATTTGCCTAACAAGAAAAAGGCTCCTCCTGCACCAGTTGTGGAAGTGTCTCCTTTTGACTTCGCTTTCGGCGCAAGCGTGAAGAGCAATTATGTGTCGCGCGGTATTTCGAATTCGGCCATGAAGCCAGCTGCTGCCGGCTACTTTGAAGGTCGCTACAACGAAATCTTCTACGCCAACGTCGCTTACAACACGGTTGACCTGCCAACCAAGCCAGCCGGCGAAGTCGATCTGGCCATTGGCGCCCGTCCGGTGTTCGGCAAGCTGACCGTTGATGTCGGCGCTGTGTATTACGTTTATCC
>Ga0136644_10004141_pt1 | contig 10741 bp, 10 predicted proteins | sample C_130820_EF_Meta_FD_94780 | JGI IMG/M metagenome (GOLD analysis project Ga0136644, IMG submission 94780) | Freshwater microbial communities from Lake Croche, Canada to study carbon cycling - C_130820_EF_MetaG (v2) (version 2) | ecosystem: Environmental > Aquatic > Freshwater > Lake | place...
CAAGATCCCAGACGCGCTGATGAAACAACTGGCCCAAGAGGACATCATCAGCGTCTCCCAGGGGGAGATCAAGCCGGACTGGATCCGCATCGGCCTCAGCGCCGGCGTGCTCTTCCTGCTCGTCGTCGTCCTGCTGCTTTTGATGCGAAAGCCGCAGACCGAGTATCTCAGGTGAAAGTGCGGGAGCGGGGCGGCCGGGGCTGTCCCCATCAGAAGTCCACGTCGAGCCGGAAGCCCCGCTGCTCGGGCTGGGACATCACGTTCGCCTTGGCGTACTCGCCGACGCGCGCTTCGAAGAAGTTGGTCTTCCCCTGCATGCTGATCATCTCCATCCACTCGAAGGGGTTCTCGGCGCCGAAGAGCTTGGGGTGGCCGAGCGCGCAGAGCAGCCTGTCGGCCACCATCTTGACGTACTGCGTCATCGAGGTCGAGTTGATGCCCAGCAGCTCCGAGGGCAGCGCCTCGCAGATGAAGGAGAGCTCGGCCCGCACGGCGCTCTCGACGATGGCGTGCGCCACGGCGTCCTCGAGGGGCCGGCGCAGCCGACGGTAGAGCGCGCAGGCGAAGTCCGTGTGTAGCCCCTCGTCTCGGCTGATGAGCTGGTTGGAGAGCGAGAGGCCCGGCATGAGCCCCCGCTTCTTCAGCCAGAAGATGGCGCAGAAGGAGCCGCTGAAGAGCACGCCCTCCACGCAGGCGAAGGCCACGAGCCGCTCGGCGAAGGGCCGGCCGCCGTCCATCCAGCGCGCGGCCCAGGTGGCCTTCTCCCGCACGGCGGGCATCGTCTCGATGGCGTTGAAGACGTCGTGCCGCTCGTCCGGGTCGCTGATGAGCGTCTGGATCAGCAGCGAATAGGTCTCGGAGTGCACGTTCTCGACGGCCGCCTGGATGCCGTAGAACGCCCTGGCTTCGGGGACGGTCACCTCGTCGGAGAAGCTCACGTTGAGGTTCTCCAGCACTATGCCGTCGCTCGCGGCGAAGAAGGCGAGGACGTGGGTGATGAAATGCCGCTCCTTCGGCGCCAGGCCCTGCCAGTGCGCCAGGTCCGTCTGCAGGTCTATCTCCTGGGCCGTCCAGATGCTCGCGACCTGTTTCTTGTACAGCTCCCACAGCTCGGGGTAGCGGAGCTCGGCCTTGCAGGGGATGCGCGGGCCGACGGCGTGCGTCCGCGCGAGCAAGGGCTCCTCGGCCTCGTGCGCGGCGGCGACTTCGGGGCGCGCGACGCAGGCGGCGGCCATTCTCTTTTATCCTCAGTGAGCCGTGGGAGACGAGCCGGAGGAGCGCGCGAAGCGGGGGCGTCCACGCGTCACTGGTACATGCGCCGCGCCAGGGACAGCAGCTTCTGCCCCTCTGCGGAGGAGCCACCGACGGGCACGAAGCCCTGGAGCCCGAGCCGCTTCCGCGCGGCCTGCACGGCCTTGGGCCAGGCCCTGCTCTTGCTCTGCTCGGACTTCTTCCGGGAGACGATGCGGCCGGCCTTGTTCTTCTTGAGGCTGGTCGCCGAGAGGCCGCCGCGCGTCTTCTTGGCCTTGCCGCTCAGGACCTGCCGCCGAGAGCCGCGCTTCCGCTCGGCGTGCGACTGCCGAGACTTCTTCTGGGACGTGCGGTTGTGCGCCATGGGAGGGGGGCGTGTTTGTTCTTCCCCAGATTTTCGGAGCCGGGCGCTATGAGCAAAGACTCTCTCTCTCTCTCTCCCCCGCTGCCTCGGACACCAGGTCATGGCCTACGTCTACCTCAGCGGCCGCGGCCTGCAAGGCCTGCTGGTGGCGCTGCGGGCCCCGGCGCTGCCGCTCGCCGCGCTCGGCAGCTCCGGGGCGGCGCTCGCGCGACTGGCGCTGCAGCTCGGCGGCGCGCGGGCGCTGCGGCTGCTGCTCTCCGAGGAGTACGTGCAGCTGCTCAAGGGCTACGGCCCTGCTGCGGAGCGCGGTAAGCTGGCGCGCTCCTGGCTGGCGCGGCTGGGCGTGCCCGCCTCCGCGCTGCTCGCGGACCTGGCGGCGCTGGGCGGCCTGCCCTGCACGCTGGCCCTCCTGGACGTGGAGCGGCAGCTGCCGACGCTGGTCTGCAGCCACCGGCCCTGCGGCGCCGTGCGGCTGGCGGAGCTGGTGCCGGCGCTCTGCAGCCTCGTGCCGACCCGGCTTGGGGCGCGGCACGTCGTCGACCTGGAGCACGTGCTGCCGCCGCAGTGCCTGGCCGCCGCGCTGCGCCCCCCGCCCTTGCTGCTGGTGGCCGCCTCCGAGCCGAGCCTGGCGGGCCCGGCGGCGCTGCGCTTCTCGGCCTCGCTGGCGTCGCTGCAGGAGCGGCTGCTGTGCCGCGGCGGCTGCGCCGCGGCGCCCGTCTTCCGCTGCCGCGTGCCGCACCTGCTGGAGACCACGCTCTCCTCGGGGGCGTCGCGGCGGACGTGCCTCGATCGCGGCGGCGAGCAGCCCGCGGCGACGGCGGCGGCGCTCCTGGTCTACGTCTGGGCCTGCCTGCTCGACGGCCTCCGCCGCTCACGGGCGCTCACGGCGCGCCCAGGAGCGGCGCCGGCTCCGGCGCGGCTCGCGCCGCGGGCTGCGGCTTGGCGCGCGGCTTGCCGATGCTCTTGGCCGGCTTCGTAGCACGCTCCGCCTCGGCGCCGGCCTTGGCCTTGGCCTTGGGCTTGCCGAGGCGGAGCGGCCGCGACGGCGGCGCCTGGGCCGAGGGCACGGGCGCGCCGCGGCTCTCGAGCACCACGCGCATCAGGGCGGCGGCCAGGAAGCCGCTGGCGCCGATGGTGACGCGCTTGTCGGCCGCGCGGCCGCGGAGGATGCGCTCGACGACCTTGGCGATCTTGGCGCTGACGAAGGCCTCCGGTGGCCGCCAGTCGAGGGCCCAGTCGCGGGAGGGCAGCAGCGCGGCGCGGATGAGCCGCTCGTCGATGGTCTTGACGGCGCCGAGCGCCAGCAGCTCCGGCGTGCGGTTGCAGACCTCCTGCGCCAGGGACACGATCTGCTGGGCGGTGGCCTGGTCGCACTCGAAGACGTTGGCCATGTCCTGCACCATGGGCACTTCCTCCTCGGGCTTGGCCAGCGTGCCGCGGCGGTCGAAGCTGCGCATCAGCTGGTACTCGGCGAGCAGCTGCAGCATGCGGCGCGCCTGGCTGGTGATGCGGAGGCTCACCTCGCACTGCTTGGCGATGGATTTCGTCACCTTGGCGAAGCTGGCCTCGGAGATCTCCGCGCGCCAGAGCACGTCTTTGCGCAGCGCGGGTGGCGCCTGCGGGTTGCTCTTGTTGAGCCGCCGGAGCTCCTCCGGCGGCAGCTGCCGGAGGCTGGCCGGCACGCCGCCGCAGACGCCCGCTGCGAAGAGCACGTGGTTCAGGGAGATGCTGCGGTGGCGCGAGAAGGCCATGGCGTTGGCGGCCAGCTGCAGCACCTTGGCCACGTAGCCCTGGAGCTCTTGGAGCGCGGCGGCGTGGGCGTCCTTGCCCAGCCGCGCACCCACGTCGTGCGCGAGGCGCCGGATGGCGGCCTTGGACACGATCTGCTTCGAGCCTGCTCCGAGGCCGGCGCCACCCGCCTCGGGCTGGCTCGGGGACTGGACCGCGGACTCCGACATGGCTTCGCTGGGCAGGGCTGGCGGGGCGGCCGCGCGAGACAGCTGCTCGACAGGGGGCTCGGCGGCGGCGGCCGTATCGGATCGCTTTCTGGAAGGCATGATCACTTCCCTTTCCTAGTGGCCAGATCCAGGTTGGGGGCCATAATGAACGTGCCATTTGCAGCCGAACAGTAGGCTCCTCCGTGGTCCTCCTGGGCTCGGCAGGCGTGCGCCGCCTGGTAGGCCTCGACCTCTTCGGAGCTGGCCGGTGCCGCGGCCGGATCGAAGGCGCGGCGGACCCGCTCCAGGGCCGCCGGCGACACCGGCCGCTGCAGCGCGATGGCGGACAGCACGGCGCGCGGCAGCACGCTGGAGCCGATGAGCAGGCCGTCGTCGCGGCTCGAGAGCCGCCGGGGCAGCAGGCCGCCTTCGCTACTCGCTTCGCTACTCGCTTCGCTACTCGCTTCGCTACTCGGGAGCAGCCGGGGCAGCAGGCGCCGCAGCGCGGAGACGTCGGCGCAGGTGGTCATGCTGCCGCTGCCGCGGCCCGAGGCGTTGTGGTGGGACGTGCAGTGGCGCACGAGGAAGAGGAGCTTCTCTTTGCCCTCGGGGTCGCGCACCCGCAGCTCCACCACGGCCGCGTTGGGGATGCGCCCGGGCGACTTCTCGCTGGCCGGCCTCAGCACCTCGTTGGCGAGGAAGTTGCGATGTGTCACCAGCACGTTGACGGGGCGCAGGTGCGGCCAGGCGTGCCGCAGGAAGCGCTCCAGGTCGGAGCCCTGGAAGGCGAGCTCGCTGCCCGGCGCCAGCGGCTCCACCGGCGTCACGGCGACGCCCGGAAAGAGCCGCTCGAAGACCCCCGGCACCGCCAGCACCCGCGGGTCGGGGCGCTGCGCTCGCTCGCCGCGGGAGCCCTGCTCGCTGAGGAAGGGGAAGACGCGGACCTGCACCTCGCCGCCAGCCGCTGCCGCGGGCTCCGGGGCGTCGGCGTCCGCGTCGGCGTCCGCGTCGGCGTCCGCGTCGGCGTCGGCGCCCAGGCCTGGCAGCGCCTGTACCGCGATCTCCCAGCTTCGGCTCGGCACCGTAAGCCACTCTTCCATTTCCACTGCCTCAGGTACAGGCGCTCGCCCTGGCCAGGGCGGCGTCGTCCTGCACATCGCGGCGCAGCCGCAGGCCCAGGATCCACTTGCCGGTCTTCTTGCCCGCCCCGGGCGTCGCGGGGTCCTCGCGGGCACCCTCTTCCACCTTGGCCTTGGCGTCCTTGAGCACTTCCGACAGCCGGCTCGGGTCCAGCGCCTCGGGGTAGTTGTTGGCCCGGATGAGCTTGTGCTTCTGCACGTACTCCTTGACGAAGTCCTGGTAGGAGACATAGCCCACGGGCGTGTGCTCGAAGATGCCAAGGTCCCAGATGGTGGCCCAGAGCGGGTCGGTCTCGATGGAGAGGTTGCGCTTCTGCTGCTCGAAGTACTCGGGCAGCGCCTTCCAGATGTCCTGGTCGCCCATCTTGTCGGCCATCTCGCGGTAGGCGATGTTGCACTTGATGATGAGCGCGGCCAGCTCCTCCTCCTTGATCTGCGTCTCCAGCTGCGGGTTCTTGTCCCTGCTGGAGACGGGCCAGCCGAAGTTGAGCACCGCCAGGCGCCGCTGCACCGAGCCCTGCGAGTCCTGGTAGGAGGCCCACTCGTTGCCGCAGAAGAGGCCGGGCGCCGTCCAGCGCTTCTGCGTCGCAGTCTTGTGCTTCTCCGCGATGGTCATTATCTCGCCGCTCACGAGGCTCTGCCACTCGGCCTGGTCCAGCTTGAAGTTCTTCTTCACCTCCAGGCAGACCACCATGAAGGCGTCTTTGTGGGCGCTCAGGCCGAAGACGGTCTCGCCGTTGCTGGAGATGTTTCCCACCTGGTGCTTCTCGAAGAAGGCCATGGCGATCAACGCGATGAGGCTCTTGCCGGTGCCGGCCTTGCCCTTCAGGAAGGGCATGATCTGCCACTTGTCGAAGCGGCGCAGCTCGTGCAGCAGCCGTCCCAAGAAGATGTAGACCCAGCGCTGCACGTCCTGGGGCAACTCCTTCCCGGGCTCGAGCCGCCGGAAGCCGGGCGCGGCCGGCGCGGCCGCTGGCGGCGTCTGCGGTGTCTGCAGCGTCCTCAGCGCCTCCTCCACGGCGCTCTGCATGGTGCGGCTGTGCTCCGACAGGCTCAGCAGGGGGCTCAGCTTCGCCTCCGCAGTCCTCGCCGCGTCCGAGTCCAGCAGGGCGTGCTCCGCGGCGTCGCTGAAGCTGTGCAGCGCGCGCCGCAGCTCCACGCGGGCCGCCTGGAGCCGCTCCGCCTCCCCCGAGGCGGCGGCCGCGTCGGCGGAGGACGGCGGCCTCGGCATGCCCCAGTTCTGGTAGTCCAGGATGGCCTGGAAGCGCGGCGTCGGAATCTTCCACCAGCCGTCGCGCGACGCCTCGCTCTCGTCGAACCACGCCTTCATCACCCACTGGTCGTGGAAGACCGCCGCCGTCGCCTTGGGAGGCAGCACGCGAGCAGCCTCGTGCCAGGGCACGAAGCGCCCCACTAAGCCCGGGGCGGCGGTGTCGTAGATGCCGTTCCGGAAGCTGATGAGGTTCCGCTGCGGCTGCAACGTAGGGAACTCTTCGTCCGCGCAGCGCAAGAGGTAGGCCACCACGTCGTGAAACATGGTCCTGTCCAGGGTGGCCTGCCACATCTCGGGATTGACCTCCCTCTTGCACGCGTGCGTCACGAACTCCCCGAGGCCGCTCTGGTCGCTCTGCGGGTTGCCGCCCGGCCACTGCGCGGGTCGGAAGGCCCTCGTTCCGTAGATCGTGCCGTTCAGCTCGACTTTGATCTCCTCGTAGACCAGATCCTTCAGCCTGCGGTAGCCAAGGTGGAGCGCGACATCCAGGCAGTAGCGAATGATCTTCATCTTGTCCCTGTTTCGTTTGAGGGGCGTGATGGGCAGGGCCTTCTTCATCTCCCTGGCCCTCTCCTTGTCGGGCAGGCTGTCGATGTAGGCGTCCAGGATCTCGCACTCGCGAGAGAAGCGGACGCCGTCCAAGAAGCGGGAATTGACGATGTTGTCGGCCGGGTTGCGCAGGATGCGCGTGAGCACGTTCACGCTCTTCGCCAGACGATCCAGCTCCAGCAGCACGATGCGTGAGAAGCAGTTGTGCTCGTGCTCCACAAGGACCTTCTGCAAGTGGAGCTCCTGCCTCTTGGTGTCGTCCGTGGTCCCGGGGGGAGGCTCACCCATAAGCTCATTGATGGTGGCCTTCAGGTTCAGGTGCAAGTGGCGATTCAGGCACATCTTCTCCAGGAGGAACCTCGAGACCTCGGGCTCGTTGTAGATGAGCTCGTCGTGCGCGATGTCCAGCATGTCCAGCGCCCACACCAAGACGGCTTCCGCCCGCCGGCGGAAGGGCACGCTCATGGGATCCAACTTATCGAGGTCGAGCTTGGGCTCGTCAGTGCCGCTGCAGAGCCGGTGGAGCTTGTGGATCCGCGACTTGACCGTCGCGTACGGGCCCATGCTGTAGTCGTGGTCCAGCAACTCGCCGTCGTCCCGAGGGCCGGGCCGGGAAGAAGAGCTCGCGGCGCCTTCGAGGTCCATGCCGCTGCCCTCCCCTTCGTCGCCCATGGCTGTGAGCGCGGCGCTGCCCGGCGGAGATGGAAGAATGTCTCGAGCCGCGGGAGGGCGAGGCTGCGGGTGCGGCGGCGCGGTCGGGGCCGACATGCGTTGTTTGCTCTGACAGCCCGCCTCCCTCCTCACCCAAAGGACGCATGAGGCCCCAAGCCGAGCAGGGCCTCGCGCCCGGCGCGGCGGCCGCCGCACTGGACTGCCTGCAGGAGTACTCGCACCTCCGCGGCGCCGTCTGGCAGGTCTCCGAGGCCATCAGCGAGGTGCGCCGCTTTCTCCAGCAGGCGGACGACAGCATCTGCGTCGAGATCGAGGGGCGGCTCGGCGTGCGCGACCAGGCGGGTTTCCGGCCCGACGTGGGCGCGTCCACCTTCGAGACGCTGCTGGGGCTGCTGGACAGCTACCCCGGCTGGCTGGAGGTCACGCCCTGGCAGGAGACGCACGACGTCTTCTACCACATCGACGTACCCGTCGGCGCCGGCGGGAAGCCCGTGCGGACGCAGGTGCGCAGCTCCGTGGCCTTCGACGCCGACCGCAAGCTGGCGCTGCAGCACATCGTGAAGCGGAAGCTCCGGACCGTGGACCTACGCGTCACGTCCCTCGACGCCGCAGAGGCTGGCGGCTCCTCGCTCTTCGCCGAGCGCCTGGCGGGGCCCTCGCACGTGCGGGTGGGCGTGGCGTTGGAGCAGCGCGTGCCGGAGGAGCTGCTGCCCGTGGCCGTGACGCCCACGCTCGTGCGCATCAAGCAGCGCAAGCGCTTCCTGCTGCAGTCGCTCGGCCTGCAACGGCCAGCCTTCGCGGTGGAGCTGTCCGTCGTCTACAGTGGCGACTCCAAGTCGCAGGCCGAGCAGCGGCAGGCCGCGGCGCAGGAGGCCAGCCACGAGGTCGAGGTGGAGTGCCTGGAGCCGCTGGCCTATCTCTGCAGCTGCAGCCAGCAGGAGAGCATGCTGGCCCTGAGCCTGCTGCTGAAGCTGCACGACTTCTGCGCCGCGCTGAACCCTCAGGCGGCCGTGTCCTTCGCGCGCGCCGGCGGCTGAGCACCCCACGCCCGGGCTCGTTCCGCGGGCGGCGGACGCCGCCCCCGGCCGCGGCAGCGGGGGTCGGGCATCCTTCTCAAAGGAGACGAGCGGCCTTCGCCCTCCCCCTGCCCGCCCCTCGAGCCCTCGCGGTCCCCGCGCGGCAACGTCGCCATGCTGGTCGATGCCGCCATGGCCAACGGCGAGCGCGCCGCGTTGCAGATCCAGATGACGCCTGACTGGCGAATCCAAGCCGCCGCGCCGGGCGGCAGCGGCGCCGCGGCGGAGCTGACGCTGCAGGCCGTGCTGCCCAGCGTGGCAGTGGGCCTCATCTACCTCTTCGCCGCCTCGCAGCCCGGCGGCGAGGTGGACCCGCTGGTGTGGCCGCTGCCCACGGCCGCCAGCGAGCTGCTGCTCTACGCGCCGCTGGTCCCGCTGCTCAAGTGCTCCGAGGGCTTCCAGGCGCTGGCGTGGTCTTGCTGGAAGGAGATCACGGCGAGCACCTGCATGCAAGACTTCGGCATGCCGCCCAGCCTCGTGCCCAGCTGCACAGCCCTCGGCGAGGAGGAGGAGGACCTGGACGTCCGGAGCCTCCAGTCGGAGTCGTGGGCAGAGGACTCCGAAGGCCCAGAGTCCGACGAGCTCTGCAACGACGACGCCGAGCTCTCCGACGGCGCCTCCGAAGCGGCCGGCAGCGACGCCTCCCTGTGACGCGTGTCTTCCCCCGCCCCCCGGCACTCAGCCGCCTCCGCGCCGGCGCGTCCGCCTGCCCGGCTCCTGCGGCGCGGGCTCGGCCGCGGGCTCGGGCGGCCGCCTCGTCGCCAGCAGCACGGTGAAGAAGCCGAGGCTCATCCAGTCCACCTGGCTGCAGCGCTGGCCCCGCAGCACGGCGCCGACCGCCTCCTGCTCCGAGCCGCGCGAGAAGAACCGCTGGGCGCCCTCGAAGAAGCCGCCGTCGACGCCCGCGCCGACGAAGCCGCGGGCCTCCAGCAGCTGCTGCAGCAGCCGGGGACTGACGACGAACTCCGTGCAGGTCAGCGTCGTGAGGCTGAAGTTGTAGGCGAGCCCCACCGGCGCTTGGGGCGGCGGCTGTGGCGCGGCGCTGGCGCTGCTGCGGCCGGCCTCGAGGCAGGACAGCCGGAAGTGGCCGAAGCTCGCGTCGCCGCGCTCCCGCAGCAGCTGCGCCACGCGGTCGCCGTCCGGCAGGATGCAGCACAGCACGCCGCCCTCTCGCAGCACCCGCGCCACCTCGTCGAGGACGTGCGCCGCAGCGCTCAGGGAGGCGAAGGCGAATTGCAGGAAGAACATGCAGGACACGGCGTCGGCGGAGCCGGCCGCGACCGGCAGAGGCTCGCGCGTGACGTCCATGGTGTGGAAGGAGGCCTGCACGTTGCTCTTGCCCTGCGCCACCAGCACGGCGTGGCGCTCCACGGCCTCCTGCACGCAGGCAGCGCCGCCGTCGACGCCCACGAAGCTCCGGAGGCGGTGGCACGCCCACTTGCGCAGGTCGCCGCCGCGCCCGCAGCCCAAGTCCAGCACCGTCATGCGTCCCTTGTTGCCGCGCCGCCACAGCTCCACCACCTGCTTGATCACCAAGGCCTTCAGGGCGTTGCAGAGGGCCCGGAAGGCTACGATGTCGCGGATCCTGGTGGTCTCGAAGACCTGCAGGATCTCCGCGGTGCCCATCGCGCGCTCGCCGCCTGCGCAGCTGCCGCAGCTGCCTCCGGGCGCCATCATCCTCCGCGCGCCGATGGCGAGCCCTGGTGGGCTCAGGTGGCCTTCGAGGGGCCGGAGAAGCGCGGCCGTCGTCGGGTCAGGGCTCGGAAGAGGGCGGGTCCATCTATGTCGACCGCCGCGTTTGCCATGAACCCCCTTTCTTGCAGGCCGGACGGGGGCGCGTTTGAGACGGACAGGGCTGCGTCTTCGCCCGGTTCTTCTACCATGTAATCCTCGACGTCGAAGTCGCTGCTGTCGCCGAGCTGGTCATCATCCTCAGTCTCTTCTTCCTCGCCCTCCTCCGCCTCCTCGTCCTCATCTTCCTCTTCCTCCTCGCCCTCCTCTTCCTCCTCGCCCTCCTCTTGCTCGTCGCCGTCGACCGTCTCCCCGGCCTCCAGGGCCATGAGGCGCCGCACGAACGGCAGCAGGTCTCTCGGCGCCATGATCTCGGTGACGGAGACGGCCTCGTCGGGCTGCTCCAGGGCCTCGAGGTCAGAGCCGGCCCCGCATCGCGAGCTGGGGCTCCTGCTCGTCTCCGTCTCGGTGTCGTCATCCGCTTCGGTCTCCATCAGCGCGGCGAGGCCTTCGAACGCCCGAGCCTTCTTGAGGGCTTGGATCTGCTCGGCGAGGTTCGCGAGCTCTGCCTGGCCGCGCAGCATCCTCAGAGGCAGATCGATGGAGCTCCACGCCCTGACGGGGTCGTCCTCCTCGGGCGTGGCGGGCGCGCGGCCCAGCGAAGCAAAGCTCCCGCAGCTCCTCATGCCTTTTGCTCATGGGGCAGCAAAATGTCGGACGGGCACGCATGTGGGAGCGAGGAGGGGGTG
>Ga0136644_10004142_pt1 | contig 10740 bp, 9 predicted proteins | sample C_130820_EF_Meta_FD_94780 | JGI IMG/M metagenome (GOLD analysis project Ga0136644, IMG submission 94780) | Freshwater microbial communities from Lake Croche, Canada to study carbon cycling - C_130820_EF_MetaG (v2) (version 2) | ecosystem: Environmental > Aquatic > Freshwater > Lake | place: Lake...
ACCTGGGAGCAGGAGCTTTCCCGAGGTTTGGCCATCGTGGAAAATGCCCGGATGGAATTGAATGCCGCCCGATTAAAATGGCCGCAGTTGGAAGGCAGGCTGGCCGAAGAGGAGAAGGGAAATGCATCACCGGTTTCCCGCCTGGTGGAGCTGCCCCTGACTCAACTCTGCCGAATTGGATTCGCCCTGACCTGGCCGCTTGCTGCCGTAGCCCTTCTTGCCGTGGCTGCAGCGATAGCCGTCCTCATGCGGAAGGTCTAGGGACATCGGCTTTCTGAGCTTTGGAACTGACTCCAATGGCCCGCTTCGGCAAGTCCAACGATCCTCTCAAGGAACGCGAGCGCGAATTACGCCGCCAACTCGACCAATTGGAGGCTGACCTACGCCGACTGGCTTCCCCGGAAGGTCGGGCCCAACCGACGGAACCCAAGGGGCCGGTTCGGATGCCGTCTCCCCCCATCGCGCCCCCGGCAGCCCCGCGGGTTCGCGTCGAAGGAAACGCCCGGGCCTACTTCAATGAGCAGGGCCTTCGAAAGTTTGACCTGATCGGTGGCCTTCGGCGCCTGGGACGGTTTCTCTCGGGTCCCACCGGATACAACCGCCAAATGATCCGGATGCTGGCGGCTGGAAGCATCGACGGATTGCCGGTGCTTCGACGTGAGCGAAAGAAGGCGCTGATCCGCTTCCTGTTCCTGTTCAGTCTCCTACTGGCCATTCTCTGGGGAATCGGGTTTTCCTACTTCCGTGATCGGTAACGGTTAGGTGAACTCTCGTCGTTTTGCCATTCTATGATTGACCCTTCGAGGCCTCCGTGTGTAGATCTTCGTTAGTTGTTGTCCGGGCTTTTGCCCTTCAGTTCCTCATTCAACCCGGTGGCTTTGCAAGCAGGGTCACCGGGTCTTTCCCCAAGCCTCTCCTTCGGCTTCCTTCGTCAGGTCTCTCCATCGGGTTTCATCACTGGGTCTCATCACCAAGTCTCGTTGACCTTTACGGTTCTATCTGGACGGGAGTTCCCACCCGAACCATCTGGCGCAGGTAATCGGCGTTCCAATTCGCGAGTCGAAAGCAACCGTGGGACTCCGTGCGCCCCACTTGCTCCGGCGCGGGAGTCCCATGGATTCCGTATCCGGGGCGATCCAGTCCAATCCACGCCACGCCCACCGGATTATTTGGACCGGGCGGAAGAACCAATTTGCGACCGACGGCCTGCGCCTCCGGGGATTCGGGGAAAACTGCGGGATTGAAGGTGTAATTGGGGTCCTTGGCCACGCTCACAACATGGAGAAGACCCACGGGACGTTTTTCGGCGATCCGCCCAATGCTGCACGGAAAATGCGCGAGAAGATTGCCCTGATCCCCAAAAGCACGAATCCAATGTCCGGTGAGGCTGAGTCGGACCAACGCAGCCCGTCGTGCCGGTGGATAATCGGATGCCGGTGCCAAAACCACGTCGCCTGGACGAATCCGGTTCCAGTCGACGACCGCATTCCAACGGGTGAGAGCCGCAGGATGGGCATGGGCAGCTTCGCCCAGGAGTTCGATCCAGGTACTGAATTCAAGACGTTCGGCACTGGCTTTTCCCAACCAGGTGCCCGGCAGTGGGTGAAGTCGAGCCAGTTCCGCTTCGGTGGCGGACCTCCGAACAAATGGAGGATGTCGAAGTTGAAGACTCTGTTCCGTGGGGAGATCGAGACGCCCGGTTGGCTCGAGCCCATGGTCCTGTTGAAATGCCTGGAGGGCAGTTTCGGTCTGAACACCGCCAGTACCATCAATCGATCCCGCAGAAATGGCGTATCCCGACAGGGCGATTTGCGCGAGCAGGATGTTCGTCACCGGTGGAATCTCGGTCACCCACGAGTCAGGGATGGGGGGGGGACCTGGAATTTTGGCGTGGGTTTCCGGGATGGCGGTTGGTGAAGGCGCGAGGGGAATGCTCGGTGCCGGAACGATTTCGTTCTTTCGTGCCGGGATCGACTCGGGAATTTGCCGGGGAGTAATCACAACGGTTGGTTCCGGGTTGCTGGCAGGCCGGACCGGCATGGCAGGTAACCGAACGACCGTGGACGTGGGAATGGCTCCCGATGGTGCCGGGACCTGGATGGGCGTGGAAACTCGTCGGGAAACGGTCTCCTTCCAGCGCCAAACAGACCCGATCACAAGCGCCAGCACCAGAAAGCCCAATCCAAGTCCCAGCCCCCAAAACTTCCGGGCGTTTTTGCGGGATTTTCGGGCCATGGCCTTTAGACATCAATCACCGGTCCTTGGTCTGGGTGGGACGGAGGCGGAGAGCGGCGAATCACCAGGGCATCCCGACCACCGATGGCGAAGCCCAGGAGCAGCGACACCACACCCACGACCAAGGATCCCCGAACGGAATTGCCAAATCCTTGCACGTCAAAGCCTGGCACCAGTCCACCAATGGACCAGAGGAGCAGGGAATTGATGAGGAGGTAAATGATCCCGTACGCCGCGATAACCACCGGAACGGACAACAGCCCGCCCAAGGTGCGTTGCAGGAACGATTTCAGGAAAAGAAAGACGGTGCCCGCGGCGGCCACCAATAGCGGCAGGGACAACACCAACAAGACGGGGCGAATAAAGGCATTGAGGAACCCCAAAAGGAGCGATGCGAGCAGAAGCGACACCAGTCCATTGAAACGGATTCCGTCAATGACCTCCGCTGCCGCCATGACGCCGATGGCGGCGATGATCCATCGCTTCCAGAATGAAAGACCCCGAACCTGCATGTGGGACCAGTATAACAGCCGCGAAACGAATGTCAGAAATCCCGTTGGGGAGAATCGGCATTCCGGAATGAATCGTTCCTGGTCGAGGTTATTTTGGAAATCCGGCCAGCGTTTTGTTCAGCCATTCAATCTGGGGGGGAAACAACATCGTTCGGTCCAGTCGGTGCTCGATGTTCTTGGCTTCCGTGAACTTTCCCAATCCCGCAAAGTATTGAAACTTGGCAAACAACAAGGATGCCCGATCATCGGGGTTGTATTGGTCGGGGTCAGCGTCCTTGATCAACTCCCCGGCATCGGCGGGGCGACCGACCTGGCACAGAGCGACGGCGTGGTTGACCACTGCACTGAAAGAGGTGGGTAGGGCGTTCATCACTTCAAGGGTGATGCGGACCGCCTCGGGAGCCTGTTCGCGGAGGATGAGCAACGAAGCGGCGTAATTGTTGGCGGCGACAGGGTCCTCCGGTTTCAATCGATAGAGACGCTCACAAGCGGAGAACAACAGGTTGGCGTCCTTGGCACTGTAGGCCGCGGCTTGCATCTCTTTCCAAAATTCAGCAGAACCTCCCCGACTCGGTTCGACCGACTTCAGCAATTTGGCTGCGGAAAAACCGAAGCCATTGCGGCTCAACAGAGCGGCCGCACTGAGGATGAGATTGGCATCTTGGGAAGGGTCTCGCGCATACCGTTCAAACAGTTCTTCGGCACCTCTTCGATTGGACAACCCGAGCTCGGCCAGACCTTCCAGAAAATAGCTGTAGCCACCATAAATGGAGCTCAGGCCGGACGCCTGGCGGATGCCGACCGCCAGGGGCCGGAATTCGTCCCATGAGCGGCTGTTAAACAACATCGGAACCAGGGAAACGCAAAGTCGCGAGGGATAACCCAGCCTGGGCATTTGATTCTGCGAAAAGGACGCCGCTTCACTCGCCATTCCGAGGCGTCCCCAAACAGTAACTTGAAGCTCGGCGTCCGCGATTGTGGCCGGAACCGCAATGTTTTCCTTGGCCAATCGCAGGGCTTCGCTTCGAAGGCCCGTGGCCTCCAAAAGCAAAATGTGCCGAAGATGATCCGCCAGTTCATCTCCGTGAAGATCGGTCAATTCCGCCAGGCGACGCTCATACTCCGTCCGATCAATCCGTAGGAATGCCGTCCTGAGGAGCAGTCGAAGGGAAGTCAGCTTCAGGGGGGAACCTTGAGGAAGTGCGGCGGATGCGGTTCTTAGCTTTTCCCGGTTTTCCTTTTGCTCCAACTCGCTACCCCAGGCGGCCAGGGCTGCCACCCGGTAGAGTTGCGCCTCCTGGTTATTGGACAGGCTGTCTCCGCGGACCTTCAAGACTTCCATCAATCGGTTCACCTGGGCCGTCTCATACAGGGCTTTCACCAGCGCCAGGGAGATCGCCGGGGTGACCGGGACATTGGTGCTGTTGAGGTGCCAGAGCGCGAGGTCGTAGACGTCGTACTTTCCATAAAACGTGGCCACTAAATCCAAATCGGCGGCATTCGTCCGGGTCATGGCCAGCAACCGATTGGCCTCATAGATGGACAGGGCAACGGTCTGCTGATTCACCTGGGGGAGCTCATTGACAGAATTTAGAAAGCCCCGGATCGCCCTCAGGTTGCCCGGATTGTTTGCGATTGCTTCCTTCCAAGCCCGGACGGCGAGGTCAATGCGCCCCGCCCGGGTCGCCTGATTCGCCGACCGCTCAAAATTCCAGGACGTTATGATTCGAAGCATTCGCACCCGAATTTCCGGAGAGGTTCCCGATGGGGACGTCGTCCATTGAGTTAAGGCCAGCGCCACGGTACCAGCTCCCAAAAGAAGACTGACTGCAAGTGCGAAGCGAAACCATTTCTCGCGTCTCCAGAACATCAGGAAGTAATTCGGGCCCGTGCTCGAACGACTGACCTTGCGGCGGACGCGAACACGCCGACTTTCGGTGAGGGGCAGGGGGCCGCCGGAAACAGGTCGTCTCGGGTCTTGGTTGGAGGAGGAAGCCATCAGATGTTGCGCCGCTCGAGTTAACCCACAGGTCCGAGGATTTGGAAGAAGGGACTTCAGCCGTGTCCAAAACTTCGCCGAAGGATAACGAACCAGTAGTTCCTGGTCCGCCAACGGACCGGGCCCTCGAATCCCGGTTTTAGGATGGGCAACCGACAACGACCTAGATAGGCTACCACCTAGTGGCGAGCTCTTCAACTACCCAACTGTTGTTGGAATTGATCGCACGTCCAAGCGTCAACCCGGCTTTTCTTCCCGCGGGCGATGCACGGGCGGGCGAAGGCAGGGTCGCCGATTTCCTCGGTGAATTGGCGAAGGCCAATCGCTTGGATTTCGAGCGATCCGAGGTTTTGGCCGGGCGGTTCAATGTCATCGTTCGCCTCACCCCATCGGCATCGGTCCGTCGACGCGTCATTTTGGCACCCCACCTGGATACCGTGGGTTTTCCCGCATTGGATGAACAACTCCAGCCCCGACTTGCCAAGGAACGCATTCATGGGCGCGGTGCCTGCGATACGAAGGGGTGCGTGGCATCCATGTTCCAAGCCCTGCTCCAGGTTGCCAGGTCCGGCCACCGACCACGGGAGACCGAGATTCTTTTCGTCGGACTTATCGATGAAGAAAATGGCCAGGCGGGTTCCCGGCATTTTGCCCTTCACGGTCCCAAGGCCGATCTGGCAGTGGTCGGAGAGCCGACCCGTCTCCGAGTCATTACTGCCCACAAGGGAGATGTCTGGCTTCGTATCAAGACCCGCGGGCGCAGCGCTCACGGTGCCAAGCCACATCTCGGACGCAATGCGGTTCTGGCCATGGCCCGGGTGGTGGAGGTGATCGAGGGAGAATACGGTCCGTCGCTTCGACAGCGTCGTCACCCGTTGCTTGGAACGGCCACGGTGAATGTCGGCTCCATTCAAGGCGGCAGCCAGCCCAACATCGTTCCGGATGAGTGCGTGATTAGTGTGGACCGTCGGACTCTTCCCGGGGAAACGGAGGCCGACGTTCGACGCGAACTGCGCCAACATCTTCGCCGACACCACCTGACGGTCACCTTAGAGAATCTACGGCTTGCCCCCTGTCCTCCGCTTGAAACGGAGCCAAACCTTCCCCTCGTCCGACAGTTGTGTCGGTCGGCCGGCCAGAAGCGAACCTGGGGCGTCGACTATTTCTGTGATGCCGCACCTCTGGCGGAAGGGGGCATTCCCAGCGTTGTCTTTGGCCCTGGGGATATCGCTCAAGCTCACACGGCCGATGAATGGATTTCCGTCGCCAGCCTCGACCGGGGTACCGCCATCCTGGAGAATTTCTTGCGGTCACTACCCTGACTGGACCCGCCGCGGGCGGCCCCTCATGCGCATAGCGTTCCTGACACATGAACCCTTCTACCCTCCCAGCGGTGGGGGGTCGGCGGAAGCGGTCTATCTGGTCGGGGAGTTCGTTCGCCGTGGAAATTCGGTTCACGTCTTCTGCCCGAATTTTCCCGATTCCGCTGCAGCAAGCGCCCGATTTCAGTGTGATTTTCACCTGTTCACCGGCTGGCCGATGGGCCGATACGCCCGGTGGCGCAATCTCAAGTACCTGCTCTACCCCGGACGATTGGAACAGATGGTCCTGAAGGCCGCCCAGGTAGACGCCGCCCGGGGAAATTCCCGATTCGATCTCATTCTCGGGCAGCACACCATTTCAGCGGTGGCCGCCGGTCGGCTCAGAAAACGTCTCCAGGTTCCCGTGTTTCTCAATTACCTCGATTACCTGACCGGCTTCATGGAGACGTGGCCCGGTTGGATGGCACCGCCTCCCCTGGTTCGGGCGCTGACACGGTTCGAGCTGTCCCTTCCCCGTCGTTATCGAGTGGACGGGGTGCTGACGGTTTCATCTCCCCTGGCCGATCGTTTGGCAGCCTCGGGCTATCCATCGGACCGGATTCTTCCCATTCTTTACGGTTATGATGCCGACCGATTTCGTCCGTCATCGGACCCGATGGTGGATGGTCCTCCCGTGGTGGTCATGCACGGTTCCTTCGACCGACATCATCTCGGACCGATCGCCGAACGGGCGGTGGTGGAGGTCGCCAGGTCGCGGCCCGAAGTGACCTTCCGGTTTGTCGGACGGATGACAGACGGCTTGCGCGGATTCACCGCGCGAACCAAGAAACAGTGCCCCGCCCTCCGGTTGGAACTTCCGGGATTCGTTCCTTATGAGCGGGTCGCTGACCAATTGAAGAATGCCGATGTGGGGCTCATTCCGTACGAGGAGTCGAACGGAACCCATTGCGCTTTTGTTGCCAAGGCTGTCGAATACCTCGGTTGCGGTCTGCCGGTGGCCAGCACCCCCCTGATGAATCTGACCCGTTACTTCGCCACGGAACCTGCCATGTCGTTTAGCGCCTTTGACGGGAGGTCCCTCGCCCAGGTGGTTCTGGCGTGGCTGGACCGGCCCAAACTGGAGCGACGTGATCTGGGACGGCAGGCCAGTGAGCGGGTGGCCAGGGAACTGGATTGGTCGGTGATCACCCGGCGCGCCGTGGATTTCATGGAGTCTGCCATCTCCGGAAGCGGTTCGAACCGGCCATGAGCGAATCCCGGTCCACATTTTTTCGCCAGAGCGCCTGGCTGGGTGCCAGCACCCTCGCCTCCGGAGCCCTCATGACCGTGGTCCACACGGTGGCTTCCAAGCTCAATGAATCGGAGTATTCCGCTTTTGGGAGCATGCTCCGCCTGTTCCTGCTGCTGGGCATGCCCACGGCGGGCGTCCAGGTCGTCTTTGCCCGGCAGGCCGCCGCCGCGCTGAATTCCCAGGATGAACGAACCCTGGCGAGCACCACCCGGGGTGTCCTCTGGGGCAGTGTTGCCATTTGGTTCGCCCTGCTCGTCGGCACGGTGGTTGCCAGGGATGCCCTGGCTCGCGGCTTTGACCTCAGTTCCACGGCACCCCTGTGGCCCACGATTGGCATGACGCTGACCTGGTTGGTTTTGCCCGTCTTTCGGGGATTGCTCCAGGGACGACAGAACTTCACTGTCCTCGGATGGGTTAGTGTCCTGGATGCCGCGGGTCGCTTCGGTTCGATTGCTCTCCTGGTCACCCTTGGACGAAGAACAGCATCGGATGCGTTGGCAGGTGCCTGGTTCGGACAGTTACTGGCGACCGGGCTTGCCGTTTGGTCCACCCGCGACGTCTGGATGGGACCCGGGGGCCCTGTTCGATGGCGTCGCTGGTTTCGGCAGGTGATTCCGCTGTCGCTGGTCGCGGGCGGATTGTTGGTTCTGGCCAATTTTGATTACCCCTTTTTGACCTGGATGGTCCCCTCGGATCGAAAGGAGGAATTCAGCCTGGGTACCCGGTATTTTCCCGCCAGCATGGTCGGCTTTGCCCTCACCCAAGTCACGGTTCCGCTGGCCATGGTCATGTTCCCGAAGATCTCGCGAAGCGCCGCAGCGGGTCAGAAAACGGATACCCTCCTTCAAGCGCTGGCGGCCACGGCCGGGTTGGGTGCCGTCGGAGCCTTTCTGGTCACTTTTCTTCCCGAACTCCCCTTGCGGATTATCTTCCTGAAATCGCCGGATAAATGGGCCGCTGCACCGCTCGTCCCATGGCTCGTTTGGGCCATGCTGGCCTATGCCCTGGCCAACGTTCTTGTCAGCAACCTGATTGCCCGGTCCCGCTGGGACGTGGTCCCTTGGGTGGTTTTTGTTGCCGTGGGTTATATTCTGGCCTTCCGCTGGATGGTTCCCTGGTTGCTCCAGCAATCCCCGACAGGTGCCTATCAGGCGGTGGCCCTGCTCGTCGGTGGTGCCAATGCGCTCCTGCTGCTGATCGCCGTCGTACTGACACGACGTCAATCCCGCGTGATCGACCGGAGTCGGTCTTCCAACGTCTGACGCCAGACCCGCCGTGCATCAGCCCCTCCTTCGCGTCCGGCGTGGAGAGGCTCCGCCAGCTCAATCTCCACCGTGCTGAATGGAAGCGGGATTTGGAAACGGTCCCAACTGTTAAGGGTCACCTTCCAGCCCAAACGGTAGGAAACCGGGAGCAACGGCAGGCCGGTCAACTGGGCCGCCACGATGACGCCCTCCTGGACCTCGTAACGGGGCCCACGGGGGCCATCCGGAGTCACGGCCAGATCGTAGCCCTCGCCAGCGGCGGCGACCAATTCCCGCAAGGCTTGAGCTCCCCGTCGACTGGATGAACCGCGAATCGGATGGACTCGAAAGAGTTCCAATACCCGCGCCAGCATTCCCCCATCCCGGCTGGCACTCACCAGGGCTGCCAGACGCCGACCCGGGTAGGGGCACGTCACGTACCGATGATACAGCAGGAGTGAAAGGGCCAGCCGATTGTGCCAGATGGCGACGATGAATTGGTCTGACGGACCCGGGCGCCATCGTTCCGAACCGCCAACCCAGCGCCAGCGGAGGGTCAGGGCCAGAAGGCTGGCGAACAACCAGATCAACCGGGCAACGATACGACCTGAACGGGTTGCCGGGCGCGGTGCCGACGGGGAGGCGATGGAAGGGGCGGACACTGCCGGACTAGGCTCCCTTGCGCAGGCTGGCTCGGACCAACTCTTCGACTCCTGCACCCGTTCCGAGCAAAGCCTGTGCAGCGCGAACCAGCGTTTGAGCTTCCAACGGCTTGTGGCCCAGAGCGGTCAGGGCCAGAACCGCATCGTTGAAATGGAGTTCGCCCGGAGTCCCGGCCCGTGCCGAGGGTGCAGGTGAAGCGACACCCGAGGAACCAAACGCTCCCAGTTTGTCGCGGAGCTCCACCACCACCCGTTCCGCCGTCTTTCGTCCCACACCGGAAATGGCCGAAAGCGCCTTTAAATCGGCGGCGGCCACCGCAGCACGGAATCCGTCGACGCTCATGCCGCTCAACATGGCCAGAGCCAGTTTCGGTCCCACCCCGGAAACGGTCTGAATCAGGAGCTTGAACAGGTCGCGCTCAGGCGCGCTGACAAACCCATAGAGCGCATGGTGGTCTTCGCGAATGACCTGGACCGTCAATAAAAAAACCTCCCCGCCAGGAGCGGGGAGGCGATCAAACGAGGAAAGCGGAATCAACACTTCATACCCGATTCCCTGAACCTCGACGATGGCCTGGGTGGGAAGTGAGTCGACCAGTTTGCCGCGAAGAAAATGGATCACGCGGTGAAATGGCGACCGGGTTGAAACCGTCCCGCAGTCTTAGAGACCTTGGGCAATCACGTGGCGGACCAGGTCCCCGACGCGGTTGCTGTAGCCCCATTCATTGTCGTACCAGCTCACCAGCTTGAAAAAGCGGCTGTTCAATTGAATGCCGGAACCTTTGTCGAAGATGGAGCTCGACTTGGAATGGATGAAGTCGCTGCTGACCACTTCGTCTTCGGTGTACTCGAGAATACCCTTCAAATAGGTTTCGCTGGCCTTCTTGAGGGCCGCTGCAATCTCCTCATAGCTCGTGTCCCGGCTGGTCTTGACCGTCAAATCAACGACCGAAACCGTGGGGGTCGGCACCCGGAAGGCCATGCCCGTGAGCTTGCCTTTGACTTCCGGGCAGACCAAGGCAACCGCTTTTGCGGCACCCGTGGCGCTGGGAATAATGTTGATGGCGGCACTGCGGCCTCCCTTCCAATCCTTTTTGCTGGGGCCGTCCACCGTCTTCTGGGTCGCGGTGTAGGCGTGCACGGTGGTCATCAGGCCTTCGTCGATGCCGAAGCCTTCATGCAACAAGACGTGCACCAACGGAGCCAGACAGTTGGTCGTGCAGCTGGCGTTCGAGATCACTTGATGCTTGGCCGGGTCATACTTCGTATGATTCACGCCCACCACCACGGTGATGTCTTCATTCTTGGCCGGAGCCGAAATGATCACCTTTTTGGCACCCGCGACAATGTGGCCGTATGCCGATTTGTCGACCTGCGCCGGATCCTTGGTTCCGTCGGTGAAAAGGCCGGTGGATTCGATGACGATATCAACGCCCAACGCCTTCCACGGCAGGTCCTTCGGGGACTTGGCGCTG
>Ga0136644_10004143_pt1 | contig 10740 bp, 7 predicted proteins | sample C_130820_EF_Meta_FD_94780 | JGI IMG/M metagenome (GOLD analysis project Ga0136644, IMG submission 94780) | Freshwater microbial communities from Lake Croche, Canada to study carbon cycling - C_130820_EF_MetaG (v2) (version 2) | ecosystem: Environmental > Aquatic > Freshwater > Lake | place: Lake...
CCAAATCACTATTTCCAGTATCATATTTTCCAAGCGGTGGTTGAACCATCCCAACTCGAAAAAGCGCAAAAAGAATTTGACTGGTTGAATGCTCATCCAAAATATTTTGCTAAACTGCGCAGTGATGTACGAGAAAAAGACGCAATCGCATGGTTTGATCCGAAAAAAACAAGAATGATGGGTAAATGGTCTCCTTCTATCGTAGCACTGTATTTAGATCGAATTTCTAACTTGTAAATGCGTCAAGAAATGTCATACACCCCCAACATCCAAAGATACACGAAATACAGCACGAATCTTCAGAGCCTCCTACTGCAGCTACTTGATTTACAGGTGTAGGATTGACTATTGTTGTTCCACTTTTTCTACAGGCAGCGCATGACCCAGGATGTGTACTATTCCATTGTTCGAAGCATTTGTCGTGTAGAGTAGGAGCACACTTACAACCTGTTGTAGTATAGGTATATCTTTGCTTAGAATTTATAAGTTCTAAACAAAGCATACAAGAATTAAGTGTTTGGATTGGTCGTTTCTTTCTAGGAAGGAACCCTTTCTGTTTAGATTTCTGTAATGGTTTCATACTTGGTATGTGTACTTATAATACGTCTACTTTTACAGTCTCCAATTTTACCATACTTGTACTGAGTATTTTTTTATTCTCCACGGCGTAATTGTAGGAGCAGTTGTGAAGCGTATCGGCACGATGTTCGGCACAATAGAGACCACCACACTTACAGGGAAATTGTACAAGACCTAGCTTTTTTCTACAGGATCCGCAACGAACAGATACCTTTATAGAAGATACGGAGGAAGATGGTAAGGAAGTATCTACACATATATTACTCATGTTAGGATTGCACATATGTAGAAAAGAACTTAAGTGTTCAATTTTACATAAATATATACCTAGAACCTATGAATGGTCATTTTTTTATGGATGCACCGGTATTTCAATGGTATCCTTGGATTCAGCGACGACTCTTACCAGGGGAACCACAGAATCCATCCTTTCTACCATCAAAGCTTTCTACAACAGAAGTACCACGCTCCCCTACTGGCGTTCCTCCCACAAAAGCAGTTTCAGAGTCTGCAAAAGAATATGTAGCATTTTTGGAAACCCATTTTTACCCACCATCTTCGCCTATACAGCTTAGTATACCACTTTGTATTTTTGAATCAGGAATAAAATATGGACATGTACAAGGTGTAGAGTTACGCACTTCTACCTCAGAGTTAATAGGGGTTGTATTTTGCCTATATGCAGGACTGTATTCAAAGGAAGAATCGATTGGTCTTATTACATGGCAATGTGTACATCCTGCGTGGCGTAAAAAGGGCGTTTCCAATTGTTTATTGCGAGCCATTTATTTATTTACACAACCACGAAAGGTATATCTATTTCGAAATGATGGATGGTTAAAATCATCCGTGCCACCTATTTGGACAGAGCAACGTATACATAGAAAAAAGGTTATACAGCGTGTAAATAAAAAACAGTTTACCATTCAACGGGTACCGCATTCACTGTGGCAACATGAAATAAAAAAGTCATGGAAACTTAAAAATCCAACAGGATTTCTAATAGATGATTCAAAATTTAGATATAGAAGTATGGAAACATGGGAAATGAATCTGGGAAAGGGTGCCTATTGTATTGTACTTCTTCAGCCAACATTTGAATGTCAGAGAAATCTATATGATGAACAATGGTGTGAAATAGTATCATGGTTGTTTGTAGGGACTGAAAAAACTCCCTATGAACAAGCAATGTATATTGAAACTGTACTTGATACTACACCCTATACATGGTTTGATGCACCATCTTCTATGCCCTACATTGAATCGCGGTGGACTTCAGGGGGTTCTTCTTCATGGATGACATTTGGAATAGATCCTGGAACTCCAGTATTGCGACCTATACTATCACTTTGCTTTGTCTGAGGCAATTGGAACATATTTTGCTCGCAATACTTCATCTACACCTTTGCGATAGATCGATTCACAGTCTTTGTAATAATTGGTTAATATAGTTCGAGCTTCTTTTGAGACCTTTTCAATTTCTGCTAGACCACCTTGGAGTAGTTTGGGGTGAATGTCGACACGTGGAGCTCCTGAACCAGATGGTTTTACAATAAGAAATACTCTTTGTTTAAAGAATTGTAGTACACGTGTTGTATGTGCAAGTTGTTTACCAAAGAGGGTATTTACATGGGTTAAGATGGCTGTTACACTTGCTGGATCTTGTATTTGTAAGTATTGTCGTGCAGCAGTTGATGCACAATTTGGATCTCGTGCAACAATAGAATCAATACGACTTGATGCGCTGGAACCCTCTTTTCCAAAAATGCTAGAAAGCTCTTTTAAAAAATCAGCATACTCGGCTTGATCTGCAATGCGTACATCCAATGACCCTTTTTGATCGACACCTTTTACAGTATAGAACAAACTATCCAGTGCTTTAATACCAGGAACAGTATCAATACGTTTCCCAATAGCTGGTACAGAAGAAGAAAGATCGTCAAAGACTGGCCTACAAACTCCTGAGATTCCTTGTTGTGGTTTTGATTGAAACAGTGTATTTGCGTCCAAGAGTTGAAATGCACGAGCAATACAAAACCCTACAGATTTGTATCCTGCCATAGATTTGAGAGTTTTTATAATATATTCATTCTGAAGACCAATTGGTACTCCAATATCTGTGGAACCTGTTGTAGTTGGTTGTCGAGCAACATCTGTTCGTTCTGTATCACCTCGAGCAAATATACCAGGATATCGATCTCTTCCAGGGTTATACGTAGTACTGGTATCACTATCAGTTTTATCACTTTTTTTAGCCTGTATAGTTTTAAAGGCTTCTAGATTTTCAAGACGATCATTCTGATGATCATATAATTCATCCAATATTTTTAGGATAGTATCAATAAGTCCCTCAAGTTTATCAGGAAATGATTTTCCCCCTTTTACAATCCAGGAACGTTTATCATCATAGGACGCAAGTTCAAAGGATTGGTCTGGAAGTCTGGCAAGCTGTGTATTTATTTTCTTCAATGTATCAGAATCTAGTACACTTGTACCACTTCCCAATGAAAATGTATTGAATGTAAGTTTATATGCTCGTAAACCAGATACTGATATACGGTCTACTGTCATATTTGCATAGAGTTTATTTGTCTTACTTTCATCTAAATTCACACGAATGTTCTGTGATTTTCCAGAATCATTTGTGCGATCAGGAATGTAATTAATATCATATCCAGGTATATCCTTAAAGGTAAATACAGTACGAGGCCATCCGCGTGATACTGTTTCTTGAAATACTTCGGATTCGAATAGTTCACGTAATGAACGGAATGGCTCTGCTTTTCCAACAAAATAGCGTTCGTCAGCCCCGCCTCCAAAGAGTGTATAGGGGCCTCGCGTTCCTGGAACAATTCGTTGTGGATTTTTTTGAAGTTGAGGTTGTCCAAATCGAACCATACCGAGTACTTGGCCAGCTCCAGGATCATCTAGAACTGTCATTGCCAGTGATCCGAAAATCTGAAAAATACGAATATAAAAATAAGCAATTGTTATACAAAGATACTTGCTTTCAGGAGATTCAGCTTGATGCTTTTTCAGAGCATCTAACTTTTGAAATACAACAACTCCAGAATCTCCTTTTTGCGTAGGTCGAATTCGAAGATCTTTGAATAATTGACTGATTGAATCTGCCATCATAAAAATATACTCACTGCAGGTTTTAGGATTACCAAGCTTTAAAAAATCTTCGGGTGTTAGTCTTGTAATCATTAATTGAAATAGCTTATTTGTAAAATCACGACTACTTTCTGTACTTTTCAATAATTGTTCTCGTGTAACTCCAGATGGTCTACTTGTAACGCCACCCATTCCTACTATTGATTCCAAGAAACATTACTTACCGTCTAAACTAGTTTGTAGACGCCTTAAACATTTTTGAAGTGTTGCCAGACTTACATCACAGGATGCTGCAATACGGCTCAAGGGAATTTCCCCTTTTTTCCAACGTTCGCATACATAGGATACAACACCTGCTGCCAAGGATGGTGGTGTATTTTCGGGACTAAGTCCTTCTTGTTCGGCTCGATTTGCCAGGGTCTGTGCTTCCAGTAATAGTTTTTGATAATCGGCACGGCTAATAGGGAGTTTACTGAGGGGAACAGCAACATAGTCTGCAGCACGTGTACTTTTTAGATTGCTAGGTGTCCAGTGTTCATTCAAGAGCCCTTTTTGTGTGGCCTGTGCCAAAACTTCTTGAAAGAATTTAAATGCCTTTGTAAAAGTCGCATGACTTAGACTAAACATGACGCCGATTTCTTGTGGCTTTCGGGGTGCTCCAGCACGCTTGAGTGCAGTGTATACACAGCTTGCCAAGAGACTATCTCGTGATAGCCCACGACGATCACAGAATCCATTGAGTTTTACATAGAGTTCTTTTGCGTCTTCTACAACAGATCCTCCAAGACCATGATTGTTTGCTGCCAAGGAAAGGCGGTCAAATGCCCCAAGCAACGCCCTTTCACGATAGGGGAGCATATTCCATTGATGATATCTTCGTACTTTTCCCATATGTTTTGAGTTTCCTTGTGGAAGAATTACAGTGCCTAGACTACTTTCAGGAAGTCTTGGATCGGATGGAGCTCCAATGCGACTTGGATCACCTCCACTGCGATCTTCCATACCGAAATAACGATATTCGGCAGAAGAATCAATAGGACGTGCCAGCACCTCTCCACAATTCATACAGACTAGACTGTCTTCTTGAAGTAGATGATCTTCGGATGCTCCACATGTTGTACAGCTTTTAAAGAACTCTTTTGTTTCGTAGCTTACATCCTTTTCAGAATCTATCCACGCAGAAAGAAGACTATCTTCTACAGAAGGTTCTATAAGTCCCGTGTTGAGTGTAAAGAATTCGTTATCCATAGAAGTAGAGACTGCTTAGTACGTACAATGGCAACAGAAGATACATCAATTTTATTTAAACCTGCTGTACTTGCCATTCTGGCAAATACACAAGCAATTCCTGATTTAGAAGTATTTTTTACATCTTTACAACTATGGAATACTGATTTACCACCTATTTATATGTATTGTTGTTCAAAGACTCTTGACTATCTGGATAAGAAACAGCCCTACAAGGGGCCTTTAGTGTGCAGGGTTATGTTAGATTCTTATTCGACACTTACAAGAGCACAGATGGAACGTCTTCCAAGTGTAGAAGGGCTTTCAAATCTATTTCATGATTTTACGCAAGAAAAATGTAGCCTTGTTGAGTGGGCGTATAAACATATTCCAGAGGATAAAAAAGAACAAGGCGTATTATTTTGTGACGCTGATATTTGTTGGCTAGGTTCTTTACCGTGTATTCCCAAAGGGAAACAGCTTGGTTTATCCCCCCATATGATTCGAAAGGAGGATGAAGCATTGTATGGAGAATACAATGCAGGATTTATTTGGACAAATCAGTCTGCATTTTCCACCTTGTGGAAACAGGCATGTAAATCGTCACGATTCTTTGAGCAAGCTGCTCTTGAAGTATTGGCAGATAATACAAGTAATCAAGAGCTACATCTTTTTGGAGAAGAAATCAATTATGGATGGTGGAGAATGTATCAGTCAAATAAACCAGTACAAATTCAGAAAGATGCTTGGTCAATTTCGAATGTATTAGATACAACATGTTCAGGTCTTTGTATAAATAACAAGAGTGTCGTATGTATACATACCCATTGGATATCATCAGATAGAGTTACAAACCAATTTAATACATGGATACTTGAAAGGCTACGGCTTATACAAAAGAATAGCTCTGTTCAATCATTGGTACAATATATTACCAAGTATAAAAATACCCTTTACTACTAGGGTGCTCATAGTAGATGAGTGATTTAACAAAAAACTATAGTGGTGGAACAACGACAGCACTGCGTGGTACTACATCAGGAGGAAGCGGAGGTACAGAACGGCGTGATCAGATTTTACCAAATGTGCCATTGGAAGATACTGGATATATGTTACCCGATTACGATCTGGCTGGAAATATTCCAGATCCTACCTCCTATGCGGGACCAGGAATTAGTAGTGGAGGCAGTTTGCAGCATGTATTTGATGCTGGAAAAGGTATTTTATATTATTCAGATGTAATTGGGTTTGGTCAAGCATCGAGTGGATTAACGGCAGATAAACCGTTCAAAAAGATGGGTCTGAATTTCTTTCTAAAGTCGGCATTGACATGTAGTAATGGCGCAAAAATGTCAGTCTATTTTGAAGGGATTCCTAAAGGAGACGCATTTGGGAGAAAAATAAAAACAGTTATGGCAAATTTGGGGTTACCAGGACTACAAGGGTTGGCGCCAGGAATGGTGGAAGATGTGGAACATGCGATGGATATACGACCAATCTTACAATCAGCGTTTGGGAATGTATATCCTGAATGTGAACAAGTGACATTGCCAGTTGGAGATGACTATGGGCAAATACAAGATCCTGAAACAGGAGACGTATGGATTAAGACTCCAGTTGAAATGAAAAATGGACGGGCATATCAAACACGCTGGGTTCAAAAAGGGGTTACACGAGGAGGAAAGCCTGTCTATATGAGCAAGGAGCAGTGGGATGCTACACCAAAGACATATAATCTGGATGGAACTCCAAAAATTATTCAAGAAGATTTCCAGACTGCTGGAAAATTAAGTCTTCTTGTTGCGATTGTACTTGGATGTGTAGCAGTTGCTATCACCTATAGTCGTAAGTAACTATAAATTCTGTATTTTATATATAATCCATAAAGAGCATATATAAAATATCTTAGTCCCTAGTAACAGGATATATATGAGTTATATACAATGAGTTCTAATTTTTTTAGAAATGGAAATATAAGAACAACCATATTCTATTTTATCTATTGAATATTCAAACACATTATTTGTTTTCTTCTGAATTTTAAAAGGGTCTACGCAATTATCTCTTATACCTTGTGTCGAATCAAACCGCCATTGATTTAAATATTTTGTATACGTAAAAAAGTATTCTAAATGATTTTTATAGGTTCGATCTATATTTGATAATAATTTATAACATACAGTATCTTCCACTATGTATAGCCCATTATCATTTAATAATGGAAATAGTAACTCAAATGAATGTATTACATCTTTATTAGTATGGGAACCATCATCTAAAATAATATCAAATGTTCCATATTTCTCTGTAATTTGTCGAATGAAATCAGGATCTGTTGCATCGCCTATTTCTACAAAGATGGAATTATTAACATCCTCATACATTTTACATCTATTATCGATATCCAGTCCTAAAATACATGTGGATTGTTTAAATACATCTCTAAATGCTTTTATACTACCTCCATTGAAGACGCCGATTTCTAATAATTTAATTGGTTTATCTCTAAAATTATCCAATAGCGTGTCATATTGTCTTGTATAATTATGAAACTCCTTATGCTTATCCGTATTATATCTAGCAAAAATCGTATCAAGCGATTCCATTATACTAGTATAATTAGGTGTATTTAAGCAATCACTTTGTAAGAGTATGCTGCAGCAACGGCGCCAAGTACTTCGAATAGGCAGTAGAGCGCAAAGGTTTGTGTATTGAGTGTGCCGGAATACCAGAGGCCTGCTGAGACTGCGGGGTTTACAGAAGCTCCGCTAATACCTCCTGTTAGGAATACAATTACAGCAAGTGTGGCACCAATAATCAGGAAGTTTCCATTACTTGCCAAGATACTGATCATAAGGAGAAAGGATCCCAAAAATTCAGAAATCAATTTCAAAACAAGTGATGCGGCCATTCTCTATATTCTATTTCTAACTACTACTTTTTTTACCCCTTTTTTGCCTTTGTTTTTTACTGTATTTATGTTTTCTCTGTTGTTTTTTCTGCTTAATTCTATTTCTTACTGTATACTGTGTATGTCTACCCCCTGTTACAGGAGATAGGGGTATAATAGTATTACTTCTATTAGTATTCTTTAACATACTGTTTATCACGGGTGTTATTGTTTCTGCATTTAATTCAAGTATTTTAGAATAACTAGATTTAGAACGTATATATGGCTCTACTTGTACATAATGACCAGGAGGTAGTTCATTTTTTATAGCATGAGCTGGTACTCTATCATCAAAAAAATATATATGTTCCTTGTTTATTTCTACTGTATTTCTATCGATTCCACATACATCTTTATTCGAAAGCATAATTCTGCTAAGTTCATCCCACGTTTTTGGAGGATCATCTGTATTTGTGGGTCTTCCTTGATACCGTCTGTGAATACATAGGCAAAACAAAGACTGTAATTGATCAATCGGTATACTTGATTCTAAGAGCTGATCCATACAGTTGATTAGAACATCACGAACTACATGTAGACTTTTCAAGAATAAATTATTACTATATATGATTACACCTTTGCATTGACCGGTTAGTTTTAGTTCTAGGATTTGGATCATATAGGTTAGTATATTTGGTCGTAAAAGCCCTTTTTGTACACTGGAAGACGTGGAAAAAATATCTAATTCATTATTTGCAAGGGATTGTATGAATGTAGTATACTCAGGAGTATTTTCCGTTTTTGTTTCAATTGATCTATATAATCCAGTTAAATCAGCAAGTGTAAGATCTAGGTCAAATACGAAATATACCATCTAGTACAATCCTACTTTACGGTACGTTTTTGCTGTTTCAATAGCTGACCATGTGTAATAAGACGGCTGCTGATACACATACTTTCCAGTTCTTGTATAAAGAGTTTACTGGCATAGGGGATCTGTACTGGACTGAATTCGGTCGAGTTTCCACATCCGCGACAGCTCCAAATTCCTTCTTTGGGATTTGCGATTGCCAAGAGACCGCAAGTGCGACATGTCCAACAGCGGAATCCATCACTGCATTCAACAAGTCGCTCTTTGGTAAATTCGGCAACTCCGTGGGCACAGACGGCATCACGCTCCATTTCTCCAAAGCGCAAGCCGCCTTCACGCGCACGACCTTCGGCAGGTTGCCGAGTCAACATAACAAGAGGACCAGAAGCACGGCTGTGTAGCTTATCAGCACTACAGTGTCGGAGTCGTTGATAGAAGCAGGGTCCCATAAAGATATTTACTTCCATTTGACGCCCGTTATGGCCATTATACAGAATTTCGTTACTATGAGGTTCGAGTCCATAATTGTCGCGCAAGAATGTACTAATTTGTGCGACAGATGCATTTGTAAATGGAGAGCCATCGCCAAGAGAGCCAACTTCGCAACATAACCTACCAAGAAGGGTCTCCATAAGCTGAGCAATTGTCATACGACTAGGAATACAATGGGGATTAATAATAATGTCTGGAATCAACCCGTCGGCTGTTTGAGGCATATCCTCGGCGTTTACAATGAGTCCGCATGTTCCTTTTTGTCCATGGCGTGAACTGAATTTATCTCCAATCTCAGGAACACGATCTTGGCGCATACGAATTTTTACAAAGCTATAGCCTTCTCCATTACGGTTCTTGAAGATCTTATCGACCCAGCCAGTCTCATTATTACGCATGGTTCGTGATACATCACGGAATTGTTTCGCACCAGTTGGCAACACCATTCCAGTAGGAACACGCAGTGGCACGACTTTTCCAATTAAGATGTCATCGCTGTCAACGTAGGTATTTTCTGGAACAAATCCATCGGCTGCCAATTTCCCGTACTTGCTATGACGCATTTGTTTCGTCAAGGAGGGATCTGGTTTACAGAATCGCTCTTCTTCTCCAGAGGATTGGTTCTTCTTCTCTTCATCCTTGTAGGTTCTGTAGAATATCGAACGAAAGAGACCACGCTCTAGACTTGCGCGATTAATCATAATAGAATCCTCTTGATTGTAGCCTCCGTAGGTAGCAATAGCAACAAGAATATTTTGCCCACTTACCATTGTCTGAGAGCCGTAGAATTTACTCATGTAGGGTGTTACAAGAGGAACGGTTGGATAGCACAAGATGTGTGCCATGGCATCGAATCGCTCTCTGTAGTTCAGGGCATAGACGCCCATTGCTTGTTTCCCCATAGCACATTGATATGCATTTCGTGGAGATTGATTGTGATCTGGGAATGGAATTGTGGAACCAATCGTTCCAAGAATTACAGAAGGATGGATTTCTACGTGCGTAGTTGTAGGCTTCTCGATACACTCTTTATAATTCATTGCCAAGTATACACCCTCTGTCTCACCAGGATCAATGTATTCAATCAAGTGTTTTCCAGTTGGAGATTCCCACAATAGCAACTGATCCCAGGAAGGGATTGTATTTACAGCACTTATAAGGGAAGGGTCGGCAAGTACTTCACGAATGGCAGGGGCGTACAAGATAGGACGTAAGAGTCGTCCAGCTTCCGTACTGAGCCAAAGTTCCTTTTGTGTGAGCTTCCAGATAATGCTAGTATGAATATGAATTGTTCCAGACCGTTTTGCTTTGCGCAACAAATCGACAGTCTTTGATGTAAGAGCACTAGGAAGTACACCGATCCAAACACCATTTAGGAAGACACGCGTTCCTGTATGTTTCTGAGAGGCAGATGTATCTTCCAAGCGTTTCATGGTATTAAGTTCCTTCAACTTTTCTTCTACGATAAAGGGATTGCTGTAAATACTTACAATTGCGGTAGTTGCCATATTCTTTACTACACCTACCGAATGCCCTTCTGGAGTTTCAGCAGGACAGATGTATC
>Ga0136644_10004144_pt1 | contig 10738 bp, 14 predicted proteins | sample C_130820_EF_Meta_FD_94780 | JGI IMG/M metagenome (GOLD analysis project Ga0136644, IMG submission 94780) | Freshwater microbial communities from Lake Croche, Canada to study carbon cycling - C_130820_EF_MetaG (v2) (version 2) | ecosystem: Environmental > Aquatic > Freshwater > Lake | place...
AAGTACACCATTTTGTGTTTTTGTTACTTGTGGAGACGTCTTTTTGATAATGTTATAGATTTGTTTGTGTTCATTCTGTTCCAGCTTATCAATTTGATCCTTAAGCATCTCCAATTTTGAACGAGAGAACTTGCTCATTTTCTAAGTTACCCGCGTTCTGTCTAAGCTTTCTCTTCTTTGGCTTTTCAGGTTCAACAGGAGTTGTTACAACCTGTTTCGTATCACTATCTCCAGGAAGAACTGCGGCAAGGAGGTCATCTAGAGGATTTGTTACTGTAGTTAGAAGCGGTTGTTCAACGGGCGTAGCTACACGAGATAGCAGTTTTGCTACTACAATAATGTCGCGATCCTGCTGCTTGAATTGACATCCAACAACTTCGAATTGAATATCTTCACCGATCTTCGCATTCTCAAAATCCTCATTTCCAATATGAAGATCTCGGGGAATCAATACCTTAATAGGAGGTGTCTCTGCGTGGATACCAACCTTGCTTCGAACTGTTAGAGGGGCTTTGAACCTTTGTCCTGTGTGAGGCATACATACATCTGCCTGAAATTGAACATCATAATCTACGCCGCCCTTGATATAATTTGTTCGACCAAGAGAATAGTTAACAATTGTAATACTGTTTCGCTGAACAAATCCTTCGGCAGAACACTTTCCCTCAAAGTTCATTTTTAGCTGGGCAAGGATTGATGCCTGCATATTCTTCTGAAGAAACTTCGAGTGAATGTGAACCTTCTTGGATAATTGACGTCTTTCAAACAGAGGATCCATCTTGTTGTTCAAAGAGTATAGATTGTTTTATCCATTTTTCCTGAAAGTGAAAAATGTCATTTTAATCCTTGAGGCGTTTGAGTAAATCAGGTCGATGTTCGTCTTCCGAAAAGATTGCGTACTCTTCCGGTGTGATCCAAAAGATACCATCTTTGCCTGAAAGAACAGCTTCGCGAACCAGCAAATCTAAAAATAGACATCTATCTTTCTTCGTTTTCACCTTTTCAGGAAACCCTGTACCGACTAGCCATTCTGAAAACTTATCTAGTAATCCTGCTTGGTATGTTGTACATTGACGCCCACCAATATTTTTTGCTCTAGATGCCCGTCTTACGTCTGGTGATTTCTCGTCCATATTAAATATCACTCCACCATCCTTAATCGACGCAAATAGATCTGTTTTCTTGGACACAAACTTATCTTTTGCGGTTTTGACCCATGCTCTATATGCGTCTTCTTCCGCTCCTACAGGGGTTATCTTCTCCTTTGTGTCATTATAAATATGTTTGGAACCTAGAATGTATAATTTCTTACCATCCGATACTGTTGCTAATAAAGGAGCTGCGTATGGGGGAGGAGAAGACCAATTCAGTGTGAGAAGATGTTGAATCTTCTCTTTGTCTGTTAGAACTACATCTGCGATATACCAATCTAATACCTGAGCACTGAATCGTTCTTTGATATACTCGGGCCACGCATACGATCCGCGTTGAGCAGATAAGTCTGAAAATCCTACGCCTACTGGCGCAGGTGTTACAACTGTCTCTTCTTCCTTCGGTTCTACAGGAGTAAACACAGGCAATTCAACTGTAACGCCTGATTCACGTTTCACTAGACGATCCAATAAAGTATCACGTTCTCCTTCCGCGAACGCAAACACACCATCTTTTGCTTGTAAATGACCTATGCGACCGTGTTTGTCTTTCAATTGAAACCCTGAATCAATTGCGTTTTGAAGAATGTACGATAAAACACTTTTGGTATACTGTTTCATGGATTTCTCCTCAAATAGATCATCTTTCCTCCATACTGGCTTCTTTGCGAATAGTTTGAGAATCTTGTCTAGTATCTCGTCTTTTACATCGAGAATCGCAGAGAGTGGGCGTTCATGATCGGGATCTACTTCAGATGTCTGGATATTACATGTGATCTCGTATGATCCTTCTTCAAATGTAGGAGCAGACATAGCTGATAATGGTAGATTAACTTCCTTTTGATCTTGATTACGAATCTGTGGGATCAGAAACTGTGTTCCGTCTGCTCGTTTCTCGCCTCTCCAATCTGCGGGCAGACTATTTACAGATTGCTGGAGGTCACAATCCATTGCAGATTCCATTACAACTCGTTTTACTTTCGAGATACGTATAGCTTTCTCTTCTACGAATGTGCGATATATGTATTCATCCACTGTTTCTTGCGTAGAATCCGGGTAGCGACATACGTGAAGATACACCGTACAGTTTTGCTGTTCAAATGGAAGTAACGAATGAGAACATGTACGCATACCACGCCCCAATACCTGTTCAATACGGCTCATATTGAACCAAGGATCCAACACGTGAATCTGTCGTACATTTCGAAAGTCTACTCCTTCCGATACTTTGGGTGATGCGATAACGACTCGGATGTCGGAACCGTCTGCATTTTCTGAACGCTTGAGTCGTACGAGAGCCTTCTTAATGTCCGAATCAGAAATATCGGATGTAAACAGCACATATTTTCCTTTTGATCCTCTTGTTACCTCCCCCGAAGTATCTTTGAGCAACCGATTGCCTATAGCAGGATCAAACCCATGCTCTTCAAGACACATTGCGAACAACTGGGCTCCAGATTCGACTACATTCGAATACACAAACACAATTCCACTTGTTGATTCAATTGTTTTTGTAATGAGTCCAAACTTCGAACTATATAAGGCAACTTTTGAAGGTGCTAAGAACTTCTCATCTCGATATTTGTATGCTCCTTCTGATTTCTCAAATGTTTCGCGAAAGGTCTTGTTGCCTGGAAACATACATATTAAACGATGATCTGATACCGCTTTTACTGTTACTGTTTTTATCGCATCTGCCTGCTGAGGAGATACGAATGATCGCGTGAGAGTTAAATACTTACGTTGTTTCTTAATAGGTTGCCCTGCAATATCTGTAGTACGATCAGGTAACGCGATAAGTAAGTCAGGCGGAGGTAGACGGAAAGGAAATGTAAATGGATTTTCGCCACGTACAAACGATACATACTCCTGACACCATCCACGAAACAAAGACTCCTTACCTTCCTTGAAATCACCTGAGTCAGTAAAAATGTCAGATGTTTTGACTAGTTTGTTTGTCTCTAACTTCCGCTCATTCCATAAAAACAAATTAAAATAGTACAAAATCTCATCAAATTTATCGTACATGGGTGTAGCTGTTAGCAAAACAAGTGTAACGCCATTGGCGGTCTTAAGAATCTGTTCAATTGCGATAGCAACTAATTTGTTTGATTCGGTTTCTGTTGTCTCCTTTAAGTTATGAGCTTCATCAATGATAATAAGACGATTATCAAATGTATCATGGATCCACTTTTTCATATCATTGTCAGTTTTTGAAACCAACTTTTGACGATCAATCATATTCGCAAAGGTAAGATATCCAACAAACTCATAAAACTCACCAATGATCTTGTTTGCCAATGTCATCACTCTCTGCTGTGACGCTTTGTCGGTATATCGCAAGGACTCGGACTGTGAACGCTGAATCATATCTAGATAGCGTCTTCCAGTACACTGTTTGGACAAGAGTAAGCCATCTGCGTCGACAGATACTCGCGAGATGTCAAAGATTTGGGCCTTGAAGTTTTCTTGAATGGAAGGATTGGCAAGAACAAGGACACGTTTGTCTTGAAATTCAGGTCTCACGATATACTCTTCTGCTACTTGGATCGCAGTACACGTTTTGCCTACGCCCGTGCCATGAACCATCAAAAGGTTACGCGTGGGTGACTCAGGGCTCATAACTCGTCTTAAAAATCTCTGATTGGCTTGTAGTTTGAAATCACGTGAAGCAGACGTAGAGCATTGTGCTTCCCGCATCTGCTTTAGCGCCTCTAGTGTTGCGTTCGGCGGTAACGGCTGCGACTTGGTCTCAGCCAGTTCTTCATGTGATACATTCACCATCCTTATATTATAAGTTGAAAACGGAATTATAGGTATGGGGTTTTACTTATTACAGATAAGATGACAACAATACACAAAAAACCTTCAATCTTTCAACTGCTTCGGAAGAGCAACGAATTTGTACCAGCACAAGCAGAAATTCCAGTAGATGTACCATGTATACCGAAACATGATTCTATTTGGGAACGATTTGATCGTAAAACTGCTGACGAACTTTTGACTCGTGATTGGTTCATAGATGATCAGCATATTTACGATATTATCGATTGCGCTGATGAAGAGGCGTGGGATTTTATATACACGAATCGTCACAAGTATTCAATGCGAATTCGACAAATCATTGAACCAAATGATTATCGAATTCCCACAGAGAAACTTCGTATTAAGGTTCGAGATCTATCGGATAAAGATTGGGAGGCAGTGATTCGCGAAAGGAAACGTCAACTCGAATCTCAATTCGAAAATCATTGGTCAGAATACTCGGAGTGTCTTTCCGAGCGTCCTCTGGGAGAACCCGATAGTCTTTTAGATGACGCATTGGAAAGACTTAGCAAGGCAAAAGATAAACTTACTAAGTACATTGCGTCTCGCCCAAAGACGTATATGGCACCATCTATGCGTGGCAAACAGATATTGGATCCAAAGCAGAAATTGATCGAGAATGAGATTCGTTCTATGGAAAATGAATTTGAGAAGGCTCAAAAGGCGGTTGAGGCATCAAATTCTGAATATTGGGAAACAAAGAAGAATGAATATCGTAAAACATGGATGCCAAAACTGTCGTCGCAAGGGTAATATGATTATAACTTGTAAGTGTAGTATGGTCGTGTGTATCAAATGTCGTTATCCTGAGGATCATAGATGTACGTTTAACTATAAAAAAGAAGGAAATGAAAAAATAACAAAAGAAAACCCAGTGGTCGTAAGTGAAAAAATTGATAAACTATAATGAACTTGCTAAATATTGGATCGGCTGTTGTATGGGTGGATTTTTTCACTATCGTTCTTTCGAAAGTGTTTCATCTGGGAAAATCGCTTGATAAATGGTATGCGCAGTTTGGTATTGTAGCTGTTATTTCAGATTGTCTAATTATTGTACTAGGAATCTTGATAGCCCAGTTTATATCTCCTGGTGCGAATGCGATGACACTAGTAGGAATTTCTATTGTAGTTCAGTTAATTCATGATGTTCTCTTTTATTATCTAGTAATTCTTGGTGTTCCTCGAGGTCAAAATAGTGTTATTGATCTGTTCAAAGAATATTCAGTTGAAAATTCTTGGAAGATATTAGTTGCCGATTCTGCTATGATTGGGTCTACTGTGCTAGTCGCAGACTATTTGTCTAATCTAAAACCATCCCATACCACATTTATTGGGTTATTAGGTGTGTATGCTATAACATATATCATATATACAAAATAACATGGGAGGTGGTATGTTTGGAACACCTTTGTATTTGAATCCCAAATGTTTAGTATTCAGCGCATTTGTATTAGGAGTGTATTGGTTGCCTCATCCTAAAGCATATGCTCATAAAATTGTAGTTGCGTTTCTATTAGCAACCTTGGCATATGTATTGCTTGCGTGGTATGACTATATCTATGGTTGTAATGATACGCTAGGCCCTACATTATTAGGATGGATATCTATGCACTTTAAACCTGCTTCATACAGAGCTCAATTTGAAGAGCTTCCTGTAAAATACAAAAAAATTGTCCGCACATTTGATGTGGCTATTTTAGTTATTTTAGTTGGATTAGCATTTAGTCCCTATGTTTACTCCTTATAAGACTTTGCACTACGAGCAATACGAGATTCTAGGCGACGGATTCGCTTTCGAAGAGTTGTCGTACGACTTGATTTTTCTACAATTTGTTCTTCAAGCTCGTTAATCCGTGCCTCAAGAGAAGCATTCTGCTCGACAAGTTTGTTATAATCTTCTACATGTGTCTCATCATTTTCATTAAACTCATCAACTAATGTATTGTATTCGACTACATGTTCTGCTTCCTTCTCCCTGAGAAGATTTTCATACTTTGCCTCACACTTACACTTTGTGTCGATTGTTACACGCACAACCTGTATAACCAGATTGAGAGCAAGCAGCATTGCGATCCATTCCTCCGCATTGGGAGACCATAGACCACCGTAAGACGAGTAGGTTGTCATTGAATTGATCATATTGTTGTTACTATCTACCTCAATGTATATGAAAAATCCGTTTTTGACTGTTATCTAATCAATCCGAGAACGCTTCGTTTTAGGTTCTTCGGTTGATTCAGGAAACGTGTCAATAAACTCTCGAGCTGCATTACGACAGATATCGTATTTCTGGTTCATTTCTTTGAGCTTATTTGTCAGAGCCTCAATTTCTTCTTCATACCCACAAATAGTGTTCTCTGCGTTATCTAGATCGGCTTCAAGCTCCTTCAATTTACTACGAAGCTTCTCCCCAAACGGGTCCCTACAACACTCCAAGGCGTAGATCATAAAGCAGGTCATCAGTCCTAGCGTAACACATAGTTTAAGCACTTCTTCATCAATTTGAAATCCCACAGCATTGGATTGTGCGAACATTGCGGTAGTATTGTACAGATCAGAGTTCATTGTAAATTTATCTGCTATCTATTCCCATGGCGAGGGGCAATTCGTTTTTAATGAAACATTAGAACAAGGAATGAAACCACAACTTCCCGTAGAAATTCAAGATATATTGAATGATGACGTGATATTGGTTATCTATTCCTTTGTACCTCATTTGCCAAAAAAAGAAAAACCAAAAGAAGTCAGTTTATCGTTACAATATCATATCATGAAAATACAGAGATCTCCTCTACGTGGAAAAAATGAGATGTATTTAAAAGGATTTGATGAATTTATTTTAGACTAGGTTTATGAACCGTAATTACAATTAATACATAACTACGAATCTGATACGGTCGGATAGAGTCTACATTAATCAGAAAATTTAAGCGATCAAAATTATAGTTAACAGGAAGTTTCAGAACAACATACTCGGGCCTATTTTTGCGTGAAAGGATTTCTTCCAGCCAGCAGTCAAGTCGTTTTTCAGACAGAAATAGATCTAGATTTTTATGCTTTTTATAGTCTTTTCCTCCCCATGGTGGATCTATATAGAGTACATGTGTATTCCAATTGAATAATACAACACTATCAGCATGATGTAACGTTACATTATGGAAATCATATACATGAACATTATTGGTTAACGCATCAAAGTTGTCATGTTTAAGTTCAATACCATGAACATGTCCAAAATTCATTGCGAAATTAATAGTATCTCCACCGATACACGCAGTAGCGTCAGTAATTGTCATTGTTCGAATATCTTTGAAAGTGCTACGCATAATATTAAGAATCTTTTCTGCGTCACGGCGTCGTGTAATACTATACGATCCTTCTTCTGTTGTTCTGAGAGCCGAATAATCAACACCATCTCTGCAAGGAAATAAGTCCTCCATCTAGTTAACTTAGAGTTCGTATATCCTAAATTCATTTTAAACACCGATTATCCAAAATATACTCGGATTTGTTCTTATGTTTGGACGTCTGAAACTTTACACCCAACCACAGTGAATACGAGTTAAAAAGATATATGTGCGATTGAATAGCTTCTCCATTTCTTTGAATGATTCAGACATCATTAACCAGTGTTTGAGTATATTATTATTTGGACCAAAATACATTGGATATTCAATATCTAAATCTAGAGAGTACACTGCTCTAGCTCTAGCTTTGCTATTCGAATTGTTACGAGCAACAAAATCTAATTCATTCTCTGCAGCTTTTGCGACAACAGTTTTGGCACTACGCGCAGATGTGCCATGAATATATACAACACTCTGTCCATTCAGAATATATTTTAGAATTGTTACAATAGCTTCTCGTTGGGAATCAACTTTATGTAGAGAAACAGTTTGATACTCGTGTGGACTTACTAAAACAATTTTATCATACACACGAAGTTTCACTTGATCAAGTAGCGATGTATTCTTCTTTGCGACTGAGTTATACGAACCATATTTCTTTGCGTATGGAATCAAATCAACAACTCCATTGTCTTCTAAGAACTTGAAGTATGGTTTAAAAGGTTTAATGTCATCCTTTTCATCAAACTGTAGATACTCGTAGATCTCATCCCAATCGCAATAGAGATAATTACTTACGTAACGGTCATAGGATCTAGGATATCTGTTTGAAGCTGCGCCTTCTGTAGCTGCGCGATCTTCTCCAGTTAAGCATTCGGGGTGAGAAATAGATACATACTTTCTGTCATAATCTTTACCACTTTGTAGATAATCATCATAATCCATATCTAACCACAAATACTCAATTGGCAACTGAATCGTAGACAATGATACTAACATTTTTTGTAGCATAATCGCCATGGAAAGAATACGATCATCTGCCTTACCTGGATGCTTTGCGGTTTCTCTCTGCCATACCTTTAGTAGATTTCGGCCATGACGAGTGTTGCCGAAAAACATCGTACCGCCAGACATTTCGAAGACGTAAGGATCAAAGCAAAACTTTCCAGATCTTTTCCAATCACCAGGACGAGGATCTGTGTTCCATCCACGAGCCATATAGTCTACACCTTGCGTGTCACAGATACCAGGATATAACTTAATCTTCATATCACCATCAATGTACAGAACACCTCGGGGATAGCATGCCGCAAGTGCGAGATCTATGAAATACGGTTTGAAGTTAATGGCATGTTGGTAGCCACCCTTTACTGCGAATTCAGGATACTCCTCTGCTAGATAGTTACACTTATGTTTTGCGCAAGCTGACTCCCAGTTACGAATCATTTCTTCAAACTTAATTGGTTGAATATCTAGTTCTTGTCCTGGTACCATCTCTTCTGGACATGGGCGCTGTGTATTCTTATTTAGATTTCCACGCCCCCACCAATATGTAACAACAACAAACTTGCTGTCCGTATTAATGATTGTTGGTTGTAAAGTGTGTGATGTAGCTCTAGCAAAAAAGTCACCTACATCGGTGCCACCTTTTATATATTTGCTGTGTGACATACTTATTATATTTCAATATAAATTCTTACACCATTGAGTCAACCGTATCACGAGATCGGCTACGACGGATAGGTGAGAGCTGTTGCTGATACTTTTCCTTAACATAGACATTTACACTGCTTGACAAACAAGAATCTCCAGTGTTTACTGGAAGCGTCTTGTCTGTACTATCCCATGTGAATACGGTATGTATAACAATCATGGTAAATCCCATAGCAATTATCAATAGCAAGATCAACGGCATATCATTCTGCGTTATAACGTGTGAAGACATAATTCGATTGGCTGTATATTTGAGCATCTTGTACGGTACATATTGTATTTGTAGAACATAAATCCGTTTTTATTAGATCAACCATAACTTACTCAGAAAAGGTTTGAAAACGGATTCTTTCGTCTTACAATTGACATAGTATAACAAGATACAATGTTTCTCTTAACTGAAATTTCGCGAGCACTCTCAAGCGGTTATGAAAACACAAGCCATCGTACATTTAGTACGGTAGAAGATTTGGCAAATTTCGTATATTTCGTTTGGTACGAACAGTTCTGTGAATCATATGACTTTCCAGACATGTGGGATCCCGAAGATATGGGAATGGAGTTTCCTTCCAAGCAAGACTTTGCACCCAAGACAATTTGTGAAAAAATAAGCCAGATGAAGCATGGCAACACGCGTCCAGTAAAGCTGTTTGACGCGTATAGCCAGTATGCCTCTCTGGTTCCAAACGAACTGATTGTTTCAGTCACTATTGATTCTTAAAAACGGATTTATGAGTTATAAGTCAATAACTATTACGAAAGAGTAAAATGAAGACAATTACTCAACAAAGAATTCTAGCAAAGCTTTTGAGGCTTGCGGAAATCGCAAGGGATCGCAGTGATCCGCCTATTGACTGTACGTGTGACGAGAATGATTTCTGGATTACGCATTATGCGCTCATCCCTGATATGGATGATGATGACATCAACGATTATATTGATGACATGTACGATTATCTTGGCACTGGCCTATATGAGCGCCGCTAAACCTAAAAACGGATTCATTATGTCCATGGATAATACAATACACCGATCCCATCATAATCAAGATGGAATCAAACGAATGGACTGTAGTTAAGTCTCAAAGCAAAAAGCGTGCTCGCAAGATTAGTGAAGTCGATGATGAGAAGTGTACATTCTGTAAGCGTTATACGAGTGAGTGTGGCGGAGATCATGTCGACGAAATGAGAGACATTTCTAGACAACAGCGAGTAAAGTTCAAGCAGTAAAAAAAATAAAACAAAAAAATTTTTCATTGAATCATGTACGATCGGTTATATAGTATGTATACTGTTGATATTGAAAACATTATTAAATCAGAGGATCCTCTAATTAACAATGGTCTATCTGAAATTAATTGACTGTACAGAATCCACAAGATAGATGAGGTTATACTCATTACGGAAAAAACTAAGGAATATATATTTGTAGATTTTTTTGTATAAAGCAAATACATGAATACAAGTCTACTTGTTATAGAAATAGACGTAGCAGAGTAGGCTATTACCAATTCTACTACCATAATACTTCAAAGTCTACTTGCCATTAAGCTTGTAGGGGTTTGAAACCATGAAAAACGGATTCATTAGCTCCACAACAGTACATATCAGCCCGAGTACGCAAGTACAGGGCAGGTAAGATAGTTAAGACTATTGGTATAACAGCGTGTGTGGGGCTAAGTTATACAACCAGGTTGTTGAT
>Ga0136644_10004145_pt1 | contig 10736 bp, 9 predicted proteins | sample C_130820_EF_Meta_FD_94780 | JGI IMG/M metagenome (GOLD analysis project Ga0136644, IMG submission 94780) | Freshwater microbial communities from Lake Croche, Canada to study carbon cycling - C_130820_EF_MetaG (v2) (version 2) | ecosystem: Environmental > Aquatic > Freshwater > Lake | place: Lake...
GAAAGATGAAGCCGATGTGCGCTGCACGGTAATGGTCGCGCTGTGCGGCAGACAGCGCAGTGAAATTCTGACCCAACACGCTGACACTGCCAGAGGCGGCCTGCAACACACCACCTAACAAGCCTAGCAGCGTACTTTTGCCGCTGCCGCTAGGCCCATGCAAGAACACCCTTTCACCACGCTGCACAGTAAACGTCGCGATATCCAGCAGCGCCGGCTGCTGCGGCCAGGCATAGCGCAGTTGCTGCAGTTGGATCGCCGGTGTGGGCTCCGCTCTCATGCCACCATGATGCACCGGCCTACCCCTAACAGCCATTACTTGCCACAACAACTCGTTGACATAGGCAATTATGTGCCTGAAATAAAGCCACTTGAGCGTCGTCTATCGGCTGTACAACAGAACCGCTCGCGTTATGCTCGGGGTAACCCCGCCCCCGCATGGAGACTGTACACATGACTACGAAACCCCGTTCGATCGCCACAGCAGGCGGCATCGCAGCTGCCGTGGCTCTGGCTCTGATCAGCCACTCACCCCAAGCCAACGCGCAGGCCAGCCCTGCGCTCAAGCAAGCTGTGGCTGCCGGTGTCGATGCGAAAGCCAAGCTCGTACAAGAGATGGTCGATTCCGTGTTCAGCTTTGCCGAGCCGGGCTTCCAGGAGTTCAAGACCTCGGAGTACATCACCGGCATCCTGGAAAAGAACGGTTTCAAGATCACCCGCGGCGTCGCGGGTATCCCCACGGCGTGGACTGCCACCTGGGGTGACGGCGGTCCGCTGATCGCATTAGGCAGTGATATCGATGCGCTGCTGGGCCTCTCGCAATATCCCGGCATCAAGGACATCAAGCCGATGGTTGCCGGTGCTCCGGGTCATGGCGAGGGCCACAACTCCGGCATGCCGCTGATCGTCGCTGCCGCGCTGTCCACCAAAGAAGTCATGGAGAAAAACGGCATCAAAGGCCGCTTAATGGTCTGGCCCGGTGTGGCAGAAGAGCTGCTGGCGACCAAGGCGTTTTATGTTCGTGAAGGCCTGTTCAAAAACGTCGATGCCACCATCTTCACGCACGTCAGCAGTGACTTCAGCACCGGCTACGGCCCGGGCGGCAACACGGGATTGGTGTCTGTGGAATACACCTTCCACGGCCGCTCGGCGCATGCGGGCGCCGCACCGTGGATGGGTCGCAGCGCGCTGGATGCCGTTGAAGTCATGGACATGGCGTGGAATATGCGTCGCGAGCACCTGCCCATCACGCAGCGTTCTCATTACGTGATCACCAACGGCGGTGGCCAGCCCAATGTCGTGCCCGACATTGCCTCAGTCTGGTACTACTTCCGTGAGCAGGACTTCGAGTCCATCAAATACCTTTACCAGACCGGTAACACCATCGCCGAAGCCGCTGCCATGGCGACTGAGACCAAGGTGACCCGTCGCGTGCTCGGTTACGCCGCGCCCAACTATGGCAACAAGCCGATGGCTGAAGCCGCGTTCGAAAACATCAAAGCCGTCGGCATGCCCAAGTGGAGTGCAGATGATGTGGCCTTCGCGCGCATGGTCGGTGAAGCCAATCGCGTCGTCGATTTCAGCCGGCCCGGCGCCAACGAGCTCAAGCCGCTGGCCACCGAGGTTACGCCGCTGCGCGCGCCCACCGGCAACGGCGGCAGTGGTGGCTCGGACGATATCGGCGACATCATGTGGTCGGTGCCCACCATCACCATCCGCTATCCGTCCAACATTCCCAATGTGGCCGGCCATCATGTGACCTCAGCTATGGCCATGACCACGCCCATCGCGCACAAAGGTGCTGTGGCCGGTGCCAAGGCTGTGGCCATGACCGTACTCGACCTGATGACCACGCCGAAGCTGCTGGCCGATGCCAAAGACTACTTTGACAACGTGCAGTCCAAGGACATCAAGTACACGCCGGTGCTGACTGCCGAAGATTCGCCCGGCATCCATCTGAACAAGGAACTCATGGATCAGATGCGTCCGAAGATGACCCAGTTCTATTACGACCCCAAGAAGTACAAGAGCTACTTGGAGCAACTGGGCATCGCCTACCCGGGCGTGCCTGTCAGCAAGTAAGGCCTGCTGTGTGCACGGCGCTGGCTCATGGCTGGCGCCGTGTTGACGGTGGTAAGGTTGCGGCATGATAGAACACCGCCCCTCAGCCAGTCGCGGCTACGCTGACCATGGCTGGCTCCAGAGTTTTCATTCGTTTTCATTTGCCGGTTACCAGGACCCGCAGCGCATGGGCTGGGGCAACCTGCGCGTCATCAACGAAGACCGTATCGCGCCGGGCGCTGGCTTTGGCACCCATGGCCATAGCGACATGGAGATTGTCAGCGTTGTGCTGTCGGGTAACTTGGCGCACAGCGACAGCATGGGTCATGTTCAAGGCATACCACCCGGTGATATCCAGCGCATGAGCGCAGGCACCGGCGTGCAGCATAGCGAGTTCAATCACGCCTCCGATCAACAGACGCATTTTCTGCAGATCTGGGTACTGCCTGAGCGCAGCGGCATTGCGCCCGGCTATGAACAACAGACTTTGGATGCCGGCCTGCAGCGCGGCGCGCTGGCCCTTATCGCGGCACGCACCGGTGGCTCCGGCACCCTCAGCTGGAATGCCGATGCCTGCTTGTACGCGGGTGAGTTCACCGGTTCTGAATCGGCGCAGCTGTCTCTGGCACCCGGGCGCAAGGCCTATGTCCACTTGATACAGGGACAGCTGCAGGTCAACGGCTTGGTGCTGTCTGGCGGCGATGCGCTCGCAATCCGTGATGAACGCGAGCTACAACTGCTGGCAGGCGATCAAGCCAAGGTGCTGGTGTTTGACCTGGCACCTTGAGCCTGTGCGAAGCTGATCAGGCTCCGCCGTTGTAACCACCCTGGAAGGTCGAATAGATCTTGTCCTGAGTCGTGATGAACTCAAGCAGCACGGGCTTGCCCTGCTTGGTCGCGGCGATGCCGTTGACCAGCGCATGGGCCACCTGACTGGGATCGGTGACGCGCTCGCTGTAGCCACCCAGCGCCTTGGCAAACTCGCTGTAGTTACCCGAGATGTCGGTGGAGTGGAACTTCTCCTTGGACAAGGCCATAGCCTTGAACTCCATCGCCATACCGAAGTTGTTGAACAGGATCGACATGATCGGGATGTTGCAACGCACGCAGGTTTCAAAGTCCATGCCGGTCATGCCGATGGCCGCATCGCCCCAGACATTGATGCACAGCTTGTCGGGGTGAGCGACCTTGGCGCCCATGGCCAGACCTAAGCCATAGCCCAGCTGCGTGGACTTGCCCCAACCGATGTAAGACAACGGCGTCACCGGCTTCCAGAACGGCGAGAGTTCGTCACGCGGGCTGCCGGCATCGTGGGTGATGATGGTGTTGGGCACATCGGCGATGTGCATCAGGTCCCAGATAACGCGGTAAGGCGACAGCGGCTTGGACTCGCTGGTCAAACGCGGCATCCACTCGGCCCACCAGGGCGCGTTGAGCTCTTTGATGCGCGCCTGCACGCCGGCGGTCAGACCGCGTGGCTTCTTGAGGCGATCTTTGAGTGCATCAGCCAGCATGCCGAGAGCCAACTTGGAATCACCCAGCAGCGGGAATTCGGCCGGGATGTTCTTGTCGATGTCGTATGGATCGATGGTGTTGTGGACGAAGGTCTTGTTCTTGGTCGGGAAGCGGATGCCAAAACCCGTAGCCGTGAAGCTGGCACCGGCACCGAAGACCATGTCCGACTCTTCGACATAGGCGGCCACAGCACGCGGCATGGCCACACCACCCGAACCCATGGACAGCGGATGCGTTTCGGGGAAGGCACTCTTGCCTTCCAGGCTGGTGGTCACCGGCGCTTCGAGCAGCTCGGCCACGGCTTTAAGCTCGTTCCAAGCCTTGGCGTAGTGCACGCCCTGACCGGCATAGATCATGGGCCGCTTGGCATTGATCAGCGCCGCGGCGGCGGCATCGACCGACTTGGCATCGGGTGCCGTCACATGGCGCTTGCCGGGCTTGTAGTTGATGTCACCGGGTACTTCGACATTCCACATGTCGCCAGGCACTTCGATGAGCACAGGGCCCGGGCGGCCGTTGCGCGCGATGCTGAAGGCACGACGCAAGGCCGGGATGATCTGGTCAGGTGTGTTGATGGTCTCAGCATGCTTGGTGATGTGCTGAAAATTGAGCGTGGCGTTGAAGCCCGGCTTGATGAATGAACTGTTGCGGCTGGAGCCACCGGGTATGACGATGAGCGGCACGCCTTCCGAATAAGCCTGTGCGACTGCGCCAAAGGCATTTTCGATACCGGGACCGGCCTGGCAGCAGAACACGCCGACCTTGTCAGCCGAGCTCAGACGACCCAGCGCGTCGGCCATGTGCACACCGATGCGCTCCTGGCGCACGACGATGGGCCGGATGTTGGCCGCAGCGGCAGACTCGGTCAGCGGATTGAGCGGATAGGTGTAAAGGTTTTCGACGCCCTCACGCTTGAGGATCTCGGCTGTGACTTGCGCTACGTTCATCTGAAGCTTCCTTGGCTACTTGACTGTTGGGCGGAAACGCCCCGCGGGGCCACCCGACGGTGCACCCCAACCCCAGCAGCATAGATACGCCTTCCGCCGCCACGACACAACTGCGCCACGCTTGGCCGCGGGCAAAGTACCTGCGACACTGTGCGGCAAATAGTCAGGGGGAATTGCCATGCTCGCACGCCTCGGTGGAATCTTGTTGGCCTTGATCGGCGCGGGTGCGCTGGCAGGCATTGGCCTGTATCGCAACGAACCCATCAATGCCTTGTGGTTGGTCACCGCCTCTGTGTGCGCCTACATCTTGGGCTACCGCTTTTATGCCAAGTGGATAGAAACCCGGGTGTTTGTTGCCGACACAACCAGGGCAACTCCGGCCGAGCGCCTCAATAACGGTCGCGATTTCCTGCCCACGCATCGCTGGGTGGTGTTTGGCCATCACTTCGCCGCCATCGCCGGCGCCGGCCCGCTGGTCGGCCCAACCTTGGCCATGCAATTTGGCTATCTGCCCGGCACGCTGTGGATCATCGTCGGCGCGGTGCTGGGTGGCTGCGTACAGGACATGATCATCCTGTTTATGTCCACCCGCCGCGACGGTCGCAGCCTGGGCCGTATGGCGCGTGATGAACTCGGTCCGATCGGCGGCACCGCTGCCGTCATCGGCACGCTGATGATCATCATCATCATCATCGCAGTGTTGGGCTTGGTCATCGTCAACGCGATGAAGCACAGCCCCTGGGCGACCTCGACGGTGTTTGCCACCCTGCCCATTGCCGTGCTGGTGGGCTTTTATGTGCGTCACTGGCGTCCGGGCAAGATCATGGAAGGCTCGCTCATCGGCTTGGTGCTGATGCTGGCGGCCGTGTTCGGTGGCGGCGCCATCGACCACTCGCCTGTCTTACGCGAGCTGCTCAACTGGGACGGCGTGTCGCTGGCCGGCTTCGTCATCGGCTATGGCTGGATCGCAGCGATCCTGCCGGTGTGGATCCTGCTCGCACCGCGTGGCTATATCTCAACCTTCCTGAAAATCGCCGTGGTGGTGCTGCTGGCGGCGGCCATCCTGATCATGCGTCCGGAAATCAAAATGCCGGCGCTGACGCAATTCGTCGACGGAACTGGCCCGATCTTCGCCGGCAAAGTCTTCCCGTTCGTGTTCATCACCATCGCCTGCGGCGCGCTGTCGGGCTTTCATGCGCTGGTGTCCAGCGGTACGACTCCCAAGCTCGTTTCCAACGAGGGTGATATCCGTCTGGCCGGTTACGGCAGCATGGCGGTCGAATCGTTTGTGGCCATCATGGCGGTGATCGCCGCAACCCTGCTCGACCCGGGCGTGTACTTCGCCATCAATACCGGGGCTGGCATCGTCGGTGCAACGCCCGAATTAGCAGTACAGACCATCAGCGGCTGGGGCTTTCCGGTCACAGTCGAGCAGATGCACTCGCTGGCGGAACAAGTGGGTGAAAGCACCCTGTTTGCGCGCACCGGTGGCGCACCGTCACTGGCGGTGGGTATGGCTAGCATCTTCGGGTCTGCCTTCGGCAAGAGCATGCTGAGCCTGTGGTATCACTTCGCCATCATGTTCGAAGCGGTCTTTATTCTGACCACGGTAGATGCCGGTACGCGCGTCGGACGCTTCATGCTGCAAGACGCCATGGGTCAGATTTGGAAGCCGCTGGGCCAGACCTCGTGGTATCCGTCGGTCATCCTCTCCAGCACCCTTATTGTGGCGGGTTGGGGCTACTTCCTTTACGTAGGCGTGGTCGACCCCAATGGCGGCATCAACATCCTCTGGCCTCTGTTCGGCATCGCCAACCAGATGCTGGCAGCCATTGCCTTGTGCGTCGCCACGGGCATTCTGGTTAAGAGCACCAAGCTGCGCTACGTGTGGGTGACCGCTGTTCCGCTGGCATGGATCGTCATGGTCACCACCACCGCCGCTTGGCAGAAGGTGTTCAGCGATGACGTCAAACTGGGCTTCTTTGCGGCCGCCAATGACATGGCAGCCAAACTGGCCGCCGGCACCTTGTCACCTGACCGTGTCAAAGTGGCGGCAACGCTGATCTTCAATCAGCAACTGGACGGCTGGCTGACGGTGTTCTTCAGCTTGCTGCTGTGGATCGTTTTGATCGAGATGCTGCGCATCAGCTGGCGTCAACTGCGCGGCCTGCCAGTGCCTGCGAACTCTGAGGCACCTTACGTGGCCACCAAGCTGAGCCCGGTTTCGCTCAGCAGCGGTCACTGATGAAGCAGTTCCTCTCAGCCGGTTTAAACCTGCTGAGAGGCGTGACGGGCGATGATGCCTACGATAAGTATCTCGCCCATCACAAGCTCAATCATCCTGACCAGGAACCGGTGAGCCCTGCTGAGTTTTTCAAGGCGCAGTTGGATCAGAAATTTAACTGCGTCAGCGGCTGCTGCTGAGATTGCGGTCAGGGCGCGGCGATGCGCTCGGCCCCAAAGTAGCTGTGCAAGGCCGCAGGCAGACTGATGGACCCGTCCGCATTCTGGCCATTCTCAAGCACAGCCACCAACGCCCTACCCACCGCCACGCCAGAACCGTTGAGCGTGTGCAGCGGCTCGGGCTTGCCAGTGACCGGATTGCGCCAGCGCGCTTGCATGCGCCGCGCCTGAAAATCACCAAAGTTGCTGCAAGATGAGATTTCGCGATAGCGATCCTGCCCCGGCAGCCAGACTTCCAGATCATAGGTTTTGCTGCTGCCAAAGCCGATGTCACCCGAACACAGCGCCATCACACGGTACGGCAGTTCCAACTGTTGCAGCACCGCTTCGGCATGCGCGGTGAGCTGTTCGTGGGCCGCGACAGACTCGGCCGGCGCGGTGATCTGCACGATTTCGACCTTATCGAACTGGTGCTGGCGGATCAGGCCACGCGTGTCCTTGCCACTGGCTCCGGCTTCAGAGCGGAAGCACGGTGTGTGCGCCACCAACTTCAGAGGCAGATCAGCCGCCTCGAGTATCTGATCGCGCACCAGGTTGGTCACGGGTACTTCAGCGGTGGGAATCAAATAAAAGTTCTGTTCGCTGCGCACGGCAAACAGATCTTGCTCAAACTTGGGTAACTGACCGGTGCCCGTCAGCGAGGCCGGGTTAGCCATATAAGGCACATAGACTTCGGTGTAGCCATGCTCCCGTGTGTGCAGGTCGAGCATGAATTGACCCAGAGCGCGATGCAGCCGCGCCACTTGGGCACGCAACACCACAAAGCGCGCACCGGCAATGCGGGCGCCGGCCTCAAAGTCCATACCGCGTCCGAGGTTCCAGCCCAACTCGACGTGATCGCGCGGCGTGAACTCAAACTCTCGCGGCGTACCCCAACGGCGTACCTCGACATTGGCGTGTTCGTCTGCACCTTCGGGTACAGAGTCTTGCAACAGATTGGGCAACTGCATCTGCAAGGCATCGATATCGGCTTGCAAGCTGACCAACAGTGCCTCAGCAGAGCCCAACTGTGCCGCCAACTCATCACCCTGAGCCAGCAAAGGCGCAATGTCTTCGCCCTTGGCCTTGGCCATGCCAACCGACTTGGCCTTGGCGTTGCGTTCCGCGCGCAAGCGATCAGTTTCGATCTGCAGCACTTTGCGGCGGTCTTCCTGGGAACGCAGCGCCTCGACATCGAGCACAAAGCCGCGACGGGCAAGGTTACGGGCCACAGATTCGGGGTCGGAACGGAGCAGTTTGGGATCGATCACGGTTATTTCCTGTCAGGGTCTGCTTTGCGGCGCCGCTCCATGGCTTCGGTGATGCGGATCTCGAAGCCGCGCGGCGTGGGCGCATAATAACGCCGGTCGGGCATTTCATCGGGAAGATAGCGCTCGCCAGCGGCATAGGCATCGGGCTCGTCATGCGCGTAGCGATAGCCCTGCCCGTTGCCTATCTCGCGCATCAAACGCGTAGTCGGGTTACGAAACCTTGCCGGCACATCCAGCGTGCCATATTTCTCGACATCGGCACGTGCCTCGGCCCAAGCGGTGTAAACACTGTTGCTCTTAGGTGCGACAGCCAGATAAACCACAGCCTGCGCGATGGCCAACTCACCTTCGGGGCTGCCTAAGCGGTCATAGGTCTCCCAGGCCTGCAAGGTCATCGGCAAGGCGCGCGGATCAGCGAGGCCGATGTCTTCTGTGGCCATGCGTACCACGCGACGCGCCACATACAAGGGGTCGCAACCGCCATCGAGCATGCGCGCGAGCCAATAGAGCGCACCGTCCGGGTCACTACCGCGCACAGCTTTGTGCAGCGCTGAAATCTGGTCGTAAAACTGATCGCCGCCCTTATCGAAACGGCGCCGGGTACCGGCAGCCACCTCATGGACTTGCTCGCGAGTTATGAGGCTGCGTCCACCGCTCTCCACGGCCAAGTCGGCCACGATCTCCAACATATTGAGTGCGCGTCGGCCATCGCCATCGGCCGCCTGAGCCAGCAACTGCAGGGCATCCTCGTCAATGGCAATCTGACGCTCACCTAATCCACGCTGCACATCGTGCAAGGCTGCCAGCAATAACGCGGCCAGATCGGCGACGCTCAGCGACTTGAGCACATACACGCGCGCCCGTGACAGCAAGGCGCTGACCACTTCAAAAGAAGGGTTTTCGGTGGTGGCACCGATGAAGGTGATGGTTCCGTCCTCAACGTAGGGCAAGAACGTGTCTTGCTGCGACTTATTGAAGCGATGCACCTCATCGAGAAATAGCACGGTCTGGCGGCCCGCCGTGCGCGCCTGCAGCGCCTGATCGATGGCCGCACGGATGTCTTTCACACCGGCCATCACCGCCGACAAACCCAAGAATTGCGCATCGATGGCGCCGGCGGCCAGTCGCGCCAGGGTGGTTTTACCGGTACCGGGTGGTCCCCACAAAATCATGGAATGCAGATGGCCGGCTTCTAAAGCTTGGCGCAACGGTTTGCCGGCAGCCAGGATCTGCGCCTGACCGGTGAACTCGGCCAGCGTCCGCGGTCGCATGCGATCTGCGAGCGGACGGTAAGGCTCTGTCACGCGATACGCTGCACCAGCAGCCCCTCAAGCAAAGAAGGCCAGCGCCCTAGAGGCGTCAGAGCCACAGCCACGCCAGCGCAAACACCCTTGGCATCGGCTACCAGATCCCAGATATCAGCTTCGCGACCCAGACCCATCAGACTTTGTGCGACTTCGATGCCGCCACCCAGTGCGATCATCGCCAGAAACAAAAACACGTAGTCACGTCGCGGCAACAAGCCGGCGAACCAGATGGTCAACGTGAAAAACGCCACGCTATGTTCGATCTTGTCGGACACGCCGACGGTAGGCAGCACATGCGTAGGCACCAGACAGGCTGTTACCACCAGTGTGACGATGGCCATACCCAACAAGAACCAGAAGCGCGAAAAGCGCAAAGTCAGCAGATTGGAGGTGTTCATGTCGCCGAGCCTACTTGAGCGGCGTGCCAATCACGTTAACGCCTGCCGAGGGTGTGAACTGCGTCTTGCCCGCCTCGACGCGTGCATTGCGCACGCCGCCTTCGAAGCGGATGGTGACCACTTGACCGAGCTTGTCTTCGAGCACCATCTGGCGCAACTGCGGGCCGTCAAAACCCAGCTTGGCCGTACGGAAGTCGGCTTCAGCGCCGCGAGGCGCGAGCTTGACCCAGTCCAGCCCACCAGCCCGCGGCAATGTTTGAATGACAAAGCTGTCTTCCAAGCGGGTCACGCTACCGGCCAACAGCATGGCAGGCGTCTGCGATAGGGCTTGATCGATAGGCTTGACCGTGACTTGATCCAAGTCGCGGTCGAGGAACCACAGATTGCGGCCATCCGCAACCAGCAGCTGACCACCCTCACCCGCACCGGCTGGCGTGAACTCCCAACGAAACCGGCCGGGCCTAACCAAAGTGAGCTGGCCTGTGCCTCGGGCCGAGAGCTTGCCCTGCGTATCGGTGACCGATTGGCTGAACGTAGCTGTCCACGTCGACAAACCAGCCAGAAAAGTATCGAGTGCCGTGGCAGCCGCAGCCGCAACGGGCAGCGTTGCTACAGCGCAAACGGCGACGATGCAGCGCCACCCTGATAGTCGTTGGCTCATGACTTGTCGGGCGGCGGCGGCGCCAGCACTTCGCGTGAGCCGTTGGACTGCAGGGGCCCCACCAACCCGGCATGCTCCATGGCCTCGACCAAGCGGGCTGAGCGGTTGTAGCCGATCTTGAGCCGGCGCTGCAC
>Ga0136644_10004146_pt1 | contig 10735 bp, 7 predicted proteins | sample C_130820_EF_Meta_FD_94780 | JGI IMG/M metagenome (GOLD analysis project Ga0136644, IMG submission 94780) | Freshwater microbial communities from Lake Croche, Canada to study carbon cycling - C_130820_EF_MetaG (v2) (version 2) | ecosystem: Environmental > Aquatic > Freshwater > Lake | place: Lake...
AAATGTCTGCTTCATATTTGGCCATTTTAAAAGCTTCAATGGAAAATGCAGCATTGTATCAACTTAACTTAGGCGATTATCCCAGTGCTATTTTGGAATATCGGGGTATTATAACCCAATTCCCCGACGTCAGTGAAACAGAAAAAGCTTTGTTTAATTTGGCAGTTTGCTATGAAAGGAATGGCCAACCTATACAAGCTGATTCAGTGAGGAATTTGCTGAAAACCAATTTTACTTATGCCAAATTCAACAAATTGTTACAAGAACAAGGGAAACCCCTAGCCAAAGACAATGCAACATTGGCTTATGAGCAGGTTTATGATTTATTTCTAGCTGGGTCTTTTAAAGAGGCCTTACAAGTAAAAGAAAATGCAGACAAAAAATGGGGAAAATCTTATTGGACACCCCAACAACTTTATATTGAATCAATTTATTACGTTAAAAATAGAGAAGATAGTATTGCCATCAATCGCTTAGAAGAGATTAATAAGCTATTTCCAAACACTCCTTTAAAGGAAAAAGCCAGTACCATGATTGATGTGCTAAAAAGGAGAAAGGAAATTGAGACCTATTTGACCAATTTGAAAATTGAAAAATCAGCAGAGATTACAGAAAGACCTATTGAGTTAAACGATGTAACTACGGTAAAAAAAGCACCTGCGCCAAAAGCAGAAATAGGACTGAAACAAGCACCAGTTTTACAAGTCAAACCTCTTAAAATTGAGCCTAAGGAACAGTCTTTAACTATTAATTTAAAGGAAGTGAAAGTAGACACCACCAGAAAACTTCCCAATGTGGTATTGATAGATGCACCTCTGCAAAAATTAGAACCCACTAAAACAGCCCCAATAAATCAATACCTTTTTAGTACCAACGACCCTCATTTTGTAGCTGTTGCCCTTGATAAAGTAGATGGCATTTTTGCAGGAGAAGCCAAGAACGCCTTTAATAGGTTTAACCGAGAACAATTTGGAAATTTGAATCTGGCCATTGGAAATGAAACCATTTTACCAACGCTGCAATTGGTCTTAGTGGGACCATTTTCCAATGCTGGAGAAGCCGTTTCCTATATTAACAAGGCTAAACCCCAGGCTGCTGCCAGAATTGTACCATGGTTAGCACCTGAGAAATACAGTTTCCTCATTTTAAGTGGGGCTAATTTAAATGTGCTAAAATCCAAAAAAGATATACAAGAATACAGAGGCTTCTTACATGGGGTATTCCCAGATATTTTTTAACCATTGTAGCATTGTTGTTTAAGGCAGTTCTATAGATTTACGATAAGTTTACATTTCTATCATACCTTTTTTATGTCTAGACCAGTTAAAATATTTTGGAAGTTCTTTTTTGGGGGATTGGGAATTGTTGTTGTTTTCCTGCTCATGCTCAATTGGGGCTGGATTGGTGACATGCCAGATATTGAAGACATAGAAAACCCTACTGCCTTACAAGCAAGTCAAGTCTATGCCCAGGATGGATACTTGATGGGCAAATACTATATTGAAGATAGAATTAACGTTCAATACAAAGACATTAGTAAACATGCCATTAATGCCTTAGTAGCAACAGAAGACAAACGTTTTTATGACCATAGCGGTATTGATGCACAAGGTCTAGCCAGGGCTTTTTTCTATTTGGGTAGTCAAGGAGGTGCTAGTACCATTACCATGCAAACAGCTAAAAACCTATTTACGGAAAACTGGAGCACCAAAAATTTCTTGTTGCGCAGTATCCAAAAAATTAAGGAATGCATTATTGCCATTAAACTGGAAAGGAATTTTACCAAAGAAGAAATTCTCACGCTATATTTAAACACTGTGGCTTTTGGTGACAATGTATTTGGCATAAGAAATGGTGCCAAAACCTTTTTTCAAAAAGAGCCGGACCGTTTGAATGTAGAAGAAGCTGCTGTGCTAATTGGGATGATCAATGGTCCCGGTTTGTACAACCCCCGCAGAAATCCAAGACAAGCTTTGGAAAGAAGAAATCTGGTTTTTAATAGAATGGTAGCCAAAGACTATTTAAATTCTGCTGAAGCAGAAATTTTAAAAAGAAAACCAATTGAACTCAATTTTAAAAAATTAGATGAAAGTGCTGGATTGGGACCCTATTTTAGAATGGTATTGGGAGAAGAAATGAAAAAATGGTGCAAGACCCATACCAAGAGTAATGGTGACAAATATGACCTATACAGGGATGGATTGCGCATTTATACCACTATCAACCCCAGGATGCAGCAATACGCAGAAGAAGCGGTAGCAAAGCATATGAGCTATATGCAAAAACTCTTAAACACTCAGGAAAACATAAAAGATGGAACGGTTTGGAAAAATTATGAACAGGTACTTGATGCTTCCATAAAACAAAGTGATCGCTGGCGGAATCTGAAAAAAGAAGGACTGAATGAAGAGGAAATCAAAGCTTCCTTTAAAGTAAAAATACCCATGCACGTGTTTGCTTGGAATAGTACTCGTGGAAAGGATACTACCATGTCTCCATATGATTCCATTAAATACCATCGACAAATGTTGCAAGCCGGTTTCATGGTTATGGAACCTATGACTGGAGAAGTAAAAGCATGGGTGGGAGGTATTGACTTTAAAACCTTTAAGTATGACCACGCCAATATTAATACCAAGCGTCAAGTTGGTTCAACTATGAAGCCATTATTGTATAGTTTGGCAATTGAAGAGGCAGGGTTTACACCCAATACACCTGTGGAAGATAATCAACAAAGCTTTGGTCAATATGGTTTGGTTCCAGCTACCAGCAAATCTTGTACGGGGGCTATTATGCCTATGGCAGAAGCATTGGCCAAATCTAGAAACTGTGCATCGGCTTACATTATGAAGCAATTGGATGGAACGGGAAATAATGGAGCAAAAAGATTTGTGGACTACTTAAAAAAACTAAATCTTCAAACCAAGATAGAACCCTACCCTTCTATTGCTTTGGGTTCTTGTGAGATTTCTTTATTTGAAATGATGCAAGCTTATAGCATGTTCCCAGGAAGGGGGTTTAATGCAAAGCCCATGTATATTACCCGTATTGAAGACAGAAACGGGAATGTATTAGAAAGTTTTACGCCCCAACGCAAAGAAGTGATTAGTGAAGTAACGGCCTACTCCATTGTCAAAATGATGCAAGGTGTTATACAGTATGGTACAGCAAGGGGTATCTGGGCATATGACCTACCCGGTAACTTAGAAGTGGCGGGTAAAACAGGTACTACCAATGACAATTCAGATGCATGGTTTATGGGATATACTCCTCAATTAATGGCTGGAACTTGGGTTGGAGCGGACGATAGATTTATACGTTTCAAAAATGACAATTTAAATGGTCAGGGTGCTAGAGCTGCCATGCCTATCTGGGCTTATTTCTATGCAAAAGCTTCTGCAGATCCCAATTGTGGATTAGACGCTAGTCAAACATTTGTGAAACCAGAAGTCATGACCAACGATATTATCATTGACTACATTAACGGCACAACTGCTCCATTGGGTGCAGAAGGTGAAGACCAAGGTAATGGTAACATTAATGATTATGAAATTGCCAAAGACATTAAACCTGAAGACATTAAAGCGGAATCTGACCCATTAGAAGCTGGAAAAACTGGGGTTCCAAAACCACTAGAGACAAAGGATGGACAACCAGCTAAACTACCTGATAATAAACCTTTGATAAATGCCCCAGTATTAAAACCTGGTGAAAAGCCAAAAGCAACCATGCCGGCTCCCATTAAGAAACCGGGTGGTGGAAATCTAGGATAGGATTGTTTGCGTAAATTGGTAAAATAATTACAATCTAGCTCTTGAAAAGATGCTTAAGCAACCGCCTAGATTTTACAAGATTTGCATGGCTTTGACAAAATCGCTGACCAAATAACTGATTAGTTTACCCGTACTACCGTCAGTTCTTCCATCTGATAAATGCGTAGCACCTTCACAGATATGAAGATACGCAGGCTTAGATTGCGCTGTGGCAAAATGGATATATTGCCTTGCTTGATTAGAACTAATACCTACAGGTGTTTGCGCACTGCTTAATACGCCCTGTATGCAATCAAGGTCTAATTCAATACCACAGAGGCTATCGTCAGTAAAGGATGTTGCGTGTCCAACGGCTTGTAAAAAAGTTCTTTTCTCATGCACAAATATGTCTTCATAGGTAATACAATCCACAAAAGGATTATTTACTATATCCAACCATACATTTTGGGGCAGGTAATTTTCATGAATACCAATTACACAATATTTCTCAAGGTATCCGTCTTCTTCTGCATAAGTAAACCCGTTTCCACTATGTCTTCCTTCTAGCGGCCTAAAGTCTGCATGTGCGTCTAAATTTATAGCATTGAGTTGGGCAATGGGTAAGATTCCTGCTTTATAAAATCCCTTTGCTGCACCTTTAATACAGGGATAAGAATTATTATGACCACCACCAATAACAATGGGAATTTTCTTGTGCTGGGTAATTAATTTAACCAACTGCTCCACTTCTTCATCAATAGTATTAACGGCGTGCCTAAAAGCCTCGGATTTTTCATCATAACTAAGGGCATTCTGCTCAATCAAATTTTCCATATCTGAAAAATCAAAATGACCCAGTAACATAATTTCTCCCCCTTCTAAAAAATCATTACTCTGAATATTGAGAAAGGAATGTAAAAAAGGTACCCAAGCAGAATCGGCTCCGCCAATGCCTAGATTGGCTTTTACACCAATATCTTCTGGAATCCCAAACATTATATAAGCAGCCGAGGATTCTTGAATAGACTGCCCCAATTGTTTAGGGTCTATAAGAACTTGAATCCGTTCTCCTAATTTGGTTTCAAACTTTCTGATTTTTGTAACCGATAAAAGGTCCTGCTTATGATAAATTTTTAAGTGTTTCATGGCTTGTAAATGAGTATGATTCTATTGCTTAAGTTAATCATTCCAACCCATTTTATGAAAATTGATTACAGAAATCTGCCAGAGACCATCACCTTATCAATTAAGTTTGAACCAAAAGCATAGGGCAGGTAGGCTAAAGAAGCAATGGGTTTAGTAAAAATGAGGTTGGCTAGTTTACCCTTACTAATACTACCCAATTCTGCTTCTAATTCCATAGCAAATGCCCCATTAATAGTTGCGGCATTAATGGCTTCTTCAGGAAGCATTTTCATTTGAATACAGGCCATGGAAACAACGGTATTCATATTGCCACTTGGGCTAGAACCTGGATTAAAATCAGATGCAAGGGCAATGGCAACACCAGCATCTATTAGTGCCCTAGCAGGTTGAAAACCCATACGCAAAAAATAGGCTGCTGTTGGCAATAAAGTACCAATGGTTTTGGATGCCGCAAGCGCGGCGATGGTAGTTTCATCTATGGTTTCCAAGTGATCCACTGATAGCGCATTGACTTCAATACCAGCTTCTACACCACCCGATAAGTTTAATTGGTTTGCATGAATTTTGGCTTTTAAACCCAGTTCAGCGCCCGCCTTACAAATGCGAATGGTTTCTGTCTTGTTAAAAAAACCCTCCTCACAAAAAACGTCAATAAAATCGGCCAATCCCTCTTTGGCAATTATGGGAAGCATTTCTTGTATAATCAGTTGAATATATCCCTCATGGTTTTCCCTAAATTCTAAAGGATAAGTATGTGCCCCTAAAAAACTAGCTTTAATGGGGATGGGTGAAACGGCTTTGAGCCGCTTAATTACCCGTAACATTTTCAATTCAGCATCCACCGTTAATCCATAGCCGCTCTTTATTTCCATAGCGCCTGTTCCCAATTGCATCCACTCTTGTAACCTAGTCAATGCCAATTGAAACAATTCTTCTTCAGAGCAAGCCTGTAGTTTTCTTGCAGAGTTTAGGATTCCACCACCATTTGCGGCTATATCGGCGTAGCTCATTCCTTTTAACTTGTCTACAAATTCCGATTCTCTACTAGCAGCATAAACTAAGTGGGTATGACTATCACACCAAGAAGGCAAAACTGTGGCACCTGCTGCATCAATGGTTTGTTCAAAACTGCCCTGTAATTGATTCAATTCAGACATGAAACCATAATCAAGGATACGCCCCTGTTCTATACTCAACCAAGCTTGATTTAAAGTTGGAAGCTGGGCCAAATCTGCACCTTTCAATAACTTATTGTGTGAACGAACATTTACCAGTTGTTGGATGTTGGTGATTAGCTGTTTCATGAAAGGGCAAATTAAACAATTCAAAGCCTAAATTTACAGAATGATATGTAGCATCACCATTGTTAGATACCCCAATTGGTTTGCATGGGCCGGATTCCTATCTATGGCATTATTCCGCCTTCCCTTAATGCTTAACAAACAAATCAGTTTTTGGAAGCTGATGGGTACTGGCAAGAATGGATCTTTTGACAAAACACCTGACTTGTCTCAGTGGGCTATTTTAGTCATAGATCAAAGTCAAACACATGACCCAAGTCAATCTTGGTCTGAGTACTTGACTCCAATTGAAGAGAATCATTATCTGCAAAATAAGTATGGTAAATTCATAGCTGCCTGGTGGCGATTTTTTAACTGCGAAACATGGACAATAGTAATGGAACCCATTGAGGGTCATGGATTATGGGATGGTAAACAACCATTTGGTCCCGTACCCATGAAAAGTGATTATGAAGGTCCTATTGCCATTCTAACCAGGGCAACCATAAAGCTTAATAAGTTGAAAGATTTTTGGGGTAATGTAGACAAAGTAGCAAGCAGAATGGCCGGTGCGCCTGGTTTTAAAACTTCTTTTGGGATTGGTGAAGTTCCATGGATTAAGCAAGCCACATTTAGCATCTGGTCATCCAAGGCAGACATGAAAGCTTTTGCCTATCAAATGCAAGAACATGCTGCCGTAATTGCCAAAACCAGAAAGGAAAAATGGTATAGTGAAGACCTTTTTATGCGTTTTAGACCAATAGCATCGTTTGGAAAAGTGAAGGGACTTGACCCATTGAAACAAAACCCCTAACTTGCAATAGATTTATGCATCACTGCAGTACCATATCAATGTTAACCGCCCATTTTGCTTGGATGTATCGTGGTTTGAATCCTATGCCCGATCATTAAGTACGCATACTATCTTTTGCTTTTTTCAAGCACCCTTCTGTTAAAAACCCTACTATTCATCAATACCTTATTGTATGGCATCCCAATTGTCTGTTACCTCAGAAATAGGAACATTAAAACGCTTATTAGTTCATAGCCCAGATAGCGGTCTGGGAAAAGTGGTCCCTTCAAAAGCCCAAGACTGGCTATTTGAAGACATTGTTCATTTAGATACTATTCGCAGGAATGAATATGATTTCTACACTAAGATCCTTTTGTATTTTTTAGACCCAGCCAAGATCAAAGGCAAACTACAAGAGATAGATGCAAAAGAAAATGAACGTAATTTTTATAAACCAGAACACCCTAATTTTTTTGCGTCTGAAAATGTGATAGAATTACAGTGGTTATTGGCACAAGTTTTAGAAGATGCAGATTTACGCTCAAAGCTTGTGGCATCTGTTTGTGCAATTGAAGGGTGTACTTATCAAACCCAACTGGAATTATTAGATTATAGTCCTAAGGAATTAGCCAAAACCTTTATTTCTGGGAGTGCTGCAGGTAATAGAGAACTCCTGTTTGCACCTATTCCCAATTTCATTTTTACAAGAGATATTGGCATTACTATTAATCAGTTCGTTTTATTAAACAAGCCCGCCAAAAAAGCTAGAACCAGAGAAGCTTTGCTGGCCAAGTACATCTTCTTTCATCACGCACTTTTTGCTGACTATAGAAAAAATATTATTGAGCTTTCCGATTCGCACCATAGTTTCTTATTACCCAAGGAAGAAGATGATAGAAAAATTACCCTTGAAGGTGGTGATATTATGGTAGTAAGTGAAAACCATTTATTGGTTGGTGTTAGTGAAAGAACCAGCTCTGAAGCTGCGGTTAGAGTCACAAATCTACTTTTTGAAAAGGGTGTGGTTGAAAAAGTTACGGTGGTTAAGATTCCCAAGAAAAGGGACTACATGCATATAGACACGGTATTTACCCAGGTTAAAAGAGATGTATGGGTCATGCTGGGAAATTTCTCTAGAAAAGCAGTAAAACACGAGGACGAAAATGTAATTGAACGCATTTTAGAAATCAAAAAAGAAGAGAAGATCAAGATTCTTCAATTCCATAAAAAATCACCGGGGAATCCCATTAGTTTTGAAAGCTTAGAAGACCTATTGGTAGATATCAGCAAAACTGATTTGCACTGTGAAGACGAAGTGCGATTTATCTTTTCTGGTAATAATGAATTCCCATACAATGCACGAGAACAATGGACTGATTCTTGTAATCTATTAGCCTTAAAAGAAGGAGTGGTATTGGGATATGACCGAAATGATAAAACTACAGAAGCTTTTAAAGCTGCTGGCTTTACCATTATTCATGCCAAGGAATTAATTGAAGCATTAGAGGCAGGAACTTTGAAAGTAGAAGAAATGCATGACACATTGATTCTCATGCCTTCTGCAGAATTATCAAGGGCAAGGGGTGGATTTCATTGTATGAGTATGCCCATTTTAAGAACACCCATTCAATAAAAATATTTTTATGCAAAACACGGCTTATATCATGATGATTAGACCCGCAAAGTTTGGCTATAATGCAGAAACGGCGGTAAACAATAGTTTTCAACAATCTAGTGAAGATACCCAGGTTGCGGAAAAAGCATTAGCAGAATTTGACCAGTTTGTAGCATTATTAAAAGCCCATAAGATTGATGTTACTGTGGTGCAGGATAGCGCTGTTCCATATACACCGGATAGTATTTTTCCAAACAATTGGATTTCATTTCATTCAGATGGAACCATTGTATTGTATCCCATGTTTGCACTTAACCGCAGACAAGAACGTAAGCCAGCGGTATTAGAAAAATTGGCAGAAAAGTTTTTGATGCAACAAACCATTGACTTTACTGAGCAGGAAGAAAGGGGCTTATTTTTAGAAGGTACAGGTTCCATGGTCTTGGACAGAAACAATCATTTGGCCTATGCCTGTTTAAGTGATAGAACCCACGAAAATTTGTTGGAACAATTTTGTACCGAATTAGGCTATGAGGCAGTATCATTTTCTGCACTTGATATGCAGGGAGCGCCTATTTATCACACCAATGTGATGATGTGTGTGGCAGACCGATATGTAGTGATTTGTCTTGACTCTATTTCAACGGATTTGGAAAGAGAAATGTTGATTGACCAAATTAAATCAACCGGTAAAACTATTGTTCCTATCAGTTTGGAGCAGATGAATCATTTTGCTGGGAATATGTTGCAAGTAAAAAATGAGGAAGATGAAAAATTCTTGATCATGTCTACCCAAGCTTATCAAAGTCTACATGAAGATCAGTTGTTCCAATTAGAAGCTTTTAATCAAATCCTGCATTCACCCATAAATACCATTGAAACCAATGGTGGTGGAAGTGCCAGGTGTATGATGGCAGAGATTTTTCTACCATTGCTAAATGACCATTAGATGGAAACAACCTTTCTGGCTAACAATTCTTGAACTTCTCTTTTCTTAATCTTATTAGACTTTTCTAATACTTGGTTTGCTTTGGTTAATTCCATTAATACTTCTATTTGATTGGAATGCGTTTTACTTAATGTTGCTAAATACTGTTGAATAGTTTCTAAATTATGCCAGTTACCAATGGCTTCTTGCAATTTTTGGAAATATGCTTTTTCAAGATTCCAATCTTTCTCCTCAACCCAATTACTAGCATATTGCCATTGTTTAATGCGTTTTCGAAGATCATGCCATTGACTAACAGTACAATCTTTTGATATCATTTTATTGATTTGTGCAAAAAGATCAGTGGCATATTGTTCAGAGAGAATACTATTTGTTGATGTAACAAGATCACTAAGTTGGTCAATCAATTCCTTTAATTCCAATTTAAATAAATGGGTTTGTTGCTGGAAATACCGAATCATTTCTAACATCCGATGTTCAGTAAAGCATTGGCTTTTCAGAAATACCATTTCATTTTTGTCTAACCATTGAAGCAATAACTGATATTCCCGAATGTCACCAGCCTGTTGAAAAATATTGTCCAATAACCTAGCTGATTTTTTTAATTTTTGTTTGGAATAAATCTTAGAAAGAAACTTTATAATGGCCCTCATTTTTTTAAGTTCTACCCTAAAATCGTGCAGGTCTGTTTCAGACATGGAGCTGTCAAAATTGTGTAATAGGTTAAATACCTGTTTTACCCTTTGACTAAAATTGATATGTAACAAGGACGGGGACATCAAATCTGACCTATTGGTAATATGAAATTCACACAAAATTAAACAAATGGACAATGCTTATATGAATCTATTGTTAAATTATGGTTCAAAACTTAAACGTACCCCAGTTTCAAAATCAACAGGTGCATAGCCCAATTCCTCCACAGCTTTGTCTATTTTTAACCCGGAATGTTTGGCTCTTGTAACTATTTCTGGAAAATTATCAGCATTTACTGGAGTAATTAAACCTGCATCAAGATTTCTAACCCTTGCTACTATCAAAGCCATCTCATAAGGTGATAGTTGGTCTTTTCCCGCTAAATGGTATTCAGTTCCAACTGGACCATTGAATACCAATTCAATACCCTTACAAAGGTCTAGAACATAACTTGGTGTTCGTAATTGGTCTGTGACTACTTTGATGCTTTTTCCAGCTTCCAAA
>Ga0136644_10004147_pt1 | contig 10734 bp, 12 predicted proteins | sample C_130820_EF_Meta_FD_94780 | JGI IMG/M metagenome (GOLD analysis project Ga0136644, IMG submission 94780) | Freshwater microbial communities from Lake Croche, Canada to study carbon cycling - C_130820_EF_MetaG (v2) (version 2) | ecosystem: Environmental > Aquatic > Freshwater > Lake | place...
CAACTACCACGCAGCCAGTGACAACGACGCAGGCAACTACGACAACGACGACGACGCAGCCAACTACGACGCAGCCAACGACAACAACCACGACGCAGCCAACGACGCAGCCAACGACGCAGCCAACGACGACAATCACAACCACGCAGACACCAGTGTATTCATGGCCTCCAGTAGACGTATTAACGGTTAACGGCGCATATATATCACCGGTATACTATAACGCCCCACCTGCCTATTACCCTTTTGCCGTATTCCAAATTCTTAATGGTACTACAGTATCCAGTAAGCTTGGTTGTCAGGGAGTCTTAGTTAGTAGGGGTAATAGTGGGGATAACATCACGGGCAATGGCGGTAACTCTGGCGGTATGATACCTATTACTTTAACCGCAAATACCTCTTATACATTTAACCTAGGTACGATCAGCTCTATTTCAGATGGAACTACAACACAAACTGCTACTATCAATGTTGCTACGGGCGGTTCAAACAATGACGGAAATAATAACGCATTTGGCTATGGCTTTGGTGGGTCTAAAACTGTGACAGGTGTAGGAAGTAGCGGCTCTGGGTATGGAGCAGGTGGCGGTGGCAATGGGTATGCATCAGGTGTCGGTAGCGGTAAATATAATAGTGGTGGCGGGGGTGGGTTTGATCCCAATAGATACTATGGTTTACAGAGAACATATGGGGCACCTGCAGGACAGTCAAGTCCAATACAGGGGGTACCTGCAAGTGATAATACGTCGGTGAGCGGTAAACCTCCCGTATTATTTTTAAGGCTATATAAGCCGTAGGTCCTATCACAGAAACTACTACGCATCTAGCTGAGTGACTTTAGTAGTGCGGCGGCGTGATCGAGTGCACCCTCCATCCAGGCCTGGTGAAGCGAGAAGGACTCGCCGCACAGATGGACGCCAGCAATATCAAGCGCCTCTGCCGATGCCGCTACAGGATCATACCGTCCAGGCAACCAATAGGAGCAGCCCTCGTGCCATTCATAGGCCTTCGCCCAGGCAATCTCGGTTCCAGGAAACAGGCGACGCACCTCGGTCGTGAGTCGGCGCACGAGCGCATCCCCCGTAAGACCCAGCAACGGCTCTGTATCCTGCGATTCCACATAGCTGATCATCACGACATCATCGCGAATGGGAATGATAAATCGCAGCGGTGAATCGGTCACGACATTCTCTTTGAGTCGCAACGTGGTACTAGCATAGAACCGCGTGAGCGGCTTTATCGTAAGACGCCGAAGCAGGGGCAGATCACGTGTATACGGAAGTTCGCGAAGCGCCGTCACGGGCAGCGCGAGCACGACACGATCGGCCTTTAGACGAGTGCCGTTCGCGAGGACCACCGTTTTGCCATCGGCAACAACATCAGTCACTGCTGCCATACGAATCCGCACACCCGCCGCACGACAGGCCGCTGCTAGTCCATTAATAATCTGTGACAGACCACCGACGACACCCATGAATTTTGTGGACCCCGCCATATCGCCATCAAAGGTCCGAATACCGAGGTCCGCGCGCAGAGTCTCCGTCTCCGCACGATAGGGAAATTTCAGAAGGATGGACTCCGTCATCTTGGGCCCCAAGATCTGCTCTGCTAGTTCTCGCAGAGTGTGTGTGGCTAGCACGTCGGTATCCAGACGCCGTAGTAAACGGAGGACCGCTGCCCAGATTTCACTAAAGTCATTTTCGTAGCTATCGCCACTAAGTGACATCCACCGCGAGCCTCTGTGATGGGCATAGGTGGTGAGACCGAAACGGCGCACTAGTGCGAGCACGCGGCGATGAGTGGATGCAATACGTCCTGCACCGATCTCGTATCCGGCTGCAGACGTGATGACTCTGCCGCCGAGGCGGTCTTTTTCTAACAAGGTTACGTGATCGCCGCGTTTGGCAAGTTGCTCTGCCAACCAGAGTCCCGCAATTCCGCCACCGACGATAATGGTACGCATTCCCTAATCTAAACATTGATCTCTATTAGAGAATAATGCCTAGAACTACTCAGATTCAGAAGCAGCCCCAGAAGCAGGTGTCTGTGCCCCAGATACAGCAACCCACCATGATGGATTCCGTAAAGTCAGGATTCGGATTCGGGATGGGTAGTGCTATTGCGCGCAGCATTGTTGATTCCATATTTAGAGCGCCTGAACCAAAGGGTACCAAGGATCCAAATGCAAAGGCCGAGTTCGTGAAGTGTATGGAGTCCAATACCTACGAGGAATGTAACCTTTTTCTGGATAAGATTTAGTGATCGGTCGCGATGTAGAGTCCGTGATAGCCGAGCGCGGCAAAGCCCAGAAGCATCATCATTTCAAAGTAGCGACGGGGCGTTTCGGCCCCCCAGTATCCCACGAAGACTAGCAGTGGTGCGATGAGGATCACGTGGATCAGATTGACCCAGGGGTTACCGCCCGCTACTAGTTTCTCGTAGGCCCGCCAGCCCTGGTAAAAAAAGAGGAAGATGCCGAGACCGAGCAGACCATGAAACACTACATCGGGTACATCTCTGGTATAGCCGATGTAGAGAAAGGCGGGAGCGATTATGAGCACGTGGAGCATGTTAATGATGGCCATTTTCTCTGGGAATACTTTTTATTTATGAAGAGTATTAATCATAATATGTTCGGATATCTTTGATTTTATCCCAACGCCCTAAGAGCAGTTTATTCATACCCGGAGCCCTGAACAGCATGTTGTATAGTATACAGCATACTATCGTACTCGCTGTCAATTTTATGTTTAATAGTCTTTACTCCACCACCGGCGCGCACTAGCCGACACGCGTTTGGCTTCGCGGGCCAGATCCGAATCCGTGGTCTGGTAGGTCTTGCCCTTGAGCAAGAAGGAGTGGACCCGCGCATAGCCCCACTGCTGCTCGGTCGCACCAGGACGGTGTCCCGTGCGCCAGGCGGCCATGCCGCGATTATAGGAGCCACGGATGTAGCGGAGCGGCACGCCAGTCGCGTCCGCCTTTTGTTTGAGCGACTTGGCCCGCGGGAAAATGCGACGGAAACGCTGGGTATAGTTGGAGGTCCGCGATTTCACGTAGGTGTCCGTCTTGAAGCCGACGTAGGCCCGCGGGTCTTTCCAACTGAGTGTACCGAACCGTTTTATTTCGGCCAGGCGTTCCTTCTTCTGCTTCCGCGTTAGTCCAGCGAAATATCGTGCAGGTAACATCCCTACTTTATGAACACGAAAAGGAGCACGACACCGAGTGCCAGGACCACAGCGGGCGAATAATCAGTGAATCCTTCGTGTGTAGGCGGCAGCGTCCGTGGCTGGACTATACGACATAGACTGAATTTGTCGGTCCCTGGCATGTTAGTCGGTGACACCGATCTAGGACATCCGGCCCCAGGCGGGTCCATATAGGTTCCATCAGGGTTGTAACACTTCGGTGTATTACCAAATTCATCCTGCGTAATCGTGATTGGCCAGCCGTCCTTATTGTAAGCCTGGACCCATCGGGTCTGCGTAGGTTGCCCGTTTACGACCTGGACAGGGTCTACGATATAGTTACCCTTTTCGGGCTCTAGCCGATTCGCGATGCCGCCGTATACGTCACCGACAGGACACTGGACCTGCTGACAAACGGGATAGCCTGTGCCAGATACGGCCGATATAATGGGGCGCGGGTCAAGTGCATCGCGTGCGCCTTCTAACATACCGGGTGCCAGACCCTTGAGACCTGGCAATCCGGCCGAGGCGAGCCCCCTCTGCACCGTCGTGCCGAGCAAGTTTCCCTTTGTCACTCCGTCCACATAGACCGACATTGTGGCGCCGTTGGAGCAGCGTTGACCCGTATTCAGATAGTAGCGGATACCCATGGGGCGCGTATCCTGTTTGTTGAACATGGTACGACCGCCGAAGGCGATGGTATCCATGTAGAAATTTAGGCCGCCGACTGCATCGATAATAGATGATATAGAGGATCCGCGCTGGACTCCGACCTGACCAGGTAGAGGAATATTCTCAGCAAAAGAATAGTCTGGACCAAAAAATCCATAGCCATCTTGTTCCATCCCTTACTAAGGGCCCAGGTTTTGCCCTGCTTTGGCTAAAGATGACGAGACTGACTCACCACTACCTAAAGTATGACCGATCTGTGGCCCTCACTCGGCCGCACTGTGGAAGCATTTCCGTGGCCCGTAGCCGAAACAGAGATGGAAGAGGGTATACGCTGTCCTACCTGCTCTGATGCAGCCGCCATAGAACTATCCGGTGCCTACGAAGTCTGTATGCGCTGCGGCACCATTGTGAATTGTCCGCTTGAGCAGAGTGCCGAATACCGCTGGTTCTCCTCCGAGTCCGGCGGCACCGATCCTTCCCGCTGCTCCTTTCCCGTGAATCATCTACTGCCCGAAAGCAGCCTCGGCACGATTATCTTGAACGGCAATCAGTCGGCCGCCATGCGCTCCATCAAGCGCTACCATATGTGGAATATGATGCCCTATCGCGAGAGAACCCTGTGGTCCATCTTTGAGAGTCTCCAAGTCCGCGCTTCAAATGCAGGCATCAGCACGGCCGTAATTGAGGAGTCAAAAGAGCTCTTTGCGCAACTCACGGCCGTCGCCATTTGTAGGGGCCAGGCCCAGCGTGACGCCATGCTCGCCGCCTGTCTATGGGAGGCCCTCAAGCGTCATGGAACGCCACGGATGCCGAAGAATATTGGCGAGATCTTTAACTTACCCATTCGTCATGTGACCAAGGGCATCAAGCAGTTTCAATCGCTCTTTGCCGTTCGTCTCAATGGACAACAGACGGACACCTACACCTCACCGGCACCCAAGGTGGTCGCATCAGGCACTAGTGACAAGGAGGCAACAGCGAGAGCCAATCAACGGCGCGCAGTCTGGCAAAAGACTGCCAGTCCCACCACGTCCTATCGTGATTTCATTCAGCCGTACCTCATAAATCTGTCTATTCCGCGCCATGCAGCAGCCACGCTTGAGGCCACCGTCTTTGATGTCTGCGCGCGAATTGAAGACTTGGGAATTGTCCCGGAGAATACTCCGCCTTCGTTGACGGCATCTGTTATAACATTCTGTAGTCAGGAAATGGGGATTCGTATTGATATTTCGGAAATAGCACGTGTCTGTGGTATTAGCGTGGTGACTATACAAAAATGCCTTAAGCGGATAACACCTATGAAAGAAAAACTGCTGAGTAAGTAATGGGTAACGCAAGCAGTATTACAACGACTGATCCGTTTCCCGTAAATGCGAAAATTTTGACAAATCTTAGCCGAATGACATATGGAACTGCGCGAATTCTGAATACAGAAGATATCTATAATCTGTTTAATTTAAATGTACAGGGGCCATGTGGAAACTATGTTATATTTAAGAAAAAGAATATTGGAATTAAGTTACTACCCTTTATAACAGATGTCAGTGGGGTGCCTCAAGAATTTTTGTATCAAGATTCGCTTAAATCAGTCGGCACTGATATGCGGAAAGAGGTATGTAAGCAACTGTCTTACACTATGCTTCGCACAATTGCGACTATTGTCGCATGCCTGGCATCTATGCAGTATGATCACCCTCAAGTGAAGACTCTATTAGGAAAAATACCGAAACCAATGCAGGCACAGCGTGGTGGTAGTGACAGAGATATTAGACCCTGGTTAGAGCGCCATAATTTTATAACGAAGAATATTGGCGTTGATGGCGACGTATATTCATTATATGACAGGCCGACAATGTTGCTTACTTTTACAGATCAGAAAGGCTACTCTATTGAAGCAACGTTAACTGACGCTACGCAAGCAAAAACAATACGCCTTGAATTTTTAGCACCAGTCGTCATAGATGCACCAGAGCGCGGTGTGGTAGTAGGTATGACTGATATGCAACATAATCTAGCATGTGGTATCTTGTATAATGAGGAGTATGTATCATTTTCTCCACGCCAACCCCGACGCTCATTTGGAGAGTTCTGTCAGAAACTAATGACGTCTCAGATTCTTACAGAGCCGGCCGCATCCTATAGATTATTTAATGAGATTAAAAAATTAATGGCAGCAGGCAACGATAAAGCAATACCTGTGGTTCTACAACAATACTTTTCTAGTATTGGTAGTGCTGGCCTTGGCAGCGGTAGCCTTGGCCTCGGTGGCCTTGGCCTCGGTGGCCTTGGCCTCGGTGGCCTTGATAACCGTAGCGCAGCGGTCCTTGCAGCCCTTGGGGGTCAGGGCGCTCTTGCCCGTCCCCAGGGCCTCGGCTTCGGTGGACTTAATAACCAGATTGCAGCACGAAGCCTGCAGGCTGTATTAGGGTACCAACGGGCTCAATCGCCGGTTGGTGCGTTTCCTTTTGCCAACATCGGCGCCGATACAGGCGGACCTATCAAAGGGCCCGCGCAAAAATATATTCATGATTATTTTGAAAAATGTCGCAGGTTGATGTCAACAGAAGATTCTCCTGCCGCCAAACGGGTCCGCGTAGTTGTAGCAGGAGATGACCAGCGTAAAGCGCGCACGGATATTTGCCGAGACCCTTATTGGCAAAAGACCAATCTCAGCGAAGTCTACCCGTGGGCTACGCTTCAATTTATGTGTGTTAAAGAATGGAATAGTGTTGGTACACCTGATGTAAAATTAGATTCTGACTTTGACGGCTTCTTAAGTAATCTTAAGGAGCTTTACACGGGAGATAATCTTCCAAAATTAGTCGCTAAAAATAAGGGTAACCGCCTTGAGGACCTACATTTCAGTGGTATGTCGGCAATGCCACTTTGTCGTTCTGGCAAAGAGACATTCAATATCAAAGCTGTACAGGACCTCTTAGTTAAAATGAATCAACTATATACGAATCATGTCACAGCTATGTCAGCTATCATTAACAGCCTAATCATTGAAATAGATGACCAGGGTACCAATGTCTATCGTCTCCATCCACAGATATTTAAGTCAGGCAAGCCCACTGCCGACTTTATTAACGAAAAGGCTAGGGAAGCACGCACTAAATTAATCGCATTCTATATCCAAGTAGAAACAATCTACATAGAAATTATAAAGCGCCTAAGCTAAACTTGACGACCCCCAAACCCCTGCTAGTCAAGTACGATGTCTGAGAGTGTTCTTAATATCCGCCTGATCCGCACCCCTGAGTCTAAGAAGGAGGATGATGTGATTCGCATCACGAAGCTGGATGAGGGTTTCCAGCTAACATTCCGCTATGGCTTTTCCAACTACATCAAGCCCACTCTGCGCACAATTGAGTGTGACGCGCCCACGATTCTGCAGTGGTTGCGCATTACCATTGACATGCTGCAGCATGACGATGACCCATTCGCATCATTTCAGCTTGATGCACAGATGTTGCCCTCTGTCCTGATAATGGTGTCCCGCCTAGGCCGTGCATACGACATTATCATTGACGCGGTTGAGTTCCAGCTGAACAACTGGCCAGAGGATCCCATGCCGGCACTGGTGCCGATGCAGCTCTATGCGGACAGTCCTCCATTTCAGCCTCAGCAGCCTCAGCCTCAGCCTCAGCCACTGCAGCACCCCTCGCCTCTTCACGATGACAAGACAAAGAATGAGGAGTATGAGAACCTTATTCGCGAGTGCACTCGCTGCGAATGCACCGATACTGACTGCAAGTATCAGTGCACCGATACTCGCCTGGAGGAGCAAGAGAAGGAGGACGAGGAGTTTACGAACTATCTGGCTAAGCTCCCAGAGCAATCTCTGGCGTCGCCCACAGAGACCCCTGCCTAATCGCGCCCACCACCACAAATTCACCAGACCACGACCAGCCCTCTGGTCGCTGACTAGCACGCATCCATAGGCCCCGCCATTTTTTGCCGACAACCGACCAGTCCGGCGCCCCATGATACTCTTGAACATAGCCCCAGCCGTCACCGAGCCCGGAATCGTTGACGACTGCGGACCAGCCCGCTCCCTGAATATGCACAGGCATCACAATAGGTCGGTGGTAGCCGCCACAAAAGCCACAGCCGTTCGTCCAGATCCAGCCATACTCGATCGCCGTAGCAGACCACAGCCAGCCCCGCCACCATGCCGCAACCAGACCAGGCAGACTGAGCTCCCAGACATAGGCCAGACGAAAGCGCGGATTACGCGCATAGAGCCATGCGAACGTCTGATATAGGAGCAGGGCGCCGTATCCGGGAGCTTTCAGTGTCTCAAGGATCCACGTGTCATGTCGGTTTCTCAAAACACATGTTCCCACCAGCCGGCCTTCAGACCAGAGACACGGGATCCAGGCATCTGCTAGTCTCTGGCGGGCCTCTACCACCGTCAATGCTGTCCCTACGAGAGTAATCCAGTCTTCTGAAATATCACGAACAACGGCGAATCGGCAGGAGCCCAACGGCATAGGTGGCGGCGGCCCCGTCTTACCAGCATCAAAATCAATTAGCCAAGGCAGATCCCATATCATTGATTTAAATCTACATTTTGCCCACATAAATATGACGCACCAGTATAGCAAATGAATCGTAGTATGGCGGATTATAGTCCCCAATACCAAACCATGACGGCCCCCGCACCACCGCCCCTGACCCTAGATGTGTCTACGCAGAAACGCTGTCACTGTTGTAAAGTCAAACTCATGCTCACGGACCTGACCTGTTCCAAGTGTAAGACCCGCTTCTGTCGGAACCACAGGCTTCCCGAGCTCCACGCGTGTCCTCACGATTTCCAAAAGGAAGGACAGGCGATTCTGGCAGAGCGGAATCCGGTAGTTGCGGCAGCGAAGATTGATCGGATTTGAAAAAAGTGCCGTATAATGTAGAGTCTACTTTCTGCCCAAAAATCCACCATATTGCTCTTTCAACGACTCGTATTTTGTTGAAAGGCAAGATTGACATAATCTTCTCACACTACCATTGAATACAGGCAGATAATTCGTTTTCTCACATGAGATACATGGTTCCGGATGTATCTTATAAAGCGAAGCAGGGATATTTGCAACCCACAATTCTCTGCTTAGCATTTTTACACTCTCATATCGTGTTTTTAAAGTAAGGTCCTCATTATACAACTGCCAGAAATTGCAGGGATCCCCTACCTCTAAATTAGAACAGAATTCTGGCCAGACATTTTTAAGAGCACATACGAAATAAATCTTTGACTTATCTTTGCTTAATTTAACTTCCGAAGGATTACCGCACTTACATAGAGGCCTATCTACAATTTGTTCCTTTGGTATTATTCTAATTGTAGGACTGTAAGATAAATACACAGTGTCATCATCATCGCGTGTATATTTTCCTCCTCTAACTTTATACTCTAAACCTCCAGCTTTGTCTCGTCGTTCATAAAAGAAACGTTCTGTAATATGATTTTCTATGGTAAGATTATCTCCATTTTCTCCCCAGTTATCTAAAAGAAATTGATTATAGTCGTCTCCAAGAATAGCATTTCTATATTCCATAAACGCAGTATTCTCATTAACTTTATATAAGCCAATTAATCTGAGAGGTGTATGTCTGTATGTATTCGCTCCACCACGATGTCCAAGATGTTCTCTAAACCGTGAAAACAATCGCGTTGTTTCTCCAACATAAATATAGTCATCTTCGCATTCTAGCACGTAGACCCAGTGAACCATTATGTAGATAATAGTGAACTGAGTTTATATCCCCAATAAGGCTCTGCATTAGAGGGCACATCACTTACTTCTGAAAAAAGAACAGATAGTTGTATTCGTATCCGATGGCCGTCAAGTCCGTGTGATGCGCATACTTGAATCCCGCCGCCGTGATCTCGCCCACCAGCAGGTCTATGTTAGGCATCCAGACCCGCTGCTCATGGCGCCGCACCCGTCCATCCTTGAACTTGAATACCTCTTCATAGACGGCTCGTGACCCGTTGAGTTGAAAGTCACCCACGTAGTCAAATTCCTCAAACGTTACCGCCGATTTCGTGACGCGCTGGTCTGCGTATTTTTGCACCGAGAAGCCCACAAACGGGCTCGCTGCTTCTAGCACGGGATCAAACTTCACCTTATTCACAATATGGCAGACAAAGACGCCACCGGGTGCGAGCCACAGATAGATATTGCGCAGCATCTGTGTTCGCTCGGGCACCATGTATACTGTGAAATAGAACATGGTCACCATGTCAAACTGATCAGCGGTCGCCATCGTGGCCACAGATGCATCGCCGACCACAAATTCCCGCGTAGGAAAGCGGCGCTTGGCTTCGGCCACCATGTGCTCGGACTTGTCAAATCCTACCACAGACAGCACACCTTCCCGGGCAAATAATTCCACATGAATGCCTGTCCCAGAGCCAATGTCGGCTATCCGAAGTTCACTTCGCGGCTTCGTCTTTTCGGCGAACTCCAGGGCAACCTTCGTCTCCATGGGCGCGCGAGCCAGAGGCTGGACCAGATAATCATAAACCTTGGCGTAAAAGGCATCGTAACAGGTGTCGTCGATATGCTGTGCAACCTCGCCATTTCCTGATGCGAAAGGTTCGGTGGTGGCGTAGCCACTTCCTTTACCTGAAGTGGCAGCGAAAGGTTCTATGCCCTCCAGGTCCACCGATACACGATATGACTTTGCCAGTTCCCATAAGTAGAATATGCAACAGACCGAGATAAAAATAGCAATGCCCAGCGGCCACACGTCCATGCCTCTACCTAGGTCCTCGTGTTAATAGTTGCGCATTCTAACATGCGTAGTTAACAAGATGACCACGATTTGTGGATATGAGTTGGCCGACGTGCGCAGGTCTCTGCGTGACGCC
>Ga0136644_10004151_pt1 | contig 10731 bp, 10 predicted proteins | sample C_130820_EF_Meta_FD_94780 | JGI IMG/M metagenome (GOLD analysis project Ga0136644, IMG submission 94780) | Freshwater microbial communities from Lake Croche, Canada to study carbon cycling - C_130820_EF_MetaG (v2) (version 2) | ecosystem: Environmental > Aquatic > Freshwater > Lake | place...
CTCAGGGGAGCCTTCTACTATTCATAATAGCCGCTCGGGTGGACATGCAGACAACGGCACATCACCCGAACAGAATATTGCAAACGATGCTCTGCGATAAACGCCTATCTCACTTGGCATCCCTGGTGAAATACGCGGTGGCTTTTTTAAGATGTCGCGTTCTTCCGTGACACGTGCAAGCTCGCGCTTGAGGTGACGGATTTCGGCATCCCGATTGTCAACGGCCAATCCCTTGAGGCCCGAAAACCGCTTCTGCCACGCATAAAGTGAATGTGTGCTGATGCCCAAACGCTGAGAAACCTCTGACGTCGAATAGCCGCGCTCGACACAATGCGCCACGGCTTTCCGTTTGAACTTATCGGTAAAATTAATGTTGCCCATCTCGGCCTCCTGGCCTCGAATTGAGGGAAGACGGTGTCTATAAATCCAGGGGCTATTTACTAGCCCAAGTGACGCATTACTAAATAGCTCTTACATAATATGACACTGATCGTTGGCAGCTCACCCGCAATCTGCATGGCTGATAGGCCGAATTGAGGCGGATGGAGGGATTGTCGAGGGCTTGCGGCCTGCCTAAAGTCCCATAATGTCTGCCCAGCCCCTATCCAGCCATACCGGCTTTATCGATGAACGCGCCAAAGGCGAGTATATCCGCCTGTCGGCGGTGACATTTTGCGTCTTTTTCCTCAATGCCCATGCCAGCATGCTGGCGATTATTTTCACCCGCCACGGTCTGGAATTGCCGCAAATCGGGCTGCTGCTGTCGCTGTACGGCGTGCCGGTTGTGCTGTTTACCTTTCTGACCGGTTCGGCGGCGGCACGGTTCGGCAGTCTGGGCACTGCGCGCTACGGCATATCCCTGATGATGGCGGGATTTTTGAGCCTGGCTCTGACCTCATGGACCTTCTGGCCCGCGCTCGTCTCGCGGCTGGCATGGGGCGTCGGCTACGGTCTGATGTTCTCCTCACTGGTCACCTATGCGCAGAGCCGCCTCTCGAATGAACGGTTCATCTATCTGTTCGGCATCTATTCCAGCATGGCGCCGATCGGCCACGCGCTGGCCCCGCCATGGGTGGAATATCTGCTGACACTGGGCGATGACCGGCTGGTCTTCATCATCGGTACCGTACCGGCAGGGGTGGCCGTGGCCCTGACCTACACGCTGCGGCCACTGGCCAAACCCGACCGGAGCGGCGGGCTCTTGAGTTTCGGCGTGGCATTTGAACGCTCACGGCTGTTGCCGATGATTGCGGTGATGGTGGCTGGCTGCCTGTTCGGCTTCATCTCCTCCTATATGGCACCCGCCCTGCACCAGAAAGAGGTGGCCGTCGGCTGGTTCTTTATCGCCACTGTCGTGTCGATGCTCTCGACCCGCTTTCTCGGCATGAAACATTTCGAGAAGCTCGACCCCCGTCTGGTTGTGGCCAGCGGGCTGACGGTCATGGCCGGGGCCTATCTGACGCTCGCCATCACCCAGCAGGCCTGGATTGTGGCCTTGTGCGGCCTGTTTTTCGGCGGAGGCTATAGCGTGGTCTATCCGGTGCTGTCGGCGTGGATCAGCGGTAGCCTGCCGCCGAGCGAGCGGGCCGGACCGCAGGCCGCCTTCAACGCCATTTTCCACATTGGCCTGTTATGGATGCCCCTGCCCGTCACCTTTGTCATTGCCTGCATCGGCTATGATGGCGCCATCGCCTGCCTCGGCCTGCTGGGATTTGCCACCGCCCTTGTGCTGTTTGTCTGGAAAAAAGCCCGATAAACAGGTCCGGCGCGTGCTGATTGCCATAAGGCCGGGATCGGCGCATAGTGGACCTTCGTGTTTTTGATCTGTTTTTTTCAAATATTTTCAGAAGGATAACCCGATGGCTGGCCTCTATCATTTCGGCAAACGCATGACCCTTCCCTCCAGCGTGCAAATCAAGCATGATTTGCGTCTGTTGATGCTGGCGGAATCGATCAAGGAGCTCGAACAACAACTCGTTGATCTGGGTGCACCACCGGTCAAAGCCACATCCAAACATCCGGCAACCGAACTGCCGCAACTGTTCTAACCACCCCGAGGGAGCATCCGGTGACAGTGACAAGCCCAGGGCCGGAGCCCCTGACCAGCGATCCCTATGGGCCCGACAGCCGCTATGCCGTTGTAAGGCTCGGGTTGTCTTTGCTCATTTCCACCATTGCCGGCTGCGGCATGTGGGCAATTGTGGTGGTTCTGCCGGCCGTCCAGCTCGAATTCGGCATTGATCGGGCCGCAGTGTCGCTGCCCTATACGCTGATGATGCTGGGCTTTGCCTTCGGCACCATCACCATGGGCCGGATGGCCGACAAAACCGGCATTGTCGCACCTGTGGTGATTGCCGGAGCCCTGCTGGGTTCGGGCTTTCTGCTGGCCGGACTGGGTCCGCAATTCTGGATGTTCAGTGCCGCCCATGGCCTGCTGATCGGCATTGGCGCGGGCACGGGCTTTGCGCCGATGATGGCCGATGTCTCGCACTGGTTTGTCAAACGGCGCGGCTTTGCCGTGGTGGTCGTGGCGGCTGGCAATTATCTGGCAGGGACGATCTGGCCGCTATTGATGAACCAGACCATGCCGCATCTGGGCTGGCGCGGCACCTATGTCATGATCGGCGTGATTGTCTCCTGTACCATTATTCCTCTGGCGTTCCTGCTGCGCCGCCGCCCGTCCGCCCAAGTGATGAATGACGCGGAAGCGGCCACCGAACTGGCCCGCGCCGATCTCGGCATGAGCCCGAACATGCTGCTGGTGCTGATGGTGGTGGCCGGTTTCGGCTGCTGCGTCGCCATGTCGATGCCGCAGGTGCATCTGGTCGCCTATTGCGGCGATTTGGGCTACGGGGTCGCCACCGGTGCGGAAATGCTTTCCTTCATGCTGTCGCTCGGCATTATCTCGCGGGTCGGGTCGGGTCTTGTGGCCGATAGGATCGGCGGCGGTCCCACTTTGCTGATCGGTTCGACGATGCAGATGCTGGCTCTGTCGCTTTATCTGTTCTTTGACGGGCTGACCTCGATTTATGTGATTTCCGGCATATTCGGCCTGTTCCAGGGCGGCATTGTCCCGATGTATGCGGTGATGTGCCGCGACTTCCTGCCCCCGCGCGAGGCGGGCGCACGGATCGGTCTTGTGGTTGCCGCCACCATTGTCGGCATGGCCTTTGGCGGCTATATTTCCGGTGTCATCTATGACGCCACTAGCTCCTACCGCATGGCGTTTTTGAATGGAATTGCCTGGAACATGCTCAATGTGCTGGTGATTGTCTGGCTGGTGTGGAAAAAGCATCAGGCCCAGACGGTCCCTGCCTGACCCTGCGGGTGTTCCCGGCGTCCCTCTGCAACCATGAGCCTGTTATGACCGACCCTGCACAGACCACCCCAGAGAACCAATCCGCACTGGTGCTGTTTTCCGGCGGTCAGGATTCCAGCACCTGTCTGGCCTGGGCGCTCGAGCGGTTCGAGCGGGTCGAAACCGTCGGCTTCGATTACGGACAGCGCCACACCATTGAACTGACGGTGCGCGCGCAATTGCGCGAGGCCATGGGCCGGATCAAGCCGATCTGGCAGCAGCGGCTGGCAGAGGACCACATGATCAACCTGTCGGCGCTGGGCGAGATATCCCAAACCAGCCTGACGCGCGACATGGAAATGGCGATGGGCAGCGAGGGCCTGCCCAACAGTTTCGTGCCGGGCCGCAATCTGATCTTCCTGACCTTTGCCGCTGCCATTGCCTATCGCCGCGGCATCCGCCATCTGGTCACCGGCGTGTGCGAAACCGATTATTCCGGCTATCCCGACTGCCGCGATGACACGATCAAAGCCATGCAGGTCGCACTCGGCCTTGGTATGGAGCGGCGTTTCGTGCTGCACACGCCGCTGATGTGGATCGACAAGGCGCAAACCTGGAGCCTGACGGACGAGCTCGGCGGCCCTGCCCTGATCGAGGCGATCCGCGATATTTCCCATTCCTGCTATCTGGGCGAACGCAAAGCCCATGACTGGGGCCATGGTTGCGGCCATTGCCCGGCCTGCGAGCTGCGGGCTGACGGTTTTATGCGCTGGCGCAATCACCAAAAATGATTTATGGACCCGCCATGATCACACTCACCCAACGACGCAAAGTCGAAGGCATTGCCTTCCTGCTTGCTTTCACCGCCTGTATTCCGCTCGCCAACTGGTTGATCGGCAATGTCGGCGTGTTCTGTGTCCCCAACGGACCCTGCCTGATCCCCGTTGCACCGGGCATTGATGCCCCGAGCGGCGTGCTGATGGTCGGGCTGGCCCTGGTGTTGCGCGATCTGATGCAGCGTCGGCTGGGCAAGGCCTGGGCGCTGATTGCCATTCTGGCCGGCGCTGTTCTGTCGGCTGCCATTGCACCGCCGCAACTGGTTGTGGCGTCGACCATCTCCTTTGCCGTGTCGGAATTGGCCGATTTTGCCGTCTATACCCCGTTGCAACGCCGCCAACTGGTTCTGGCAGTATTTCTGAGCTCGCTGGCGGGTCTGGTGGCCGATAGCCTGCTGTTCCTCTGGCTGGCTTTCGACGACTTCTCGTTCCTCGGCGGCCAGGTGATCGGCAAGCTGTGGATGGTCATGCTGTCGCTGCCGCTGATCGCCTTGCTGCGGCGGCGCGACGAGAAAATCGGCCTGCTGCCAGTCTGATCACAAGTCCCTGATATGGATGATGGAACGCTTGAGTAAGGCTCACTCAAGCGGCAGATTGCCGTCCGATGCCGGTTTCATCTCGATGATGTGGCTGGCGGCGGCATCAACAGCCGCGCGGCTATAGAGCATCGGCACATATTTGCCCTCGGCCCAGATCGGCGCGAGATCGCGGTAATGGGGCGAGCGCGGATCACCCGACTGGCCCGGCGCATTGATCCAGCGGCTGTCATCCCACGAACCGACATCGACCACAATGCGGACCGACGCGCCCTGCATGGTGCGGAAATCCGACGGCCGATAGCCCGTATGCATTGGCGTGGAACTGCTGCCGCCATGCGGAAACGGTCCGACATCCATCGCCGCGCGGTCGGCAGGGGGCAACAGACCGGACAGCGCATGGTCAAACTGCGCATGATGCAATTTGCCCCAGGCCCACTGGGCCGCGTCAGACCCCATGCGGGCCGAACAGTCCCGCCACGCCTCGATCAGCGTCGCCCGCATCAATTCGTCACGGGCGGCACGCGGATTGGGGCCGAAGCGTGAATCCGGTCTTTCCAGCGCCTTCAGCAAGGCTTGCAGATCACCGGGAGCCAGCAAGGCCCTGATTTTGGCATTGGGCACCAGACGGCGCATCAGCATGGGTTTGAGATGCTTGCTCCACCACACTTCAAACAGGGCCGCTGCCCCGCTTTTGGCGGTGAGATCACCATTCCAGCGCAACAGCAGGATCATGGCTGCGGCAATTTCGGCTCCGGCAGAGGGAGCGGGCGCACCCATGCTCTCGAACAGTTTCAGCAACCGCACCGCGTGCATCGACACGGTATCGGTTTGCAAGGCACAGGAATCGGCCACCGAGTGCTGGACCTGGGCGTTGAGCACCTGATGGATCCGGTCGGCGCGCGAGGGCTCGATCCATTCATAGCCGACTTCATGGGGGAAGCCGGGCGGCAGGTTCATCGCATTGGCGGTGGCGAAAAAGCCGTTGTCGGGATCGACCACGCGCGGCAAGGCCTCGTGATCGAGAAAGCCGGTCCATTCATAGCGGCCATCGCCTGGCACCGGCAGCAGACCGTTCCATCCCGCCCTGATCGGCGTAAAGCCTGCAGGCACCCAGGCAATCGTGCCGCGGACATCGGCATAGACATGGTTGACCGAGGGCACGCCCCAGCCCTGCATGGCTTTGCGATAGCTTGGCAAATCCTTGGTCAGCATGGATTCCAGGCTTTTGAGATAGGGCGCGGATCCCGGCTCGAACCAGACCGAGCGCACCGCGAACATACGGTGACTGTCGGGTTCCTCATGCAGCACAGGCCCGTGACGGGTAAACCGCAAGGGCAGCACCTGCGCGGGATAGCCGGCAATTTCAAAGGTTTGCTCGATGGATTCCACCGCCTCCCACACCCCGTTGTGACGGTAGAGGTCGGGATTGTCGGATTTGGTCTCGTAGAGATAGACGTCTTCCTGATCCGAATAGAAGATCGTCAGCCCGAAGGCAGAATGGCCGTTATGACCGATGGAAATACCGGGGATGACCGGCTCGCCTGCCCCGATCACATCAATGCCGGGCGCTGTCAAATGCGCCAGATAGCGCAAAGGCGGAATCGAATGGGTGCGATGCGGATCATTCGCCATGATCGGGCGGCCGGTTGCGCTCTTTTCCGGCGCGATCACCCAATTGTTCGACCCGTTCATCTCGGCCTCGAACATGACATCGCCAAGATCGCTGACCGAGGTCCAGCCCCAGGCCTGTTCCGGCGTCGCCTTCAAACGGTCGGGATCGAAGCTTACATTGGCCGAAGCCAGCTTGAACAAGGTGGCCACTTCCAGCGGGATGTGCGAGAGGTCGATATCCGGGGCGGCTCCAACCTTGACCGCAGGCTCGAGAAACTTGCGCAGACTGTCGGTCGCCACATCGGTGGCTGCCAGCACATTGGCCCGCACAATTTCGGATAGCGCATTGCGTGTCATGCCATGGCTGCGGATTCTGACCACGTCCTCAGGCTGCCACGGCTGCGGCTTGGTATGCATGATGGCAAATTCGGGCGGCAGACGGCCCAGGTCCTGCTCGGTCAGGGCGATATAGGCATTGATGCCTGCCACAAACTGGCTGCAGATCATCCGCGCATCAGGGCCATAGGCGGCCCATTCTGCCGCCATATCGCCCTTGTAGAGGAACAGGCGCGAGGCATAATCCTGCGCCAGATAGCCCGCGCCGAAATCAGCCGCCAAAAGGCCCAAACCGCGTTTGCGCCACAGGTCGATCTGCCACAGACGGTCACGGGCGACATTGAAGCCTTGCGCGAAGAACAGATCCTCGCTGTTTCCAGCGCGGATATGCGGCACGCCCCAACGGTCAACCACAATCTCGACGGGGCCTTTCAGCCCTGCCACCACCAGCACTTCACGCGTCGGATCCATCAACCACCCTCAACCCGGCCCGAACGTCAAATCGTTCTGCCGCCATCCACTTCAAGCACAACACCCGTAATAAATTCGGCTTCGTCGGAGGCCAGATACAGACAGGCATTGGCCACATCCGACGGTTTCGACATCCGGCCCAGCGGAATACCGGCCACAAATTTGGCACGGTTTTCCGGGGTATCCGGCAGACCCATAAACCGCTCGAGCATCGCCGACTCGCCCATCACAGGGGCGACCGCATTGACCCTGATCCGGTCGGGAGCCAATTCCACCGCCATCGAGCGCGACATCAGGTTCACCGCACCCTTGGAGCCGTTATACCAGGTCAGGCCCGGACGAGGCCGGATCCCTGCCGTCGATCCGATATTGATCATTACCCCGCCGCCCTGCTGGCGCATCAAAGGCACAACCGCATGGGTCATCAGATAGATCGATTTCACATTGATGTTGAACACCTTGTCGAACTCGTCCTCGTCGACCTCCAGCATCGGCTGGTTGACATGGGTCCAGCCGGCATTGTTGACGACAATATCCAGCCGCCCGAATTGTTCGACTGTCTGGGCCACCGCACGTTCGATATCGGATTTTTTGGTCACATCACCTTCAATAGCCAGCGCGTGATTGCTGATTGCGCTGGCAACCTCCTGCGCTCCGGCCTGATTGAGATCGAGAATGACCACATTGGCCCCTTCGCGGCCAAAGGCTTCGGCAATTCCCCGCCCGAAGCCGGATGCGCCACCGGTGACCATTGCCGTTTTACCCTGTAACCGCATCGCTTGCCCCTTCCCTTGTCGCCATCCTCTGACCGCAGCCGTTCATTGCGGATCACCGCTGCATGCTAAGCCTTGTCATCACAGTGGCAAGCCCCGATCGCGCCGGAAGCGCAACCGCATGGGGAAAAAGCCCCTTTCCCACGAAAAAGGGGGCTTCCCGAGAAGCCCCCTTGAAGGATTTGACCGCAGACTGACCCGCCGATCCTCACACACCGCCCAACGGCGAAGTCGAATGGATGCGGACCGCTGCACCGCCCACGCGCGCAGCACGCGAATGCAGCTTGTTGAGAGCGGCCAGATAGGAGCGGGTGGACGCCACCAAAGTATCGGGATCAGCCGCTCTGGCATTAACCACGCGGCCCTCCGCATCCGAAATCCGCACCGACACTTCGGCCTGCGCATCGGTTCCCTCGGTCACCGCATGGACCTGGTAGAGTTCCAGCTTGACCTCGTGCGGGATGATCGCGTGAATGGCCTTGAAGCAGGCGTCGACCGGCCCCGTGCCGCTGGCCTGCACGGTCTTGTGCTGGCCTTCGACATCGAGCGTCATGGTGGCCAGTTGCGGGCCTTGCGTGCCGGCCACGATGGTCAGCGAGACCAGCTTGATATGGTCATCGGCATTGTCGATTTCGTCATCCGCCAAGGCTTCGATGTCCTCGTCATAGACATGCTTTTTGCGGTCTGCGAGATCCTTGAAGCGTTTGAACGCATCTTCAAGCGCGTTTTCTCCCAATTCATAGCCCAATTCCTTGAGCTTCTCGCGGAAGGCATGGCGGCCCGAATGTTTGCCCATCACCAGCGAGGTTTTCAAGACTCCCACCGATTCCGGGGTCATGATTTCATAGGTTTGGGTGTTTTTCAGCATGCCGTCCTGATGGATGCCGCTTTCATGCGCAAAGGCATTCCGGCCGACAATCGCCTTGTTGTATTGAACAGGAAACGAACTGACAGCCGAGACCAGTTTGGAGGCCCGCATCAGCATGGTCGGATCGATCCCGCAATGGTATGGCAGGATATCGGCCCGCGTCTTGAGGGCCATCACAACCTCTTCAAGCGCGGCATTGCCGGCACGTTCGCCTATGCCGTTGATGGTGCATTCGATCTGGCGTGCGCCGCCCTCGACACCGGCCAGCGTATTGGCCACAGCGAGCCCCAGATCATTGTGGCAATGAACCGAGAAAATCGCCTTGTCGGAATTGGGCACGCGCTCGCGCACCGTGCGGAACAGTTCGCGGTATTCCTCGGGCACGGTATAGCCGACCGTATCGGGGATGTTGATGGTGGTCGCACCGGCCTTGATGGCAGCTTCGACGCAACGGCACAGAAAATCCATTTCCGTGCGTGTGCCGTCTTCGGCCGACCATTCGACATCGGGCACAAGATTGCGGGCACGGGTGACAGAGGACACCACCAGTTCCAGCACCCGCTCGGGCTCCATCTGGAGCTTGTATTTCATGTGGACCGGCGAGGTCGACAAGAAGGTGTGGATGCGCGGCTTGGCCGCATGGCGCACTGCCTCGCCTGCCCTGTCGATATCCTTGTTACCGGCACGAGCCAAACCGGCAATGGTGGCATTGCGCACCCGCTTGGCAATCTCGCTCACCGCTTCGAAATCGCCATTGGAAGCGATCGGAAATCCAGCCTCGATCACATCAACGCCCATCTGGTCGAGCAGGGTGGCGACTTCGAGCTTTTCCTCGAGGGTCATGGAGGCACCGGGCGATTGCTCGCCGTCACGCAAGGTTGTGTCGAAAATAATGACGCGGTTGGCGTCCGATGAACTGGTCATAATGTCTGAACCTTTCAAGTGAGGCTGTCGGTTTGGCTGTAAGCCTGATGGGTGGAAAGCCTCGATAATCCTGCCTGTAATCTTAACTCGGTCGAGAAGATCAATCCCCTGAGCGCCCAGGCATATGCCCGGCCGGCCCTCAGGGGCGGCTAAGGAGCAGCAGCGACAGAGCAAGCGTCTTCAGACCGTCATTCAAGCGGCCTTTCACACGTGCATCGGTCAAGGTGGCGTCAGCGCCCACTGCAAATCCCTCATCACGCATCTCATATGCGTTGACCCAATATAACAGGCCGGATCAATTCGGCAAGATCGAAATCGTGGCAGGCCCGCTACGGGCCGATGCTTGACGGATCGCGAAACTCGACCACTATTCAAGCCTTGATGACAGGAAGAAGGAATCACATCATGCGGCTTTACTCCTCCCGTTCCGCCCCGATCCGGACCAGCGGTGCCAGGGCTCTCGGCCTGGCGGGCATGGGCCTTGTGGGCATGGGCCTGGTGGTCCTGTCGCTGGCTGCCTGCCAGTCTTCTGCGCCGTCTGCGCCCAGCCCGACCAGCAGCGTGAATGCCAATGACTATGCCAGTCTGCCCGCCGGAGTGACACCGAAAAACTTCCAGCTGCCGACCGGCAAGGGCTGCAGCGGCGATATTGCACGGTTCCGTGCGGTGATGGACAATGATCTGGCCTCGGGCCACACGACCGAGAAGGTCCATCACGACATCCATGCCGAACTGGACAGGATCAGCAGGACATGCGAACCCGCCCGTGACAGCGAAGCCTCGGCTGCCGTGCGCGCCCTCAAATCCCGTTTCGGCTATCCATCCGGCGAGTAATGGGGTATACACTCTCCTGTTGCCACAATTTATTGCGTTGTGTCTGTTTTTTGAAATTGATTGCGTAGTCCCCAATCCCTTTTTGCGGATGCCAGATGATTGCCCCGACCCGTTTGCTGAACAACCCGCTACTGCAGCGGCTTGTCCATGATCCGTTTTTGCGCCTGTGGCTGATCCTGGCGACGGCGATCGTGGTTTTGCTCAACATCCCGTTCCACCCAGATTTTTCAGCGGGACAGAC
>Ga0136644_10004153_pt1 | contig 10725 bp, 8 predicted proteins | sample C_130820_EF_Meta_FD_94780 | JGI IMG/M metagenome (GOLD analysis project Ga0136644, IMG submission 94780) | Freshwater microbial communities from Lake Croche, Canada to study carbon cycling - C_130820_EF_MetaG (v2) (version 2) | ecosystem: Environmental > Aquatic > Freshwater > Lake | place: Lake...
CGCAAAGGCTGTGGCTTGCCCGGTTCGGCCAGAAAAGCGGAATGCCAGCTGTCCATAAAATAGCTGAGATCCTGATGCCCGCCCCATGTTTCGACCGACCATCCGATGAAGGCATCGAAATCACCGGCTGCGCGGCGGGTAAGCAATGTCCCTTGGGCGACATCGACACGCGCATCAATGCCTGCTTGCTTCCATTGCTGGACGATCATTGTTCCTGCGCGCGTCATCACGGGCCGCAAATCACCCTCGACCATCAGGCGGACGGTGAAAGGCTTGCCATCGGGTGTCATCCACTGGTTTGCCTGTTTGCGGTAACCGGCTCTTTCAAGGAGTTCGGTTGCTGCTTCAAGATTGGTTTTCCACCATCCAAGCCCGAAGGAGTCCTTGATTTCCTTGTCGTCTTTCGGGATTTGGTCGCCCATGGATGGACGCAACATATCCGCAATCTGCTTGGAGACGTTCGGATCATAGGGCTTGTGCTTTGACTTGCCGGTATCAATCTCGAAGTCTTTCACCCAAGCCTCAAGTGGCTTGTGATAGGCGTCGGGATGGATGCCCGTAGGAGGAACGGGAATCGCGGAAATTGTTGCCGCACCCCGATAGGCCGCCATTGTCACTGCACGAATGTCGATCATGAGGGCCAGAGCCCAGCGCACATCCCGATTTTTGAGGTGCTCGTTCTGGGTGTTGAAGATCACGCCTGCAAGTGTCGGGTCCGGATGGCCATAGGGAAAGCCCTTGAACCAGGCCTTGGTTGATTTGCTTTGCTTGGCCAGCGTGAACATGCCTTCGGGGGCAATGTCATGGATCACGTCGAGTTCGTGATTGAGCTGGGCAATGACCCGCTTTTCAGGAGGACCTGGATCGACATAGGCCAGATATTTGGGGCCCGGCTTTCCATAACGTCCAAGCGAGGTCCGCTGCCAGTCTTCGCGCAACTGCCAGATGTACCATTTGCCATCCGGATCAAAACTGTGAAGCGTGTAGGCCGACAGAGAGACGGGTTTGTTGAAGTCAAATTTTGTCGGGTCTTCTACCTTGTCAAACACATGCTTTGGCAGAATCCAAATGGCGCCCCAACGCACTGTGAAATTCGTATGGAAGCGTGAATTCGGCTTTTGCAGTTTGAAAATGACGGTTTCGGCATCAGGGGCTTCGACCGATGCAACATTGTTCCGCAATACGGCGCTAAACCGCATATTTGGGTTTTTGATCTGGATATCAACCGTTGCCTTGACGTCCGCCGAGGTGAATTCTACCCCGTCACTCCAGAAAATGCCTTTGCGGAGTTTGACCCGCATTTCGGTAAAATCGGCATTGTAGACCGGCTTGTCGGCAGCCAGTGAATTATCCCATGCCCCATCAATGCCTTTCTCCGGATCGATATACCAAAGCGTATCAAGGGCCGCTTGTTGCAATCCATTGGATTGACTGCCGGCATTGATCGCCCAGATATTAAACCAGCCGGCATTTTTGATCGTGCCTTCAGGGTTCTCGAGTATCAGAAGTTCTTTGCGGGGAATATTTTGCGGAATTCCCTGTGCTTCAATATTTTTAGAGAAAAGGGTAACAAACGATAGCGCCATCACTGTCGCTAGAAACGCATTATAAAGGCGTCTCATGATTTCCTCCCGGGTGCGAGCTTGCTTTTTTAAGCTTTGTTATTCCGGAGTGAAGCCTAGGCTCATTGATGCACCAAGCCAACAGAGTTTATGTTTCACACCCGATGTTTAGTATTGAATTTATTTTTATATAATTAAAACAGATGTTTAAAAATTTTTCTCATTCAAATTACATCAGCAAACAAAGCCTGTAGCAGTGTTTCTATGCTTTTAAAAACAGTGGCAGAAAATTGTAACCGCCTGATCGTCTTTTGCAACGGGGGCTTGGTTGCTCAGCGCGTTCTCAAATCGGATTTTAGCGACATCAGCATCAAGAAAAATATGAATTTTATTAAAATAAATCAATACGCTTCAGCAATAATGGCGGGTATCATTCTCGCGCACCGTATCAGAAGGTGCGTCTATCGGTCAGTCGTGCGAGGAAGAAAAAATGGGGCTCTCTGAACAATCAAACTTTTCCAACAAGCGTGTTGTGATCACGGGGGCTGCCGGTGGTTTGGGATCCAGCCTTTGCAAAAGCTTTCATGCCGCCGGTGCCTATATTATTGCAGCAGACCGTGACGCCGATGGGTTGGAAAGGCTGGTTTCGGGCCTTGGCCAACGGTGTGAAACCCATATTTATGACCAAGCCGATATTGGTTCCATGACAGAACTGGCGGGCTCAATCGGCGGCGTGGATGTGCTCGTCAATAATGCGGGTGCCCTTCTTGTCAAACCTATTGTTGAATCTTCACTCCATGAGATATCGAAACTGGTCAATATCGATCTGGTCGGTCCGATGGTTCTGACGCATCTGATCGCCCCCCGCATGCTTGAAAAGCAGTCGGGCGTGATCATGAACATTTCTTCCCAACTGGCATTTTGCGGTGCAGAGGGGCGTTCGGTTTATGCGGCAGCCAAAGCGGGTCTGTCGCAATTTACCAAATCCTGTGCCGCTGAATTCGGCCCCGCAGGGGTCCGCGTACTTGCGATTGCGCCCGGTCGTCTTCTGACGTCGATGGCGACAACCCTCGGAAGCCCCGAGGCCTATAAGGCCGGTATCGCGCGTGTTCCTGTCGGGCGTTACGGCACGCCCGAGGAAATTGCCGGGATTGTTTTGTTTTTATGTTCGCCAGCCTGTGATTATATCGTGGGTGAAACCATTATTGCTGATGGCGGCTATGTGATCGGGTAGTCAAAGTGATGGACAGAGAGTTTTTTGATTGGTCTCCAATCACACGCCGTGCCCCATGGCATCTTCCGAATGATGCGCGGGTTGCCTTGTGGGTCGTCCCCAATATCGAGCATTATGAATATATGCCGGGTCCGGTGCGCATTCGCAATCCGTGGCCGCGCATGCCCCATCCCGATGTTCTGGGCTATTCACTGCGCGATTATGGCAACCGTGTCGGTGTCTGGCGTATGCTCGATGTCATGGATCGATATGCGATACGTTGCACGGTTTCGCTGAATCTTGCGGTTTATGACATGTATCCCGACATTATGGAGGCCTGTGAAAAACGTGGTTATGACACGCTGTGCCATGGCATTTACAACACCTCATATCTTTGGGACATGGCCGATGAGGAACAGCGCGCCTATTTGGCAGATTGCCATACACGTTTTACAGGGCTGACAGGCCGCAAACTGCGTGGCTGGTTCTCCCCCGGTGTTTCCTACACGCCCAGCACGCTCGATCTGGTCGCAGAAGCAGGTTTCGATTGGTGTGCGGATCTGTATCATGATGATCAACCCACGCGTTTGAATGCAGGGCCCGGTTCAATGGTCTCTGTTCCCTATTCAATGGATCTCAATGATGCGGTTTTCTACCGATACGATATGGAAGGCGAGGAATTCTATCGCATCGTGACCGATCATTTCGATACTGTCTGGCGCGAAGGCGCAACCATTCCGCGTGTGATGTGTATTGCCCTTCATCCCTATATGATGGGGCAACCGCACAGGATCAAATATCTTGATAAGGCCCTCAGCTATATCTTGTCCCATTCGGGTGTCTGGCAGACAACAGGGTCTGAATTGGCCGACTGCTGGCTGGCCCAGTTCCCGACACCAGTAGCAAGACAGGGAGCATGACCATGGATCATGATCTTTATCGCTATTCGGCCTTGCCCAGCCGACCGGTCTGGCATTGGCCGAACGGGGCAAGTCTTGCTTTTCATGTGATCGTGACCCTCGAACATTTCGAGCTGACGCCACCGCAAGGGAGCGTGAAAGACCAACGGTTTATCAGCGAGTTCGGGCCTTTCCAGCCTGATTACCGGACATGGACGCAGCGGGAATACGGTAACCGTGTCGGATTTTTCAGGGTGCTTGAGGTGCTCGACAAGCATCAGATCCGTGCCGGTGTTGCCATCGGATCTGCCGCTGCCGGGCGCTATCCCGAATTGGTCGAGGAGGTGTTGAAGCGCGGATGGGAGGTGCTTGGACATGGCACACATGCCACGCGACTGATTTCCAGTGCCATGACGGAGGCCGAGGAGCGGGCCAGCATTGAAGGGGCTCTGGCGGCACTCAAAAAGGCAACCGGCATCGATCCAACGGGATGGATGGGGCAGGATCAGGGAGAAAGTCCAAGGACACCCGCAATACTCGGCGACAATGGCATCCAATATCTCGTTGACTGGTCGAATGATGATCAGGCCTATTTGATCAAGCCGGACCTTGTTTCGCTGCCTCTGCAAATCGAATGGGATGACGTTTTGATGTTCTGGTTGCGGCGGATTGAAATGGCGCGGTATCCGGCCCTTGTGTCAGAAGCAGCTGCAACCTTACAGGAAGAGGGCCTGACGTCGGCCCGCAATTTTGGTTTGACGATCCATCCCTGGCTGTTCGGTATGGCCCATCGCATTCGCTATCTTGATGAGGCGTTGACGAAAATCAAGGTACTGCCGGGATTGTGGCAGGCCTTCCCTGGCGATATTGCAAAAGCCGCACGTTCGAAATTAGCACCGTAGGGTAAGGGGCAGACACATTCGATGTGAGCCTGCCCCTCTGATCATCAACCTGAAATTTTGATGCCTTGCAAACGGATGATCCCGTCAGGATTGGGGACATAACCATTGACTTTCGGGTTCAATCCCCAAATCCATTTGTAGTTGAACAGGAACAGATCTGGCCGGTCCTTCAAATAAATATTGGCTGCCGTTGTGTAGTCTTTTTTGCGCTCGGCAGGATCGGTTTTGGAGCGTGCAGCGGATAGTGCGGCATCAACATCCTTGTTGCAATATTTGCCCCAGTTCACGAAACCCTCACAAGCAATCCAGATGCTCACATTGCCATCGGGATCTGCACGGCCTGACCAAAGCGTGATGGCCGCATCGTATAGCTCCTTGCTTGCGTTGGAAATCAACGTGTTCGCTTCGAGAACTTCCAGTTTCACATCGAAGCCCGATTCCGCTGCCATGGATTGGATGATTTGGGCAATTTGCTGGTCAGACGGGCTTTGGTTCACAGTGAGGGTAAAGCTCGGCTTGGTGACGCCTGCCTGCGCAATCAGCTTCTTGGCCTTTTCGACATCCCGCTTGGGAACAGGCTGCTCTTTGACATACCACGAATTATCAACGGCCTGAGGCTGGTTTGTCGATACGAATTCACCGTCAAATACAACTTGCATGATCGTGTCGCGATCAACAGAGAGTTCGAACGCTTCTCTGATCAATGGATTGGTCAGCACAGATGCTGCTGCACGTGGTCCATTGGCGACATTGATTGACAGGATATTATAGGCAAGCGCCGTCGATGTGGTCACCTTGACGTTCTTGTCGGCGGCTAGGGATTTGAGATCGGTTGCTTGCAATCGTTCTGCAATGTCCAGACTGCCGGCTCTGACATTGGTGGTCCGAACGGACACATCTGCCATCGGCGTATATACGATCTGTTGCAGGTGGATATTGTCTTTGTTCCAGTAGGCATCAAATTTTTCGAATACGATCTTTTGCTGCGGCAAACGCTCGGTGAATTTGAACGGGCCCGCGCAAACCGGCTTGGTTGGCAGGTTGACACCAAGGTCTGCGATTGCCTTGGGTGACACCATCATGCCGGCACGATCGGCAAGAATACTCAGCAAAGGGGCGTCCGGTGCGCTCAGTTCAAGCCGTACCGTGAGCGGATCAATCACAGTCACACCGGTGACCGATTTCAACTCGCCTTTGCGCTTTGAATAGTCGGCGGTTTTATAACGATCAATATTGATCTTCACTGCTTCGGCATCAAAAGGGGTGCCATCATGGAAAGTCACACCCTGACGCAATTTCATGGTGAGGGCTTTACCGTCAGCCGCCCATTCCCATGATGTTGCAAGCTGGGGAACAATGTTGAGCTTTGGATCGGTATCGACCAATTTGTCGCAAAAGGATGCAAACACAATCCGGCCGACAAATGTCGCGCTTTGAGCCGGATCGAGTGCATCCGGATCTTCCGCCAGACCAATCCGGAGGGTTTGCGCCGATGCGTTAAGAGTCATGACAGAGGCCAAAAGGCTTCCCGCAAGAATGGCTGCTTTTGCAATTGATCTCATTTTGGCACTCCCGATGCACACCCGACTAAGTCAAGGATATGCTTGCCACTTGGACTTAGCAAGCTATGTTGAAGTGGAGTTTGGGCAGATTTTAATCAGTCGCGGGTGAGATTGTATCCATGATGAATCAAGCTGTTCTTGTGACCGGGGCTGGCGGGCTGATTGGCTCGAAAGTCATAGAGATGCTGCAGGTTTTAAACGTCGATGTGGTTGCCACCGACGTTGCAAACCCCAATCTTGATTGTCCTTTTCTTGCCGCTGATTTTATGGATTCTTCCTCCGTCAGGGCCCTGTTCGATCATCCTTTCGGCTCGATTATCCATTGCGGTGCTATTTCAGGTCCGATGCTGGGCAGAGACGATCCCGCAGGCACGATCAGGATCAATGTCGACGGCACAGTCACGTTGCTTGAAGAGGTTCGCAAACGCCGATTGGGACGTTTTATCTATTGCGGTTCGATTGCCGCCTATGGAGCAACCGGCGATGTGACGGGTGACGGACCCATCAAAACTGATGCTCCGTTGGCTGCCGCTGATATCTATGGTGCCAGTAAGGCCGCTGGTGAAATGATGGTGCGCGCTTATGCCTCTGAGCATGGTGTCGATGCATGCATGCTTAGAATTGGCTGGGTCTATGGTCCTAAACGGCGGACACGGAGTCTCATTTATAATCTCATCCGCGACGCATTGGACGGTCGCCAAACCGTCATCGCCCATGATGGCAAACATGCCATACAGCAGGTGCATGTTGATGATGTGGCACGTGGATTAATAAAGGCATGGCAATCCAATGATACCAAAGGCCGCGTTTTCAATCTCACGGGAGGCGTTCGCCACGCCATGAGAGACATCGCCGCCTTGGTCGCATCGATTGTCCCAGATACCCGCTATCAATTTACGGACGGCATAGCCTATCCCGATGTGGTGCAATCGCTTTTCGATATATCGGACACTTGCAGGGCGCTGGATTGGAAGCCCCGAATATCATTGGATGCCGGTATCAGAACCTATGCGGACTGGCTGCATAACAATGAATTTTAAATTTCGGCTGGTCATCCGACTCATAGGGAATGCAAGCCCGATTGTCTTTGCTCGGGAGTTGAACATGACAAGAGACTTCAGCACCCATGGGGAGCATTTCTCGAAATGTTTCATAATTATAGCACGCTAAGATCTGTGATTTGATACGTTAATAGCGGGATTAAATTTTCAAGATCACATCGACAGAGTGTGTAAGGCTTCAAGGCTTCGCCTTGGTTGAAAGTATTGGGTTTAAAACGTGATGACATATGTGCTTATCTTGATGACATGGACTGTAGCCAGCGGAAATTGGTACACGCAACAGATCCCCTATTCCGATAGGAATTCCTGTGAAGCGATGGCCGAGATGGTTAATTCGGTCAAACCAACGCAGTCAAAAATGCAAAAAGCAAGATGTGTCAGCCAACAAAATCAATAAAATCTGAATTCAGGGAGAAATAATCATGGATTTTTCAGGAAGCACGACAACTAATTCAATCAAGAAAATCATGATCCTTGTGATCCTTTTCCCTCTTTACACTCTCTCTCAGGCAAAAGCACAAAATGCATCAGCCTCACAAACCATTGCCTCTATATCGGATGATTTGGTGGTTGGAAGCAGAATTTTAGCTGATCTCGGTGTTGTGGATGGTTTCGGCCACGTATCGGCACGCCATCCAACCAATCCGGATCATTTTTTGATGGCACGATCTCTGGCTCCTGCCCAGGTAACCGTCGATGATATCATGGAGTTTGATCAGGATGGAAATCCGGTCGACGCAAAGGGCCGCGCTGTTTTTCTCGAGCGGTTTATCCATTCCGAAATTTACAAACTACGCAAGGATGTGAATGCCATCGCCCACACCCATTCCCCTAGCGTTATCCCTTTTACTGTGAGCAAGACCCCCTTACGGCCCCTGTATCATAATCCTTCCTTTTTGGGTTTGGGCGTGCCGGTTTGGGATATCAGAGACGGGTTTGGTGCGACAGATATGCTTGTCCGCAATAATGCAATCGGCCAATCGCTGGCCAAGGCATTGGGGGACAGCCCTGTTGTATTGATGCGCGGGCATGGAGATGTGACAGTAGGTTCTGCTGTTAAAGTGGCTGTGTTTCGGGCCTATTACACCGATGTAAATGCAAAATTACAGTCACAGGCATTGGGTTTAGGGAGTGAAGTTACATACCTCAACAAAGAAGAAAGTATCAAGGCTGATGAAACCAATATGGTCATTATGGACCGGGTATGGAGCCTTTGGAAATTGAGGGTAGCAACGCTGCTCGGCAAATAGCCAAACCAGATCTCCCTAAAAAATGGAGGGCATATTCAAAATGCCCTCCATTATTCGAGGCGATTATTTTGCTAGATAGCGATCAAAGAATTTGGCGATATCCGTAAAGGCTTCGGTCGTTTCAGGTGCATTCATATTAAATGAATATTGCGCATGGGACTGGCCTTCATAAACATTCAGATCAGCCACAACACCCGCCCGCCGCAATTTTCTATGTGTGCGGACGGTATTGCTGAGGAACAAATCGCGTGTTCCCGATGTCAGGATTGTAGGCGGAAATTTTGAGAAATCGCCATAGATCGGCGAAAGTTGCGGATCTTTAAGATCCCTTCCATTGGCGTAGAGCTTGGCAGCTCGCCCAAGCCAGCCATCCCATGTCACCAGAACATTATCGACCCATTCATTGGTTTCATAGGTGTCGCCGATATTGGCAATATCTGACCAAGGGGTCCCGGGGGCTATTGCGGCAGGAAGTGGAAGTTTTTCGGCTTTGGCACGCAAGACCATAGCCAGTGTCATCGCCCCGCCTGTTGATGTCCCGAAGATCGCCATTTTGCGAGGATTGTGCTTTTTAACGACCTCTTTCCAAACGGCCATGGCGTCATCCATTGCAGCGGGATAAGGGAAGTCCGGCGGCATACGATAGTCAACCGAGATCACTTTATAGCCACCGATACCCGCCATCAAAATGGCTTCGGGCAAAGCGGCTTCGCCCGGACCAAATACATAACCGCCTCCATGGACATGCACCAACAAGCGGCCCTTGTTTTGTGCAGGTATCGATTTGGGTGTCACAATAAAGGCTTTGACCCCCGCAATGGTCGTGGGCTCGACCGTGACATTAAATTTCTCTTTCATAGCCGGCAGCGTTGCAATTGCCAGTTTTGCTCGCCGGTCTATCAAATCCTTCCAATCCGCAGCCGTTTTGGGATCAGCATTGAAATGAGGGGGATAGGGTGCTGCGATAAGACCCTGGATTTCCGGACTGACCTCATTGGTCGGGACTTTGAATGACTTAGGCGGTGTTGCCCTGATCCCTTGCGTTGCATTGCTGCTCGCCTGGGCTTTTGCAAGATCATCATAATTTGTCTTTGTCTGGGCAGACGCTAAGGATGTCAAAGCCATAAAAGACAGAGTGACGGCAGTTAGAATAGTCGTGATGCGAGAATGTCTCATTGTTTCCTCCCTGAAATATACCCTAAGGACATTTCGGATTAGACTTGTATTTTTGATGTTGGTTTAGATGTTTGTGCCCAGATAATCATTTTTGCCGATCTCGACACCCGCATGCCGGAGAATGGCGTAACAAATGCTGATGTGAAAATAGACATTGGGCAGTAAAAAGCTGGTGAGATAATCAATGCCCGTGAAGGTCTTTGGCTGTCCACCAACCGGAAATGTGATTTCACGGTCTTCCGAGCCAATTAGCACGGACGGATCGACCGCATTCAGATAGTCGATGATTTTGGCAATGCGTGTTTTCAGTTCTGCAAAATTGGTTTCTGTATTTTCCAGAACAGGCACTTCTTTGCCGGACAGTCGGGCTGCAAAACCCATGGAATAATTGCCGGCAATCTGGACTTGCCGTGACATGGGAAACATGTCAGCGGCAAGCCGGAAGTTGAGAAAAACGCTCTCGTCGATTTTTTTATCAGTGGCGTGTTGATGTGCTTTATCAAGAATAGCCGAAAGACTTTTGAACGCATGAACAAGAACAGGAATAGAAGCAGTATACATCGTGATGGATTTTGACATTTTTTATCCTCCCTTAAATTGAATGATTTTGATTATGGCAGGTTTTGAGAGAGGATAGTATCCTGCACCTCATCAAACTTGTATCGGTGGTGATCCTGATCTCTTTGAAGCCTTTCAACTTGCAAAAAAACGTCGTTTGAAATTTCCGAGCTAGCTGGTGCAATGCACCTAGCAAAACGTGTTGCCTAAAGGGAGCTGTGCTGTACCAATGCAAATGTTAGTGGTTTTATATGTTAGTGGCGCACCCGACACGATTCGAACGTGTGACCTTTGCCTTCGGAGGGCACCATACAATAAAGAATATATAACAAAATCAATTACTTAATTAGTCCTTCCAGAATTTGTAAGATATATGTACATTTATTTTGTCGAATTTTCAACGTGTTATCCCTATTTTCGATATGGTTTTACCCAAATATTTCAGATGTCCATTTCTCTAATTTCTTATAAGAAAAACCATGTTTTTTGAAACAAACCGACATCTCCCTTTATGGTTCCAATTAAGATTCTGGGATCAAATA
>Ga0136644_10004155_pt1 | contig 10724 bp, 10 predicted proteins | sample C_130820_EF_Meta_FD_94780 | JGI IMG/M metagenome (GOLD analysis project Ga0136644, IMG submission 94780) | Freshwater microbial communities from Lake Croche, Canada to study carbon cycling - C_130820_EF_MetaG (v2) (version 2) | ecosystem: Environmental > Aquatic > Freshwater > Lake | place...
CGATCGCTTAGGGTGTCAGTGGCGCCTTGAGCGCGAGCCCGAAGTGCGGTTTGAAGTCACGCCGCCGACTTGGCGATTTGACCTGCAACGGGAAGAGGATCTGATCGAAGAGGTCGGCCGGCTCATCGGCTTTGATCAGCTGCCGCTGCGCGCACCGCGCGCAATTACAAAAATGTCGGCCGTTCCTGCTCAGCAGCGCAGCCCCTTGCAACTCAAGCGGCTACTGGCTGCGCGCGATTTCCACGAAGTTATTAACTTTAGTTTTGTCTCGAGCGCACTCGAGCAACAACTCGGCGCACGCAAGCCGATTCGGCTGCTTAACCCCATCGCCGAGCCTTTGGACGTGATGCGAACGACGCTGGTTGGGGGTCTGCTCGAGACTTTAAAGCGTAATTTGAACCGTAGTGCGCAGCGCATTCGACTTTTCGAGCACGGCCGGGTTTTCTTGGCCGCCCCTGGCCAAGCCGCAGATGCCAATAGTGTGGCTGGGATTCATCAGCCCCTTCGCTTAGCGGCGCTTGCTTACGGCGACGCGCTTGAACCGCAGTGGGCCAGCGCGTCGCGTGCGGTGGACTTCTTTGACCTCAAAGCGGATTTGGAGGCGCTTGCTTACCCGCTTGCGATTCGCTTTCAGCGAATTACGGACGCCGTTGACGCGTTGCCACCGGTGGCTTCCTTAGCAGCGTCTGCTTTGCACCCGGGGCGCAGCGCGCTTGTCGAAGTCGATGGGCAGCTTTGCGGTTATCTGGGCGAACTTCACCCCAGTTTGGTGAGGACATTGGACTTGCCGGCCGCACCGATCGTATTCGAACTGGACGCTAAGCCTTTTTTGACTGTTCCTTTGGTGCGCCCGCAGGAACCCTCGCGCTTTCCAGCGGTTTTTCGCGACCTTGCGCTGGTGGTGGAACGCGGCGTACCGGCGACGACCCTTGCGCATGTGCTCGAGGAAGCGGTTTCGAGCGTGGCACCCGGACTCTTGCAGAGCCTGTGGCCGTTTGACGAGTACCGCGGTAAGGGCTTGGATTCCAAAGAGAAAAGCCTTGCTTTTCGATTTTGGTTCCAAGAAAATTCTCGCACTTTGAATGATGACGAGGTCGATGGCGCGATGAGGGCCGCGGTGGCCGCCGCGCAAACCTTAGGGGCGCGTTTGCGCACTTGACATGACCGATCCTCACGACACCGGCGACGGCTTTACGCTCACGAAGGCTGAGTTGGCCGACTTGTTGTTTGAGCGGGTCGGATTGAATAAGCGCGAGTCCAAAGACATGGTCGAAACGTTTTTCGACGAGTTGCGTTCGGCGCTCGAACAGGGCGACGGGGTCAAGCTATCGGGCTTCGGCAACTTTTATCTGCGCGACAAACCGCAGCGCCCGGGGCGCAACCCGAAGACGGGTGAAATGATCCCGATTTCGGCCCGGCGCGTGGTTACATTCCATGCGAGCCCAAAACTGAAAAGTCTGATCGAACGCTCCTAATCGTCCCGCCCCCTATGCCAACGGATTCCAGCTCGCCGAACTCGGTCGTTGCGCTGCCGGCGATTCCCGCGAAGCGTTACTTCACGATCGGGGAGGTTGCCGAGTTGTGCTCCTTGAAGCCCCATGTCCTGCGTTACTGGGAGCAGGAGTTTGCGCAACTGCGGCCAATGAAGCGCAGTGGCAACCGTCGTTACTACCAGCATCACGAAGTGCTGTTGGTGCGACGGATTCGGGAATTGCTCTACGAACAAGGTTTCACGATCAGTGGCGCGCGCAATCGTTTGATCGAGAGCAAGCCGGGACGAGCAACAGCGCCGTCCGATTTGCAAGTGGCGGCGAGCCCAGTCGAGCTCGCGTGCCGTATCGATTACGCGGTGCTCAGGGCAACGCGCGACGATCTCGAAGCAGCGCTTGCCTTGCTGGGGCCCGAGGTCTGAATCCATCGGATGCCGCGCCGGTGTCGCCAGAGTACAGGCCGATTCGTGCTAGAGTCTCGTCCTTCGGGGCGTAGCGCAGCCTGGTAGCGCACTTGCATGGGGTGCAAGGGGTCGCGAGTTCGAATCCCGCCGCCCCGACCAGATTCCAGATCTGACCTCGACGCCCGCTCCGCGTGGTGTCCCGCTGGCGCGTACCTCGCCGCGTTTTGGCGGAGTCGTCGAGCCACACACGAAGCCCCCCAGCCGCCGCAGTTTGAGCAGGTTAGACTGCGGGTGACGATCTGGCAATTGCGCGTGATAGCCCGCTGGCGACCGACTCGCAATGATGTGAGTATCGGCCCGCGAGCCCCAAATTATTAAAAAATCCCTGAGGAGACTTCACATGAAAATCAAACGATTTGCCGCCTTCTTGTCTTTCTTGCCGCTGGCCCTGGGTTCGACCGCGTCCGCGGCACCAACGAGCGTCTTGTTCATTGGGAACAGCTTTACCTACGGGCACGGGTCGGCTGTTCGTTTTTACCGCCCGGAGAGCGTGCGGGATCTTAACCGTGAGGGCCAGGGCGGGGTGCCGGCGCTTTTCAAATCGTTCACCCAGCAAACCGGACTCGACTACGACGTCGCCATCGAAACTCGAGGCGGCACCGGAATCGACTGGCATTTGGCCAATAAGCTCAGTGTCATTACCCAGCAACCCTGGGACATCGTGGTGGCACATGGATTCAGTACTCTGGACTCCAAGAAGCCCGGTAATCCTGACCAACTGGTTCAAACGGCGTCGCAATTGGCGCAAGCTTTGCAGGCAAAAAATCCCAAGGCAGACTTGCGCCTCGAGGCAACCTTCCCACGCGCCGATGAGACTTATGGGCCGAAGGGGGCCTGGTTCGGAAAAACGATCGGTGACATGGCTCGCGATGTGCGCGCGGGCTATGACTTGGCGGCGAAAACCAGCCCAGTTATCAAGGGTGTGATTCCAGTCGGAGAAGCCTGGGTCCGGGCAATGGATGCCGGCATTGCAGATAGCAATTCGCTGGATGGCATTGACGCCGGTAAGCTGAACTTGTGGACCTTCGATCATTACCACGCCAGTGTCGCGGGCTATTACCTGAAGGCGTTAGTGGTCTACGGGTCGTTGACTTTGCGCGACCCGCGGTCCCTCGGCGGTAACGAATGCTCTGGTTTCGAACTGGGTTTGTCCGTGCCGCAAATCAAGGCGCTACAGCAAGTCGCCTATGACCAGTTGGTTCTTTCTTCGCCAATTCCCGCCACCCCACTAGAAAATCTACCAACGGAGTCGCCTCAGCGCTGTCTCTCGAGCCGCTAGTCAGGCTATTTTGTATCTGCTGAATGGGGGAGGTGTTCAGTGATTTCATTTCTTCGTAGGATGTTGATGGCCGGGCTTCTCGTTTGTAGCTGGGCAATGGCTCAACCCTCGGTTCAGCCGAAATCCGCTGTCTGGGTAGCGAAGGATTTTCGCTTTCATACTGGAGAGCTGCTGCCCGAGCTGAAGGTGGGTTACGTGACCTTGGGCGATCCAGCAGGCGAGACGATTGTGATTTTGCACGGCACGGCAGGAACTGCAGCTGGCCTGCTGAGTCCTTCTTTTGGCGGCGAATTGTTTGGCCCCGGACAGCCACTGGATGCGACGAAGTATTTCATCGTTATTCCAGACGCGTTAGGAATGGGCGGTTCAAGCAAGCCCTCCGACGGGTTGCGCGCAGGATTCCCGAGGTACAACTACGACGACATGGTGCTGGCCCAGTACCGGTTGTTGACCGAAGGACTTCAACGCTCACACGTGCGGATGGTGTTGGGGAACTCGATGGGGGGAATGCACGCTTGGCTGTGGGGTATTCGGTACCCCGACTACATGGATGTTTTGGTGCCGATGGCTTCTATGCCCTCGGCGATGTCCGGGCGTAATTGGATGATGCGTCGTTTGATTATTGATTCGATTCGGAACGACCCTGAGTGGATGAACGGTAACTACGCTCAGCAACCGCGCAGTCTGCAGTTCGCCTCGGTGTTTTACAGCATCGGGACGAGCGGTGGAAATCAAGCGCTACAGCGGCAGGCGCCGTCGCGGGAGCAAGCCGATCAATTTTTGGATCAACGCCTGAAAGCGCGTTTCGCAGCGGACGCCAACGATAATCTCTATCAGTGGGACGCTTCACGAGACTACGATCCCTCGGCGCAGATCGGTCAGATCAGAGCCAAAGTATTGGCCATCAATTCTGCTGACGATGAGCGCAACCCGCCCGAACTGGGCATCATGGAGAAGATCCTTGCGCAGATTCCAGGCGCGCGTCTGCTTTTGATTCCGGCGAGCGAAGAGACTTCCGGGCACGGCACGACCGGCCAAGCAAAATGGTGGAAGAACGAGGTTGATCATTTGCTCAAAAGTGCGCCGCGTCGCGCCGCTCCTTGATTTCATCCGAATCGTTATCTAAGTCTGATATGGGCCTCGAGTCCCTTCAGGTGCAGGGCGTAGCGGTCTCTCCAGACCACTACATTGGTGGTACGCGCGTCGACTCGACGCTCAGTTTCGAATGTTTCAGCCCCATCGACCAGCGATCGCTTGGTCGGGTTGCCGAGGGAGGGCCCGAGCATGTCGAGCGCGCAATCGAGGCCGCCGCGCGCGCTTTCCCTCACTGGTCGGGACTCACGGCAGCCCAGCGGCTGTCCTATCTGAACCGTTTTGCCGACGAGATTGGTAAGCGAGCGGAGGCGTTCTGCGTCCTCGAGAGCAATGATGCTGGGGTCCTGCTCTCGAGAATGCGCCATGGGGTCATCCCGAGAGCCATGCTGAATATTCGCTGGTTTGCCGAATATGCGTTGGGCCTGCAGGACAATCCGATTGAGACCGAGCAGGCGCATCACCGGATTCGGCATGATCCGGCTGGCATCGTGGTGATTATTACGCCCTGGAACGCACCGCTCATGCTGTCGACCTGGAAACTCGGGCCAGCGCTGGCCGCCGGGAATACCTGCATTTTGAAGCCTCCTGAATGGGCGCCGTTAACCTGCTCGTTGTTGGCCGACGCGGCCCACGCCGCGGGACTGCCGCCTGGGGTTCTCAACGTCGTGCAAGGCGCCGGTTCGACAACGGGTGCGAGCTTGGTCGCGGACCCGAGAATTGCTCGGGTGTCCTTTACTGGCAGCATCCCGACCGCACGCAGCATCGCTCAGGCGGCCGGAGCGAACCTGGTTCCCTGCAGTCTCGAGTTGGGTGGTAAGAGCCCATTCATCGTTTTGGAAGATGCCGATCTTGAGGCTGCGGCCTTGACGGGTGCATTGATGTATCGCAATGCTGGGCAGGTCTGCTTAGCGGGTACCCGTTTTCTGGTGCATGCGGCGGTGTCCGAACGCTTCGTGGAATGCATGCGGGCTGTGGTCGAGACGCTTCGCGTAGGAGATCCGCGGGACGAGGCGACTGAGGTCGGTCCCGTTATCCATCCGCGTCAGGTTGAGCGCGTATTGGGTTACATCGACCGGGCGGTCTCCAGCGGCGCGAGACTGCTATGGGGTGGGGGTCGGCATCCGTTCGGAGCGCAATATCTTGAGCCCACGATGCTGGCGAACGTTCATCAAAACGATGAAATCGTACAAAACGAAGTTTTTGGCCCAGTGCTGACCTTGCAAACCTTTGCCAGCGACGCCGAGGCGGTCGAACTCGCAAACGGTACCGATTACGGTTTGGGGGGTGTTTGCTACGGAGAGCATGCGCACGCAATTGCCGTTGCGGATCAGGTGAGAACGGGCTTCATTTGGGTGAACAGTTTTGGGATTCGGGATCTCGAAGCGCCGTTTGGCGGCATCAAGCGCAGCGGACTGGGTCGCGAGGGCGGTCGGTGGAGTTTTGATTTCTTTTGCGATGTGAAAGACGTCGTATTGCCCAAAAAACCCTTCCGCCCCAGCTTTAGCTATCGTTGAGAGGGATCCCGTTCATGACTGGAATCATTGTCGGTGCGGCGCTGGTCTCCCATCACCCCGGGCTGATGCAGTGCGAAGAATTTAGGGTGCTTCAGGGCGCTGGGCGGGATTCTGATCTGATCGCTGGGTACGCCCGTTTACGCCAGAAGATCGCTGCCGCGGCCCCTGAAGTCATCATTATTTTTGATTCGCATTGGTTCACGACGGGCTATCACCTTGTTGACGGCGGCACACATTTTCGGGGTACTTATACGTCCGATGAAATGCCGTGGTACTTGCACGGCGTTCCTTACGATTACCGTGGCCATCCGGAGCTCGCCTTGTTGATCGAGGCGGTGTCGCGGGAGCGTGGGGGTTATAACCGCTCGATCTCGCACCCCGAACTTGCCCGCCACTACGCCACGATCAACCTGATCAAGCAGCTCAGGATTGAAAGCGCAGGGACCCCGGTGGTGACCGTCAGTTCTTGTCAAAACTGCGACTGGCAGCATTTCCTCGTGTCGGGCGAGGCCATTGGCGAGGCGATCGCGCGCAGCGGACTGCGAGTTTTACTACTTGCCTCCGGGGCACTCAGTCATAAATTCAATTCGATTGACTGGAAGCCCAAACACCCAAGAATTTTCGACGAAAGTAACGTCTCGAGCCCTGAGAATATCGAAAGCGACAAAGCAGTCATCGAATTGTTCCGTCAGGGACGCCACTGCGACGTGCTAGATCGTTGGAGCGAGGAATATCGCCGGCTTCCCTGGGAAGCTTTTGGCGCTCACTATTTGCAAATGGTGGGTGCTTTGGGCGGGCGGCACTGCCAAGCACGTGGCGAGCCACTGTCCGAGTATGAAAACGCTCGAGGTACCGGCAACGTTCATATTTGGTTTGAAACGGAGCCGGCGCGAGCCGGAGCGGTTGCATGAACTTCGAATTTCCGTTCGACAATTTGCCCGCCGTGATGCGCGGACCTCGTATTGAGCGCAGAAGGGTTCTGGTCGGTGGCAGCGCGTGGTGGGGCACGTTAGCCGAAGATGGGACACTGCGGCTCGACGACGGGCGGGTAATCGACGCTGCGCTCGCCAGCTATTTGCCGCCGGTGACCCCAACCAAGATCATCGCGGTACATATTTCTTACCGATCCCGCAGTGTTGAGACGCGCAATAAGGCCAAGCCCACCGACACGCCAACTTACTTTACAAAGCCGCTCTCGGCGTTGAATGGACACGGCGGGCAGATTTTGAAGCCCGCAGATTGCAAGTATCTAAACTACGAAGGTGAATATGCGGTTGTGATCAGCCGCGTTTGCCGCAACGTAATGCCGGACGAGGCGTGGTCTTACATCGGTGGTTTTTGTGCTGCGCTCGACATGGGTTTGCAGGACTTTCGCGACACGGATCAGGGCAGCATGTTGCGCGTCAAAGGTGCTGACTCGTTGTTGCCGATTGGTCCGGGGATTGTGAGCGGCGTGAACTTGTTTGCGCAGACCTTGCGGACTTATGTCGACGGTTTTCTTGTCCAGGAGGCGCACATCGGGGAGGAGACCATCTGGGGCCCCCACTATGTGATTGCAGATATTGCCCGACACATTACGCTGATGCCGGGGGACGTCATCCTGATGGGAACGCCTTGTCATTCCCGCAGCGTTGACCCTGGTCATTATGTCGAGTGCGAGATCACCGGGATTGGTCGGGTTGGTGGTACGGTGGTGTCGATACCCGCGCCACGAGCCGCTGGCCTGGGAGTAGGGCATCCGCCGGCAGATACGCCGGAGGTTCAGCGTGTCGCCCTCGGGTTCGATGAGCGGGTACCCGTGCACTTCAGGGACAACCTTGAGAGGGCGCGAAAACAGAGATTGCAATCAGGGGACTCTGAAAACAATGGCTACTGAGAAGTTCCAGCCCGAGCTTGGGGTGCTTGAGGCACTCGAGCCAGCGCTGCACTCTGCCTTGGCAAAAGAGCTCGATCATGCAGAAAGGTCCCGAGCGCAGCTTGAACAATTTTCGCGCCGATTCCCGTCAATGACGGTTGCTGACAGCTATGCGATTCAGCGTCAATGGGTTGATCTTCAAAGGGCGAGCGGGCGCGCAGTGATCGGTCACAAAGTTGGCCTCACGTCTCGAGCGATGCAGATTGCCTCGCAGATCTCGGAACCCGACTACGGCACCTTGCTCGACAGCATGTCGATTTTGAATGGTAGCGAGGTGGAGGCGAATCGCTTTATTGTGCCGAGGTTTGAGGCTGAGTTGGCGTTCGTTCTGGCGCGGCCTTTGGTTGGTCCCAGGGTCACCGTGTTTGATGTTCTCAACGCAACGGATTATGTGGTGCCAGCACTGGAGTTGATCGATGCTCGGATCGAGCAGTTCGATCGGCACACCAAGGCTGCCCGTAAAGTGCTGGATACCATAGCCGATAACGCGGCGAACGCGGGCATTGTGCTGGGCGGTAGGCCCCTGCGTGCTGATGCATTTGACTGGCGCTGGGCAGGGGTGCTTTTGTCGAAGAACGGGGTTATCGAGGAGTCTGGTCTGGGCGCTGCCGTGCTGAATCATCCCGCCAACGCCGTTGCGTGGCTGGCTAATACGCTCGCTCAACACGGCGAGCGGCTCGCCGAGGGAGAGGTCGTGCTCAGCGGAAGCTTCACTCGCCCTGTAGCTTGTAGTGCCGGGGATACCTTCCATGCTGATTACGGACCGCTGGGGTCAATTTCCGTGCGCTTTGTTTGAGGCGCTGGGCATGGTTTGAGATTTCGGCTAACAAGGGCGGTGCTGCTCGCGGGACTTTCGACTCTGAATTGACATGCAAACGCCTCAAGCCACGCTAGACCCTCGCGATTGGATTGCTGGCCTGCAAAAAGGTCTGCAGCTCATCGAGGCCTTCGATGCCGCGCATCCCCGATTAACCGCGACGGAGATGGGCGAGCGTTGCAACATGACCCGAACCGCTGCCCGGCGTTATTTGAAAACCCTGGTACACCTAGGGTATGTCGGCACCGACGGTAAGCTTTATTGGCTAACGCCGCGCATTTTGCGGCTAGGGCATGCCTACATCGAATCTGCACGGCTGCCGCGCCTGGTTCAACCCTACTTGCAGCACATCACCTCGGGAACCGAAGAAATCGCCTACCTGGCGGTTCTGGATGACGCCGACACCGTGTTCATTGCCCGCAGCGGATTGCAGCGACACACCGCGAGCGGCTACCTTCCAGGGTCACGTTTGCCAGCGCAAGTTACAGCAGCGGGTACGATCATTTTGGCTTTTGCCGAGCCAGCGTTCCGGGACCATTGGCTGCAAACCCATGAATTGCGGTCCTTCACCTCGTTTACCACGACGAGCAAAGCGACCTTGCGCGAAATGCTCCTGACTTTCCAACGTCAAGGGTTTGCCGTTTCAGAGCAGCAGCTCGAGCTGAATTTTCGGGGCATCGCGGTACCCTTGTTGGACCGCAATAATGTGGTCCATGGCGCCATTAGCACCACGACCCCGATCAACCGTGAGGTGACGGACCACGCTTTAAACCGGATGTTGCCGGTTCTCCAGGGAGCAGCGCGAAGTCTGCGACCCTTGCTCTGACCGTTAATGGGTAACCGCGCTGGTTCCAGGGGTTCCAGGGGTTCCAGTAGTTCCCGTGGCTCCCGTGGCTCCCGTGGCTCCAGTGGTGTGCGCTCCGCCCAAAAACAAACGTTCCATCTTGGGATCCGCCAGGATTTCAGCGGCCGATTGGTAGAGAACCAGGCGGCCCGACTCAAGGGCGATGGCGTTGTCCGAGTACTTGAGCGCGCTCTTCACATTTTGCTCGACCATCAAGACCGTTGTGCCCTGGTCCGCCAGTTTGCGTAGCAACTTAAAAACGTCTTGTACCACCATGGGCGATAAACCAATCGAAGGCTCGTCGATCAGCAGCACCTTCGGGCGCAACAGCAATGCGCGCCCGATTTCCAATTGTTTTTGCTCACCGCCCGACAGAGCCGACGCGCGTGAATGGATACGCTCCTTGACGCGCGGAAAAAATTCTAAAACTTCGGGAATTCTCTCGTGGGTGGTTTTCATACCTAAGGTAATGCCACCGAGTTCCAGGTTCTCATAAACACTGAGCTGGCCAAACAGGTTTCGCCCCTGAGGGACAAAGGCGATCCCTTCAGCTAATAGCGCTTTTTGCGACGATCCCGTAATGTCTTTGCCATTCAGCTTAATCGTTCCTTGACGGGGTTTAAGCAAACCAAACAGTGTTTTGAGGACGGTGGACTTGCCGGCACCATTGGGCCCGATGAGCAGGGTAATGGAGCCATGCGGGACCTTGAACGACAGATTGTTCAGGATCATGAAATCCTTGTAGCCGGCTACGACATCCTCAAATTCAATACAGGTGCCCTTGGCTGCTGGATTCATTTCAATTCCCCAAATAGGCGTCAAGCACCTGCTTGTTTGAGCGAATCTCATCGGGGGTGCCGATCGCCAACACCTTGCCTTCAACCATCACCATGATCCGGGTGCACAAATCCATTACAAAGTCCATGTTGTGTTCAATCACAACGAAACTGCTTGTCTTCCCGTCGGCTCTGCGGGTTCGGTTCAGTTCTTTGAGCAAGGTGCTGATGCCCCCCACCAGCGAGGGATTCACGCCTGCGCAGGGTTCGTCCAATAAAACCAAATCAGGATCGCTCATGAACGCCATGGCGATGTCCACCAGTTTTTGCTGGCCGTAGCTCAATTCGCCTGCCTTTTTGTCCGCTACGTGGCGGATATGGAACTGGTCGATCAGAGCATCGGCTTTCGGACCCAACCCTGAGTCCGTGGGCGCAAACATCCGACTAAACATTGATCCGCGATGTTCTTGTGCGGCAACGATCAGGTTGTCGCGGACGGTCATTTTGCCGAAAACTTGCAGTGTCTGAAA
>Ga0136644_10004156_pt1 | contig 10722 bp, 9 predicted proteins | sample C_130820_EF_Meta_FD_94780 | JGI IMG/M metagenome (GOLD analysis project Ga0136644, IMG submission 94780) | Freshwater microbial communities from Lake Croche, Canada to study carbon cycling - C_130820_EF_MetaG (v2) (version 2) | ecosystem: Environmental > Aquatic > Freshwater > Lake | place: Lake...
GGATTTGTAAAGAATGGTGCAATTGGTGTGAATGGATCATCTAATATAACTGTAAGGAATTTGGGTGTTATAACGCATGGAACTACTACACTAGCTTCAGAGGGGGGCTGGATAGGACAAACATATTACAGTAATAATGCATCTGGTAATATTATCCAGAACTGTTATTCAACGGGTGCAATTAGTAATGCTAACAGTGGTGGTATTGTTGGATCATACGCAGGAGAATTATCAGGAGGTAATTTGTTGATTTCAAACAGTTATACAACTGGTGCTATTAGTGGTGATACAACCGGTGGTATCTTTGGATCCTCTGCAGGAAATAATAGTGGAAATGCAACTGCAACTAATTGTTATACAACTGGTGCTATTAGTGGTAATTCAACCGGTGGTATCTTTGGATCCTCTGCAGGAAATACTAGTGGAAATGCAAGTGCAACTAATTGTTATGCAACTGGTGCTATTAGTGGTAATTCAACCGGTGGTATCTTTGGATATGGCGCAGGAAATAATAGTGGAAATGCAACTGCAACTAATTGTTATGCAACTGGTAATATGAATAATAGTATTAATAGTGCAGGTGGTATCTTTGGAAACTCTGCAGGAAATACTAATGGTGTTGCAAGGGCTAATAATTGTTTTTTTGTTGGAAATTTAAGTGGTAATAACACAGGAGGTATTTTTGGATATGGCCCCTCTTCTACTGTATCAGCTAATAACTGCTTTGTTATATCTAGTAATCTTGGAAGAGATGCGTGCAATAACTATGTTCCTGGTATCTTTGCATCATCACCCAACAAACTAGATCAATCTAACTGTATAGTAAATACATACTGGAATGCGGTCGATGTATCAAATACGTTAAAATATGGAGTTGCTACAAATACATGGACAAATACTACAGATCTATTGGGACAACCTGCATTTTACAAATTAACATCTAATCCTGATACAATCTATCGAAACATAAAATCAATATCCTTATCTTATACATTAGACAACGTCATTTCAGACACTTCATATAGCTGGCCATTAATCGTCGCAGGTGGAAGTCAAGCAACTCCAACGGTTCTAACATTAGGTGCAAATCGTATATTCTTAGATGCAAATCACTATTTTATTATTGGATCAAATTACGTAGTCATCGATGGATCTGTTAGTACAATTGACATTAGTGGTGTATTAAACTATCCAGGAATTGTTAAAAACGGATCGAGTTCTACAAGCGGATCTTTTTCTAATATTACACTAAAAAATATAACTGCAACTGCACATGGTTCATATACATTGAATCCTGGAGCTGGATGGATTGGACAAATTTACTATGGTGTTTCCGGGCAAAATAACGTTATCCAACACTGTAGTTCAACCGGAATTATTTACGGTACTGGTACAAGTTATGGTTGCGGTGGCATTGTAGGGTCATATGCAGGAGCATATGGAGGACAGTTGATAGTCTTTGATTGCAGTTCCATTGGAGATATATCAGGATATCAAGCAGGAGGTATTGTAGGTACAAATCCGGCTGCTGGTACTTCAATAACGAATCTAAATGGTGGTGTAGTAGATGTATCCAGATGTTTCTCTACAGGTGCTATTAGCGGTATAAACGGTCCGGGTGGAATCATAGGAGCAAACGCAGGTCCATATGGCGGTTATGTGTCTGCAACAAATTGTTATTCTACTGGTGTCATTAGTGGATTACATGCCGGCGGAATTTACGGAAGAGGTGCCGGAGTAAATAATCAACAAAATTCTACGGGTAATAATAAAGAAAATGCAATTGCAAGAAATTGCTATGCATTAGGACAAATAGACGCCAGTTATGGTGGAGGAATTATGGGTGCTTATGCGGCAAATAGTGGTGGTGGTACAACAAACATAACAAGAGGCAGTTGCGGTGTTTACAATTGTTATTATGACGGTTCTCTCAATAATACTACCGCAGGTGGAATTGTAGGAGGTTATCCATCAGGTAATTCATTATTTGACGGTTCTCTTGGACGTGTAGATATATCCAGCTGTTATGTTGCTTTATTATTTGATATTTGCTCAAATCCCGCCAGTAATTATATTTACGGATTCACAGTTGGAACTGATGCTAGTCATGTATTTATTACAAATACGGGATACTCCACGGGTTCATGGAATAACGGAACAGCAAATCAATATTTATATAAAGTCGCTACTAGCGGCCTAGGAAATGTTTGGAATGCAAACTTTACTCCATATCAATTAACCGCATTTAACGAACTTCCTCCAACAATTAACGTGATAACAGGAAATAACATAGTGTTTGATCAAAATGCGGTAAATAATACATATGCTTGGCCAGTATCAATTCAAACATCAACGCAAATACCAACCAATCTCATATTCAATTCAAATATTATCTTTAATGATTCAAAAAAATATTTCATTGTAAATGGACAAACGATAAATCTTCTTTCACAAAGCGGCACATCTATTGCGAATACCTCCACGGGTTCGAATTCATTATTCCGAGGTAAATAAAAATATACAAGTATAGTATACTTTATAATACAACTATGCAAAATTTGATAGCACCCAATTTAGGAGGATCCAATCTTGGAGGCGGGCCCTACAATGGCTATTCTCCAAAACAGACATACACTAATTACAAGGATAGTCAACAGGTTATGACGCGCAGAATTGTGGTGAATTCTTGGAATACCGCTTACGCAACTGGAACTGTCAATGGACGAAACCGTGTTACCACACCTTTCCGTGCGGTAAACAATTCCGGTGATTTCTTGGGACGTGTCCACTACATCTGTGGAGGACCCAACCAGATCAATGATAAATACCCCGGAATTAAAGGCAGAATCGGTTCGATCATATCTCAATGTGATGGAACCGGAATTCCTTCATCAACATGCAATACTAAGTTTGTTGCCGATTCGTCTGACTATGCCGCGTACAAGCGTCAGAAGGCTGTTAACCAAACTTACAATGATTTGTCTAACGGTGGCGATCAACACCATGGATCCTATGTCGATTGGATGGCGGCTCATCGCCGTTAGAAAATAGACATAGAATATTTATGTAAAAATATGAACATAATGTAGAATAAAGATATTATATTCATATCATTACCATAGCCAAAGATGTATAGTATTCAAGACCATTTTCCAGTATATTCGGTATTTCTCTTGATTTTGATTATTAGCGGTTCAACACTCCTCGAATTGTTCTCTTGCAGAATACGATATTTATTTAATAACAGCATTCTGTTGAACCATTTTATCGCATATTTGACATTGGTTTTCTTTATTGTTATTACTATTCCCGTTCGCGAAAAACACATTCTCAGAATTATACCCGGATCCGTAATTTTGTATGCGTTTTTCTTGGGTTTAATTAAAACAGCATTCCCATATTTTGTATCTATTTTAGCAATTATTATGGTGATTTATATTTTGGTATTATACAAATCTGAACTACAAGACAAAATAGACAAATTGCGTGTAAACGTTGTGGCAAAAGACACTTCTTTAGCACAAGATGAAAAAATTCAAAAAATTATATCAACGATTTTACCAAACTCATTAATAAATGAGGATTCTACTGTAGATCCTCAAATGAGTAAGGCTCCTGCATCAAATGTAAATGTAAATATACAATCAACAACAGTTTTATCTACTGATACAAAAGAAATTAAGGATGCTCAGACACAAGTAAACAACATAGTTTTTACGAATAATTTATTGTTTGTAGCAATAGTACCTTTGTATATTACCGGGTTTGCTTTATATTTAACATCCAAGTTGAAAAAATACAAGAGTCGATTTTCATTCTTTACATTCTTCTTTGGAAAAATCACTTGCTCAAAGTCCAAGAAATAAATAGCAAACTATTACGTCGTGTATTATTTTCAATACATATTATAGTAGATTCAACCATGTATGAATATTTAGCCGAATTTATTGGATCCGTATTTTTCATTTACATCATCTTGGCAACTAACAATGTATTGGCTATTGGCGCTGCATTTGCATTGATATTGTTAGTCTTGTCGCGGTTTTCGAGTGGATATTTGAACCCTGCAATAACTATCACTTTGGCCGCCGCGGGTAAATATCCTCCAAGCGATATCATTCCTTATAGTGTTGCACAGATATTGGGTGGTTTAGTTGCTTTAGAGATTTTCAAGAGATGGGGTGTCTAGATACTATACTATGTAAGGGCTATCCGTCTTTTTTTAGCCAAATAGCTGCTACAATAATGTGGATTTCTCTATTTGTTTTGTAAATACATTTATCTACTGATAGACACTAATTGATGTCAATCATCATTGATTTGATTGATATCAATTACTTGCGCGTGATTGCATTATAGACTATATATCCAGATAGTACGACTAATCCGGCTAAATAGAATTGGACAATAGTATCATGCGTTTTATTTTGCAGACACGTATCGGATGAACAGAAACCTTGTATAAAAGGGGATTGCCACGAAGGGGGTTGCCATGGAGTATAAGGTGTTGCAGTAGGAGTTGCACTAGGTGTTGCACTAGGTGTTGCACTAGGTGTTGCACTAGGAGTTGCACTAGGTGTTGCACTAGGAGTTGCACTAGGTGTTGCACTAGGTGTTGCACTAGGTGTTGCTGTAGGATTATTAGCAGCAGCTGTTTCACCCTGGTTAATAGCCTGAGGATCTATTTTATTATATTCGGTCGACGATACCCATCCTGATGTAGTAGCGCCACTGTTGGATCCATTGATATAAACAGACACGGGTTTGCACACAGAAAAAGATGAATCAATCGGGGATAAAGGATTAATATTGTTCAAAGACGCTAAAATAGAATATATCAACCCCTGTTTTTGTGGATTTGCCAAAGTACTACTCATCACGTTATCAATCAATATAGATCTTTTATGTATGTTTGAATTTTCATCTTTACATGTTGTATGTGTATCTATAAAGTATCTATTTCCGGGTTGAACCTTTTGCATGTTTGCATTTATTGTACCATTCGTGCCAGTAAATAAAGAATTTGTATATGCTTGAGTCATGTCTACACCGGGAGGTAGATTACCAGGGCTATAATAAAGTGAACTGTAATCTATAAAATTAGTTGAACCGGTAGATGTAGAATCTGTAGAATCTGTAGGATCTGTAGTAGTATTATTATTGTTGGTTGACATTGTTTCAGTTATACTATAGTTATAATATTTTCACATGTATTTTTTATTTGACGATGACATAATCGCACTGTCCAAGAAGCCTTCAGCAATAGTATGCGAAATCGGTCTTATTTGATACAAAACCGTAAACAAAACAAGAAATCCTATAAAAGCAAACATCATAAAACTCCACGGATCTAAAGAGAGAAACAAATCCATTTTGGTCGTTGATATAAACTATCACAATACAAAAAAGAGGTAAAAATGCATAAACATAACTAACTATAGTGTGTAAATATAGTGTGTAAACGAATGATCGACGTACATAGTGATACTGTAACCCAACCCACAATACAAATGCGTTTAGCCATGTTGCACGCAGAAGTGGGGGACGATGTGTCCTGTGAAGATCCAACAGTAATCAAATTGGAGAATCGTGTCGCCAATATGTTTCAAAAAGACGCCGCTCTATTTTTCCCCTCAGGAACAATGAGCAATTTAGCCGCAGTATTGACGTGGTGTAATTCGCGCGGTAGCGAAATGATCGTGGGTGATAAAAGCCACATGTTTCTATTTGAACAGGGTGGCGCAGCGCAGTTTGGTGGCGTCTCGTCAAGAACCGTCCGCAATCTAGCCGATGGAACCATGGATTTGTCTGACGTGAATGCCGCTATAAGGGACGACGATATTCACGAACCCACTACACAATTGATCTGTGTTGAAAATACCCATAATGCATGCGGTGGACAGGTTTTGCCGCTCTATTTCTTGGAGGGTCTTCGCGATCTAGCTGTAAAACGGAATCTGCCCATTCATATGGATGGCGCACGCATCTGGAATGCGTTGACAGCGTCCGGAAAAGAGGCCCACGAAGTAGCCCAATACGTAGATTCTTTATCGGTTTGTTTATCTAAAGGTCTTGGATGTCCTATTGGATCTCTGTTGGTAGGTCCTCGCGAATTTATCGAAAAAGCCCGCAGAATACGTAAAGCACTCGGTGGAGGCATGCGCCAAGTCGGGATCGTGGCAGCAGCAGGTCTCATTGCCTTGGACGATTTTGTGAATGGGATTTTGCTACATGATCATATTCATACGTCGAGTATTGCAAAATCCGTAGCAAATATGAGGTCTTTTCGGTTGATGTCATCGATAGTCGAGACCAATATTCTTTTTTTGGAGGTCGCTGATGCGGCAGTTGTCGGCAATTTTTTGAAGGCGCGTAATATTGTCGTAAGTGTTTGGTCGCCCACCTTGATTCGAATCGTTCTGCATCGTGATATAGATGAAGTGCTAACAAACTACATTATTGAAATGTTGCATGAATGTAATGCGTTTTTGGTGGATTGATTTTTCTTTTATCAAAATGGCTACAAAAAGGTGGATAGCCCTTAACTATACATAGCAGCAACAGTTCTAGTATCGCAGATACGCGCATATTCAGATCGACCGTAATCGAGTGTTGCAAAACATCGGACCAAGAAACGGTCTTTACCATCATAATTCGGGAAAAAAGGGGATCGTCCATGAAGTGCTTTCCGGTTGTCAATAAAGATGATCTCGCCCGGTTGCAAATTATGCGCGACGCGATGTTTGTAATAGATATCGACGACTTTTTTCAGCATGTCATCGGCTATATCATTGACACCTCGCATCAAATCCTGATCAAATACTAAACCTATATCCCCGTTGGAATCGGCGTTCAACACTGGCATAGGACCACGTATATCGCCTTCTACAAATTCTTGTCCGTGCAGTCGGAAAGACAAATCCACTCCCGTAGTCCATAACGGCTGTTTCAGAAGTTCAATGTCTTCTTGGGACAAGTTGTCCAAGATGGCATGTAATGGAAGAACGTAAGTTTGTGCATTTGGGTCTCCGCGTAAACATGCTAAACTTAGAAAATCAGGTCGGAGTTTTGAAAAAGCCTGTTCTGTATGAATCTCCAATTCCGTATGACTACCAATACTGCTTTGATTGTTTGCCATACTCTTATCTGGGACAATGTCTTGAAACAGTTGACCATATCCTTCGGCCTCATAGGCTATCATTTGTCCAAACGTGTTCATCAAAATGGATTGAATTTTTGCAAGATCGGTCGTTTCGCCAATTTTGCGTTTGTTATCCGGGGGCGTTTCAACGGGTTCTGTGTCAAACCCTTGGAAAAGTAAAAATCCCGAGTCGGATCCCTGTTTTGCGAAATCTTGTAGAACCCGTCTTATTCTTTGTGGGAGTTCTTTGGATAACTCTTGCGCTTGGTTGCAAAACTCTTCTTGGTTTTCCGAGGGAGACGAAAAAAAACTGTTTATGAGTTTTTTGATTTGGTTTCTTTCGTCTTCTAGGATAATACACTTCATACAGTTTTTATAGGGGTTTATAGGTTTTTTACAGGTTTTTATTTTTTATTTTTATCGCAGCAATCTATCGATGTTTTACTTATACTCTATACTCTATACTCTATACTCTAGAGACCATTGACTGTTTCGGGCTGTTCGGATTCTACGATCCACTCGGTCATGACTTGTAAATCCTCCTTTAATTTCTTTATTTCTGCGTCTTTTTTTGCACAAGCTGCCTCTAATACATACACTTGGACCATGAGTTCTGCAATATTGGCCTTCATTGCATTTAGTGCATCGACGTCATCGAAGTCATCATCTATTCGATGAAATTGCTTTAGATACTCTTCTTCGGCATCTACATCTTCTGAATACGCCTCTGAACCAGAAGAATCGATGACAAAGTGTTCGCCAATATAATCTTCATGCGCATACCCATACTCCTCCTCTTCCTGACACATGCGAGACTCTTTCCAGTCCCAGTATGCATCATCGCGGTTATCTCTATCGCAGCATTCTCTTGATCGTGGCATCTTTTACACTGAAATCTCTTTAAAATCGCTTCTTACTAATATCTTATTCCTTGAAAGGAGTGCAATCAAATAAATGCAAAAAAAGCATTTCAATTTTGTATTGATCCACACCTTTGCATATTTCACAAGTTTTGCACAAGTTCTGCACAAGTTATGCACAAGTTATGCAGAAGTTCTGCAATGTGTTGAGAGTTATCCGTGTTTATTTAGCCATTTGACTATAAAAAGAGGAGTGTTCTCTATATGTTTTTGGTTGATAAGTATATAAGTATATTTATCAACCGATAGACATCAAAGTCTCAAAGATGTAAAAAAGCTTACTTTTTTGTTTTTCTAGAATATTTTCTTTTCTTTAGTTTATTTATTTTTCTCTTTGATAGTTTTTTCTTTCTACTTAGTCTATTTCTTTTCCCACCAGATGTTTCTTGATTAAGTTGTCTATGACGTGTATAAATAAGATTGTAAAATTCGATTTGTACAAAACTTTTCCATATATCTATTTCAGGTTCTTCTAAATGGAGATTATTCGCATTTACTGCTTTATCTATTATTTTTTTGAAATGTTCAAAATCAATAGTATTTTCTTCTGAATTGTCATTTACATATTTTACCATATTATTAAGACGGCTTTCTAATTGGTCATCTGATTCGTCAACCGTAAAATTTTCCAGTAAGCGAATATGTGGATTGGAAAATAGTTCATGTAATTTACTAGGTGTAATATAACCAAAGGTACGCGTCATTAAATAGTTGGAACTCTCACAGTATAGATCAAAATATCTGTACATGCTTTCTTTATAATCATCTATAAAATTCATAATATAATGATTAAAAACTATCCAGTTATTTGATGTTTGTCGATTGAATGCCTTTTCTATAATATTAATAAAATCGCCTTCTTTCATTACAGGTACTGGTTCTACGTCTGGATTTCTTGTCGGATCATTATTCCTATCCGATATTGCTTCATTGAACATAGGACGTAATTCGCCATTCATTAAAGGCCCATGAAAAAAATTATACATATTACTAAATTGTTCAAAATTCATAACTCGTGAAAACGAAAAATTATGAAATATTAACTGTAAATAACCTTTACGTGGTGGATCTAATGATAATATCTCTAATGGTCCTCGAGGTGATTCTACATCCATTTCACTACCAGTTCCCATAGCACTATCAGTTTCCATTGCATCAGGCAAAAGAGATTGATAATCACGTGGAGAGGAATCGGGAGATGGAGATGGTGATGGTGTTCTAGAACTTTGGCTAAACATAGTATATATAATACATATATATATCTATACACCGATGAACATTTGAGTTCGCACACAAAGTGTGCGTCTCCAATTTATTTATCGGTAACGTTGTTTTTGAACACTATCCGTACAAAGTGCGGATTACAATGTTAAAAGGTGTAAATAAATGTACATAAGTTTTTGTCTATTATTTAGCAATACTTGGAAGGTAATATTATATAAATATAATATATATGAGTAAGAAACCATCAAACGAACCAGAACCATTTGGGTTTGCTGCACGTCGTAATCATCCCCCACCTCCTCCTCCTGATTGGCAACCTCCTTCTCAATTTGGGTTTGCTGCACGTCGTAATCATCCCCCACCCCCTCCTCCCGATTGGCAACCTCCTTCTCAATTTGGGTTTGCTGGAAGGCAGCATTTTCATGGTGCTTGGCAAGCTCCTAATATTGAACAACCAAATTTTGGATTAGCACAAAATTTACCACGTCCTGGTCGTCCAGAGCCTATGAAAATTCCTACAGGCAGTATATTTAAAAACTATAAGTTTCCACCTGAGAGAAATCCTTTTCATGGTCCTCTTCCAGGAGCACCAGGGTATGAAAGGTGGAATAGACTACAACAAGCTGAAAGAAACGCAAAAGAAGCTGAAAGAAAAGCAAAAGAAGCTGAAAAAAACGCAAAAGAAGCTCGAAGAGAAGCAAAAGAATCTGAAAGAAATGCTAAAGAAGCACGAAAAGAATCTAAAAGAAATGCTAGTGCAGGTGAATCATCATCGCAAAGAGGTTATCCTGAACATCAAAAAGGTAATCGTCGCCATAAATATGATACATTTGCATCACCACCCGGTTCTGGTATTCCTTACCCGGGAGCAAATTCTGGTAATAGAAGACATGACCCAAGAGAAGGAGCTCCTCGTCATAAACAGCGCACGCATCAATCAGAAATTCCACAATCGCGTGATAGAAATAGACGTCCAGTAAACTGTCTTCCTGTACCCGAAATAGCTCCTGCAGATCCAACAAAGTGTCCTTCTCAGGGGAAACAGCCAACAAAACCCGTAGATGATGGAGACTACAAAAGACAAACACGTATTTTCCATCCAGATAGAAATAAAGGTTGTCCTGAAAATGCAAATAGTAAATTCCAATGTTTAAACAACATGAACGATGATAGGGTGGATGGTGTGCAAGGAGGAAAGAGTAGAAAAAGCAAAAGAAAACCTAGAAATAACAAATCAAGAAAAAATAAAAAATAATGAAAGTGTATTGGTAGATAAATACACCAACCATTAGGCAGTCATTTACACCATTGAATATTTAGCTAGTTTATGAAAAATGAGACCTTTTTACACCTTTTAAGGGCTATCCGTGTTTTTGTAGCCATTTGGCTACAAAAAGGTGGATTTCTCTATATGTCTTCGGTAGATAAATACATTTA
>Ga0136644_10004157_pt1 | contig 10720 bp, 8 predicted proteins | sample C_130820_EF_Meta_FD_94780 | JGI IMG/M metagenome (GOLD analysis project Ga0136644, IMG submission 94780) | Freshwater microbial communities from Lake Croche, Canada to study carbon cycling - C_130820_EF_MetaG (v2) (version 2) | ecosystem: Environmental > Aquatic > Freshwater > Lake | place: Lake...
AGTATCAAGTAATTCCATGTCAATGTAGTCGGCGCCAACGTCATATACTTTAACTATGTTTTTATGAGGATTTATCATTAATAGTTTACATAATTCTAACTCACTTTGATTATTTGTCATTTTTCTAAAAAACTCTTTGCCTTCGTGCAATATTTCTGGATTTGTAATAAATTCACCTTCTGATGTATAAATTTTTACGCCTCCAATCCTCTTTTTATTTCTGTATTTTTTTGTTATTTTGTTTTTTCTTACATTTTTCATTGTGTTTTTTCTTACATTTTTTATTGTGTTTTTTTTATAGGTTTTTTTATGTTTTTTAACATTTCTTTTTGATTTATTCATATAATATGAATGGAAAATAATGTTGCCTTTTAATGATAAAATCAGCATTATCCACCGGGAGCCTGGATTAAAAAAGGTAATTTTCAATAAATAAAAGTTGTTATTGAAAATGATAAGGTTATTTCATTCCCGAAGGGCGGGAGGGGGCGAGCGGGTGGCAACGTAGTTAAACCGGGGTTCCCCGCTAGATAAAATAACGTAGATAAAATATTGTGGGTTTCTACTCTCTTGATTTCTCATTGCTTATATTGTGAATTAATTTTTTATAAAGACTTGTATAGACATTTTGTATTTTATCGTATTTCATATTGAAAAGTCCATTTACCCTTTCTAGTAATATACTTTCAATTACTGCTTTATCCTGCATAACTGTAGAGCTCATCATATCCGTTGTAAAAACGTCGCCAAATTTGTTAAACCATTTACTAAATATTGTGTTATCGCGTTCATGCCAAAAATTTCTATAGGTTTTAACAAATAACTTTGTATGTGTCAAATTTAAAGGTAGAGCAAAAGTTATTACTGAGCTCACATATTTTCCAAAAATAACGCGCGCTATAGTTGTATGTGGCAAAATAAATTCATTTTCTATTGTTAAATCTTTTATTTTAAATATTTTTTTAACCATTGAGTTTTCTCCAGATTTGTATTCATATGTTGTTTTATAATGATGCGGAAAGTCTCCCACTAATTTTGGCGGAATTTCACTCGTTGGACTAGGATCATTTTTATTTCCAAAAGTGTGAACAAATCCTATGTGCATTACATCGAGCGAATTTTCCGTAACAATTCTGCTATACGCGTTGAATGCCATATTTAAAAAAATTGCTTTAAAACTCGCGTTTTTGCTTTCTGGTTCATCAAAAATTGGCGATTGTGTTTGTGTTTGTGTTTGTGTTTCTGATTCCGTTTCTAGTTTAAACTCTTTCTCACTAATTGTGTTCATGTATATCCACCCATTTTTTGCTAGAACGGGATAGCTATTCAGATTTTGGCAAGGCGTATTTTCAAAATTAGGCAATCCTGGAACAACTTTGAGAGTCCCGTTAACGTCAAATTCATACGCATGATACGGACATACAATATTATTATTATTTAACTTTCCAATAGAAAGAGACGCACCTCTATGGCTGCATGCATCGTCTATAGAAAAATATTTTGTTCCATTACTCCAAACAGCATAATTTTTCCCCCAAATTTGAACTTTTTGAATTTTATTTTTTCTCATTTTTCTCTCTTCGCCAATTACATACCAATTTAAGTTATAGTTCTTCTCGTTAAAATTTTCATTATTTTTTTTATTAGTTTCAAATTCTTTGGGATTAAACTCTAACTCTTTCGAATCAAACGCTTTTATAAAAGTATTTTTCCCTTCTCTCGTTCTAACTTTAAAATTATGCATAAACGCATTTGCAAAAGTTAAAGCAAAAAATGCATATTTTAAAAGCATCCACTATACTATGTTCAAATATTATCTTTAATATAAAATTAAAATTAAAATAGAGTTTTAAAGTTTTTTATTAGATTAACTCTATCAAAGATCTCTCCCTTTGATGTAGTAACATTTTGTATATATTTATTTGGATTTTTTAAAACATCAACAATTAATTCCATGTCATCTTTTAAAACACCATTAAGAGATACAAGGTAGTTCCCAACATGTTGTTTTATATTTTTGCATCCAAAATAAAGTGGAATTGTTTCGCACATTATTGGGGTTATTATTTTTTCAGAAAAGTATTGATTACAACTAAAATTTTCTATGCAAATTGTAAAAACATAATCATCATATGGTTCAGTTTTGTCAAATTCGCCTTTAACTCCTCGACATTTTTTTATATTTTCTGGTAAAAGACTACAACCTCGTCCATAAATATCTATTGGCAAGTTATTATTTATTATATTATTTACTAGATATTTTCTATACACATGACCAGGTGCAAAATTTTTTTGACTAAAAACAATTGACATTAATTTTGTTTTTTTTATTATTTTGTAGCGCAATGGATGATCAAACCACATAAATCCATGATGTTCTATAAAAGGGTTTCCTAAATTATTGGGTAAGTTCCCTATAAAATATTTGCCAATATGTTTTTTTGCATATTCAATAAATTCCGGAGTTAAATTTAAAAATAAAGGAGGCTCGCAAGCTAAACCCAAAACATTATTTTTTTCAATAGATAAATCGGGCATAGCTTTATTTAAAATAATCGCGTGGCTATAGTTATCGTCTGCAGTAATGTAAATCTCTTTATCGATGCCATAATTATCAAGTAAAAAAGTTTTACAAGAGTCTTCAAAATTTTCCTTACATTTCTCGCTACTACAAAAATCAGAAAATACTTTGACTATCATCATTATAATTATACCTAACTATAATTATAATAGTAATATGTTTAAGTTTTAACCAAATTTAAAACAAATAGATTATTATATAGATTTGAAATAACACAACTATTTCATAAATATATCATTATAAAAATACCATTTTAAAAAAATATGCTTAGTATAATATAATGGATAACATATCTTGGCAAATAATTGATATATATTTTAAAGATAACCCAAATAACTTAGTTTCTCATCATTTAGAATCTTATAATCGTTTTTACAATAGCGAAATAAATAAAATATTTCGGGAAAACAACCCTATACGATTTATTGAGAGAGAAGAAAAGGATGAAAAAGGAAATGTTATTGAAAACAGAAATGAAATATTATTGTATTTAGGTGGTAAAGACGGGAAAAAAATATATTTTGGAAAACCCATTATTTATGATGATCAAACAGCACACTATATGTATCCCAATGATGCAAGACTTCGAAATATGACATATGGAACAACAATACATTATGACGTTGATGTAGACATTATTTATTATGTAGGCGAAGAGAGAAAAGAGGAAACAATAATTTTAGAAAAAATTTATCTAGGTCGATTCCCAATTATGCTTCAATCCAACCTTTGCATATTGAAGTCATTAGAACCCGATGTGCGTTTTAATATGGGAGAATGCAAATGCGACTATGGTGGGTATTTTATCATTGATGGAAAAGAAAAAGTAATCGTATCTCAAGAAAAGTTTGCAGATAATATGATTTATGTGAGAGAATACAAATCAGGCGAACTATATTGCCATTCTGCTGAAATTCGTTCTGTCTCTGAAGACGCATCTAAACCAATAAGGACAACAGGCGTTAAAATGGTTGCGCCAACATCAAGTTATTCGAATCGACAAATTGTAGTTGCTGTTCCCAATGTTAGAAAACCAATTCCTTTGTTCATACTAATGAGAGCATTAGGAGTTATTTCAGATAAGGCTATTATTGAAACATGTTTACTAGATTTAGATAAAAATAAATCCTACATTGATTTATTTATCCCTTCAATTCATGATGCCAATAAAATTTTCACGCAAGAAACAGCAATACGTTATATTGCAACTTTTACAAAAAGAAAATCTATTAATGGGGTGCTAGATATTTTAATGAATTATTTTTTGCCACACATTGGAGAGATAAATTTTTTAGATAAAGCCTATTTTATAGGCATTCTTGTTAACAAAATGTTGCGCGTTTATACAAAAGAGGAAAAACCAACAGATCGAGATAGTTTTCGATTTAAACGTGTCGAGGTTTCAGGATCTCTTATTTACGATCTTTTTCGAGAATACTATTTGATTCAAAAGAGAGCAATTGGGCTAGCAATTGACAATGAACATTATTACCATAAAGGAAAATACAAAGACAATTTTAGAGATCTCATAGAAAACAACTTTCACGAGTTTTTCAAAGAGAGAAGTGTTGAAGCCGGGTTTAAAAAAGCATTTAAAGGTAATTGGGGGTCGGAAGCGCACACTAAACGCGTTGGAGTTGTGCAAGATTTGAATAGGCTCAGTTGGAATACTTTTATTTCCCACCTGCGTAAAATAAACTTACCACTCGACGCCAGTGCAAAAGTTATTGGGCCGCGATTGCTTAATAGCTCTCAATGGGGTTTTATTGATCCCGTAGACACGCCTGATGGCGGAAACATTGGACTGCATAAACATATGGCGATTAGCACATTTATTACCAGCGGATCTTCTAGTAAACCATTAATAGCTTGGTTGCGCGCAAACACGCCTATGAAAATTTTACAGGAGTGCTTGCCAAACTATTTATCTAATACTACAAAAGTATTTGTAAATGGAAACTGGATTGGTGTTATAGACAATCCTTTGCCAGTTGTAGATGGGTTAAAGTTATACCGCAGAAATGGAATACTACCAACTTTTACAAGCATCTGTTTTGACTACAAGTACAATGAAATAAATATATATACTGACGCAGGGCGTCTCTCTAGGCCAATCTTTTACATTGAGAAAGGTAAAACGAGTTTTTCCAGACCTAATATTGTTGATCTATTAAATTCTGGAAAGGTTTCTTGGGAACAAGTTGTTTCAGGGTTTAAACAAAAAGCGATCGAAGGTTTTAATATAAAAAATAATGTCTTGTATGAAGTAGGCGAACTTTATCCAGACATTAAAACGGCTGAAACACAAGAATCCGAGTTAAGTAAAAATAAAGCTTTATTAGATTACGTGGATGCGTCAGAAGAAGAATCTTCTTTAATTGCAACTACATACGAAGACATAAAAAAAAATAAATATTATACGCACATGGAAGTTGATCCATCGCTAATATTTGGAGTAATGGGGAATTTGATTATTTATCCTGAGGCAAATCCTTATCCGAGAGATGCGTTTTCTTGCGGGCAAAGTAAACAAGCTGTATCTATTTATCATTCAAATCATCAAATGAGAATTGATAAGATGGGTGTAACATTGAATTATGGACAAATTCCATTAATAAAATCAAGATATCTTGAATATATTAACAAGGAAAAAATGCCTTATGGAGAGAATGCCATTGTAGCTATTATGACTTACACAGGATATAATGTGGAAGACGCTATTTTAATAAATCATGGATCTCTTGATCGCGGAATTTTTAGAACAAGTTATTATTCAATGTATGAATCGAGAGAAGAAAGCTCAAAAGTGTCTGGATCAATGTCAAACTCGGTTTTTGCTGATGTTTCAAAAAAAAATGTTTCAGGAATAAAGCCCGGTTACGACTATAGTCACTTAAATAAATGGGGTCTTGTAAAAGAAAACACACCTTTAGATGATAAAATTGTTTTAATTGGAAAAGTCACATCTAATGTAGCAGATCCTGACGCTTTAACCGATGCATCAGTAATGCCAAAAAAGGGTCAACTTGGGTTTGTAGACAAGTCATTTATTACTGAAGGAGAAGAGGGGTTTCGCATAGCAAAAATTCGCGTTCGCGAAGAACGCATTCCAGCATTAGGAGATAAAATGGCTTCGAGAGCGGGACAAAAAGGAACTATTGGGCTTATTATCCCTGAACAAGATATGCCCTTTTGTCCCGATGGAACTAGACCAGACTTAATTATAAATCCACACGCTATACCAAGTAGAATGACAATTGGTCAGTTAATCGAATCATTATTTGGAAAAGCTTGCACAATGTACGGAGGATTTGGGGATTGCACCGCTTTTGCTACTAAAGGGTCGAATAGTAAAACATATGGTCCAATGTTAACTAAAGCAGGATTTCATTCCAGCGGAAATCAAGTTCTATATAATGGCATGACGGGTGAGCAGTTGCAATCAGATATTTACATTGGTCCAACGTATTATATGAGGTTAAAGCACATGGTAAAAGACAAGATAAACTACCGAGCTAGAGGTCCAAATACAATGTTGACGCGCCAGTCTGTTCAAGGTAGAGCAAACGATGGTGGTTTGAGAATTGGTGAAATGGAACGAGACGCTATAATATCTCATGGCGCGTCGCAGTTTTTGAATGAGTCGTTTTTAGTTAGAGGAGACGAATACTATATGGCCGTTTGTAATAAAACTGGAGCAGTGGCGATTTATAATAATTCAAAAAACCTTTTCCTAAGTCCATTTGCAGATGGACCGGTTAAATTTCACACTACTTTAGATAACAAATTAAATATTGAAAATATTAGTAGATTTGGAAGAAGTTTTAGTGTTTTAAGAATTCCTTATTCTTTAAAATTATTAATTCAAGAATTGCAAGTCATGAATGTTCAAATGAGAATTATTACAGACAAAAACGTTGATCAGTTAATGTCAATGTCATATTCCGATAACATTATAGAATTAACCAAAAATAACCCAGAATATGCAATTGACGTTAACGCGTCAAAAGAGGCAGATTCCATTGCTTCTTATGCAAAATCGTATGCTAACATTTTAAGTAGAAACATTACAAGAAACACATACACGCAAAGTAAAAAGGAAAGTGTCCAACAACCTGAGGTAGATTACAAAATTCAGGGAATAGATGAAACTTCTAGTTCGCCTTTATTTGCAGAAGGTAGTCCTGCGTACGCCCCTGGTAGTCCTGCGTACGCCCCTGGTAGTCCTGCGTACGCCCCTGAAAGTCCTGTCTATGCCCCTGAAAGTCCTGCGTACGCCCCTGAAAGTCCTGTCTATGCCCCTGAAAGTCCTGTTTATGCCCCTGAAAGTCCTTCTGAACCACCGCTTGTGAGTTATGATTTTGGAAGTGTCGAACTAAATGAGTTTTTTGAGTCATTGCCTTTAAAAAGCAAATCAAGTATTATGGAATTACCAGAAAGAGATAGACGAACATTTTTAAGAATGTTAAAAAAGAAAACAGAGGATAAAAAAATAGAAGAAATTAAAAAAGCAAAAGAATTAGTTTCAGAACAAAAAGACGAAATATTGGAGGTCCCTCAAGAAAAACCCAAAGATTTAGAAGGCTCTAACGCAAGCGAAACCGAATCAGGCGAAAACATAGACGCAGAAAAAGATAGAAACGTTGGATCTAAAGGCGGAGAAACAAAGTCTATAGTTTTTAATATTGACAATGCAAATAAATAAGAAAACTAAAAGAAATAACTTTTTTATCAGACTTACTACAAATTTATAGATCAATTTTTATTATTATTAAAAATTGATTTAAATTAAACGCAATAATATTGAGTAAATATAATGACAACGCAAAATTCCAGCACTTTGATATCCTATATTCATAATTCAAGAACAAACTTGGTTAGGCTAATGCAAAACCTTGACTATAATGTAAAAGATTACGAAAGTTTCACAAATAGTGAAGTTAATGCAATGTTTCAAAATAAACAACTAGACATGCTTTTAGAAAAAAATAACGAAGATCCAAAAACAAAAAGAAAAAGTAAAATATATGTGCGATATTATTTAGCGAAAACATTTAGGCCTCAAAACATTCAAGAATTAATTGATGATCTTTATAATTTGGAAGAAGTTCTTACAAAAGATGATATACTTTTAATCATTACAAAAGATGAGCCAAATGAGACTCTTTTAAATTCAGTTAAACACATATGGGAACAGGATGGAATATTTGTTGTTATTCAGTCAATTAAACGTTTGCAATTTTATATACTAGATCATATTCTTGTCCCATTGCATAGAATTTTGACTGAAGATGAGGCAAAAGAAATCAAAATGAAATATAACATTAGCGACTCAACTCAAATACCAGAAATATCTAGATTTGATCCGGTGGCTTTAGCTATATGCATTCGTCCTGGGCAAATGTGCGAAATTATTAGGCCTAGTAAAACGGCAATACAAGCTAAATATTATCGTATTTGTGTTTAATTATTTGCTTAATATAATATAAAATGTCTGGAGTAACATATAATGAACAATTAGAAGCATTAAGTAGTCAATTTAATTCTGTTTTAGATGACTATAAAAAATACTATATTTTTTCTAATAAAAACCCTGAATATCAAGATTATGTAACGGCTTATTCTAATGCGGAATCAACAATTCAAACAATCAATTCTAAACTATTAAAAATTTTAAATGATAGTGAAACAAAATTAAATAAATTGCTTCAAGACGCATTTGATATAAATTCACAAATAGAAGATGAAAAAAAAGAAAACGAGAAACTAAAAACAAATTTATCTTTAATGCAATCAAATACTAATGGGTCTAAAGAAATGATATCAAATTATAAAGAATTATATAAGGAAAAATACATTAGTAATGTAACATTATTTTTAGGATTATTTTTTTCAACTTATATTATTTTTAAGGTGTATGTAAAAAAAACGTAAAATACTAAATTTAGAAGTCGTTAAAATTTAACATTTTAAATTGTTATTTTAAATAATAAAATGAATAATCTTGAATTGCTGAAAGTTTATCATTTTGCTAACAAATTTAGACTTGGAGTAAATGGAGACGGAGGATATGTAGTGGCAGACCTTGGTGGAAAAGAAGAAGATTCGAATGATATTTATGATTGTTATATCTCCGCAGGAATATCCAGCGAAGAAAGTTTTTCAAGAGACTTTATAAATAAATATAATATGAATGAGTATAATTGTTTCGGGTTTGACGGAACTATTGGCGGTTACCCTTATAATTACACGAAAAAAATTTCATTTTTTCAAAAAAATATTGGAGGTTTAAACGACGATAACCATTCAAACTTATCTTATTTAACTAATAAATACAATAATATTTTTTTAAAAATGGACATTGAAGGAGGAGAATACCCGTGGTTATTAAACATTAGCGAAGACGGATTAAAAAAATTTAAACAAATAGTAATTGAGTTTCATGGAATTACAAATGATGGTTGGAACTGCAAATACGATGATAAAATAAAATGTTTAGAAATATTATCCAAAACCCATTATATTGTTCACGCTCACGGAAATGTTTACGGACCAGTTGTTAATAGCATTCCAGATGTTCTTGAATTAACTTATGTAAACAAAAATTATTTTAATTCTGTTCCGGAATTAAATAAAACACCTTTGCCAATTGCTAACTTAGATTTTCCTAACTGCCCGAACTTTCCTGATTACAACTTAAATTTTTATCCATTTACTAATTAAAATGGAAAAATTATATTTATAAAAACAAAACAAACAAAACAAACAAAACAAACAAAAAAATAAATTTAATACGAATTTATTTTTTTATTTAACAATTACAAATGTTAAGATTTGCGGCAATAGATATTTTTTGGAATTATCCAAAATATTATTTGCAATCTAAATTTAGTAAAAATGTAGATTTACCTTCAGTTGCAAATTTTCCGAATTTGTCTAGTTTTAATGCAAATATGAATGAAATAAAAATTAAAAATGACAAAGCTATTAAAGAACGCCTTAATAAAGTAACGCTTGATTTTTCTAATGAAAAAAATAAATTTAATAGAGACTATAGCAAATTTTATTTTATAAAAAATGATAATAAAAGTTCAGACGAAAAAACACTTCATTGTGCTGTTTTTGTGTTTTCTATTACAACAATAATTGCAGCCTCTAGTTTTACAGCAGTTTATATTTTTAGAAAATTATTTTTAACAAAATATAATTAATTTTTAATTTGCATTTATATTTACTTATATTAATGGGAGACCAAGAAAATATACATTCGTCTATTTTAAAATTAGAAACTCTAAAAACACAATTTAGTTTAGCAATGAAACAATATAAAACGGCATTTTCTAACTATACTATTTCTACTACATCTGAAAATTTAAGACAAGTTAATAGCTTAAATGATTTATTAGTTAATTTACATTCGCAAATTTTAAATACATTAAAATATGTAAATCCTGCATATTATTCTGTATCGGATAAAACAAAAGTTCAGGTAAATAATCTTAATACTATTAATTTTTATTTGCGAAAAGAGAGACAAAAAGTTAATAAACTATTATCTGAATATAATACTTTAGATAATTTGCAAACTGACACTACTTTAAAGATAGAGTCACAATATTTGTATTATAAAATACTTTTAGTTATTTCTCTTGTATTAATATTTTTTATTGTTTATCAATTTTTATATGCGTCTTCGTCTTCAAAGTCTCTAGTTGGAGGAAGAAACACGCTTTTTTATAAAGAATAACTTGTAAATTTAATTTTAGAAAAGAATATAAATCATTAATAATTTTAGAAAAAAATGTAAATTTGTTATAATTAGATGATGTTTTTTTACTGGATTATAGTTTTGCTTTACATTCTCATTGAAATAAAAATATTGTTTAGATTTAAATGAATTAATATAAATAGTAATATGAAAAATAGATTTTCTTTTATTTTTTGTATATATTTATATTAATGACTACTTTAATAAACAATTTATTCGATTCATTAAATCCAGAAGAAACAAAAAGTATAAATCAAGGAATAGAATTTAAAAAATATCAAAAAAAACACAACAAGTATTTAAATTCAAAAGTTAGAGATAAAACCATTGAAGAGGGGTTTGAACAAAACGCAACAAATCTTTTAGATAGA
>Ga0136644_10004160_pt1 | contig 10716 bp, 9 predicted proteins | sample C_130820_EF_Meta_FD_94780 | JGI IMG/M metagenome (GOLD analysis project Ga0136644, IMG submission 94780) | Freshwater microbial communities from Lake Croche, Canada to study carbon cycling - C_130820_EF_MetaG (v2) (version 2) | ecosystem: Environmental > Aquatic > Freshwater > Lake | place: Lake...
GTAACAAAATATTGGAAAAACTTGGCGAAATGTGGGCAGACCTTCCTTTATTAAATACATGGGACGCAGTTTTGGATGAAGGCATCAGTAAAGGTGTGACAAATTGGCAAATGTTCGGTTCAAGGAAACCTGGGAATGAATCGTATGAATTAACGCAACATTGGAGAATGATTTATGATGAAACAGATGGTGAGTTTTCTATGGAAGAGAAAAATAACAGGGATTTTGATCTCGAGGCAAACTTTCAATTATTGTCTGCACAATATGATGCGCATCCTAAGTTTGATTACACTGACGACATTATGAGCGAATACAATAAAAGATTATCTACAAAGCCGGTAAAAAACAAGAAGCCGGCAAGCAAAACCAAAGTACATTTACTATGCGAAGACGATGATGATGATGAAGAAATATCTCTAGATTCAATAACAAATGAAGAGATATTGAAAAGAGCAGTAAACAAAATTATTGATAGTTTGGGTCCTAGTGAATACTACATAAAAGAAACACACCAGTATGTGCAAATCTTGCCAGAAAAATATTACGAACCTGGTAGTCATTTATTGAATAGATTAGTTGCATTTGCATTGAAAGACACTGATGAGAGGTTATTCTTGTCATGGATTATGCTAAGAAGCAAGGCATCGGATTTTGATTTTACAGAAATTCCGGCAAGATATCAAGAATGGAAACGCAGCTTTAACAAAGCAGGAAAGGATGGCGTCACACGCAAATCAATTTTGTATTGGGCAAAACAAGATGCAAATGAAGAGTTTTTGAAGATAAGAAATAGTTCGCGTGATCATTTTCTAGATGAAACAATTACAAATCCTACCGATTGGGATTATGCAATGTTGCTTTATGAAATGTTGAAGGATAAATATGTTTGTTCAAGTATCATGAATAAAACATGGTATATGTTCAAAGGGCATAGATGGGTGATAGATAAGGGAGAGACTTTGCGTTCGATAATATCGCGAGACATGTATAATTTGTATCAATTAAAGATGGAAAATATAAGGAAAGAGCAAGAAAAGTTTGGTCACGACGATATGGGTCACGAAGAAGTGCGAAAAGTGTTGAAAGTTATTTCAGATGTTTCTATTAAATTGAAAAATACGGCGACGAAGAATAATATTATTCGTGAGGCAATGGTCTTGTTTTACGATAAACACTTTTTGGAAAAGATGGATGCGAACAAATATTTGATGTGTTTCAAGAATGGTGTGGTTGATTTCAAAAATAGAGAATTTCGCGATGGTTATCCTGAAGACTATATTACAAAATGCACAAATATCAATTATGATGAGTTTAATCCGACTTATCATAGCGAAATATCGAAACAGATTATGACATTTATGGAGCAGCTGTTTCCAAATCCATCGCTAAATAGTTATATGTGGAATCATTTGGCATCTTGTTTGATTGGTGGAAATAAGAATCAAACGTTTAATGTTTATCGTGGTAGCGGCAGCAATGGTAAATCAATTTTGACTACACTTATGTCCATGACACTCGGAGAATATAAAGCTACAGTACCAGTGACTTTGGTAACGGAGAAGCGCAATGGTATTGGTGGTACATCTTCGGAAGTCATGCAACTCAAGGGTGTTAGATATGCGGTAATGCAGGAGCCCACGAAAGATCAAGGTCGCTTGAATGAGGGTGTTATGAAGGAACTTACTGGTGGAGATCCAATTCAAGCGAGAGCCCTTTATTGCGAGACGGAGACGTTTGTGCCTCAATTCAAGTTAGTCGTTTGTACGAATAATTTGTTTGAAGTAAATAGTACGGAAGATGGTACATGGCGCAGATTTAGGATTTGTGATTTCGTATCAAAATTCAAGGACCCGGATGAAATGGTGCAGGATAAGACGCAATATGTATTCCCAAAGGATAAGGATTTAGAAGAAAAACTACCCATGTGGGCATCAGTATTCATGTCCATGCTTGTAAAGCTCGCGTATGAAAATCAAGGGAATGTCGTGGATTGTGTGGAGGTTACGGCGGCGAGGGACAAATACAGGCAGGGACAGGACTTGATTGCGGCATTTATTGCGGAGAATATTGAGAAGACCGGGAACAAGGAGGACAAGATTCATAAGAAGGCGATTTGCCAGCAATTCAAGGATTGGTGCAATGCTGCGCATTATGGCAGAAAAATGCCAAAAGGTGCAGAGTTGTGTGATTATTTGGATATTAAATATGGTGAAGCAGGGAAGAGCTGTACGTGGCATGGAATCCGGATTATTTATGAGCAAGAATCAGACCCGCTAGTGAATGAAGAGTAAAATATTGCGATAAAAATGTTATTTTATATTTATTTTATATTTTATATTATATTTTATATTTTATATTATATTTTATTATATTTTATATTTTATATTTTATATTTTATATTATATTCATAATTAATATAATATAAGTATAAACATGAAAAAATTTGTATTTGGCTCGAGACTAATGGAATTATATGAGCATTTTGAAGATTTTTTTTGGGCGATAGGTTATTTTGGATGGCAAGAATCCGCAGTATATGCTTTATACGTGTCTTATTTAATTTCTTGGTTTGATATGCTTGTTTTTATTGTTGTCTTTCTTATGTCTGGCTGGTTGAACCACACGTTGTTAAAAAACTATATTTACGATCCTAGACCGAAAGAAAGCAAAGCTTTTTTAGCGACGGAACATATAAAATTACACACAAATGGAATGCCGTCCGGTCACGCGCAGCTAACTGCGTTCTCTCTAGTATACGCATATTTATTAACAGGCCGAAGATTTTACGAATCATTGGCTTTATTTGGATTGACTATTTTCCAGCGATACATATATAAAAATCACACACTAGCTCAGCTAGTGGCAGGATCTGTTTTAGGAATAGTAACAGCTTACGCGACAATTTATTTTTTGAAATTTGTCAAAAAACGAAAAATTAGGAAAGAAAACAAACAGAAATAATTTATAATATAAAAATAATAAAAAAATATTTTCGCCTTACAATTTTTTCATTAATAAAATACAATACAACAAAGAGTTGGTGATACATTATATCTAGATCTATTATTACAAATACCTTGTACGAAGAAGCCACCGGTATGATAATTATATGGACTTGCGTATCCAACTAAAGAATAAACCAAACTAGTAATAGTATTAGGAAAGGATATACTGCAATTGATCATAATTGGCAAAATATTGGAATATTGACCAGTAAAGTTAATTGGTAAATTAAAGCTTACATCAACACTTGTGTTAGGTATTACTAATTGCGTTAAAGGGTTATTAAAAAAAAAAAACCTTTTGCCTACTGGCACCGACCCAAATTGTAGAGCATTTCCAGATATATTTTTTAAATTAAGCAAATTTGCAGTAATAACATTAACAACATTTAAACTACCATCTATATTACCACTACCAGTAACATCTAATTGATAACTCGACGAAGATTTACCAACTATTACTTGCGTACTTGTTAATTGACTAATAAAGCTCATATAATAAGTTATGTGATTATTTTTTTTAATAAAATACTAAACACACTATTTTTAGGGCGATACCTTGTACCTTATTATAACCTGACATTGTTAAGGACATACCACCGGTTACGTAATTAGATGATGATACGTATGCTGAGAATGTTCCTGATGTATCCGTATCTGGACCAACATTACAAATTACACCTGCTGGCGTAACGCTAGTATATGGCGTGATAAAAGCCACACTCGCGTACGAGATAAAGTTGCCAGTGCCCGCTATGAAATTCGGCCAAGTGAAAGAATAAGAAAAATATTTATAACCTATTGTAACGTTGTTAAATATTAAAGTATTACCAGATACACCAGTTAAATTAAGCGAATTTGCAGCAATACCATTAACAACATTTAAATTACTATCTATATTACCATTACCAGTAACATCTAAATTATAAGTTGATGAAGAAGATTTACCCACTATTAGTTGTGTATTCGTTAATCGAGTAGTAGAGCTCATATATATATTGTACATGTAATTTTTTAATATTTAGTAAAATACAATATAATTTATAATTGGGGTGATACTAGAGGATGAAGTGTTATTAAACGTCCCAGCCATTTTAAATGAACCTGTTTGATAGTTGTATGGTGAAACATATACCGAAAGACCAGTCGTAGTATTACAAACATTACAAATTACCCCTACTGGTTTAATAGTACTTGGAGATATAACTACTATTGGTGTAGCATAATTATACGAATTCGTATTAGCAGGCACATCTTGTAATAAAGTATATGTACCGCAAAAAAAACTATTACCCGTTGTAACGTTGTTAAATTCTAAAGTATTACCAGATACACCAGTTAAATTAAGCGAATTTGCAGTAATAACATTAACAACATTTAGACTACCATCTATATTACCATTACCAGAAACATCTAAATTATAAGTTGATGAAGATTTACCCACCATTAGTTGTGTACTTGTTAATTGACTAGTAGAGCTCATATTATCTTTGTTTTTATATAGTTAAAAAATATTTTATATTTTATATTTGATAAAAAAGTTGAATGCTAACATTAGATATTGATATAAGCATTTTGCGGGAGTTTAGAAGTGATGACGTAATAAACTGATTGTAAATATCTATAAATAGGGAAGGCCGCATAAGGAAAAGCTATCAAACATGCTAAAATTATTATTCTAAAAAAAAGGCTGAAATTACTTGAAGAAATAAAAAATAAGATTATGTATGCAATGATTAAAATGACAAAAAGTCTGAAAAATAATTTATACCACCAATTCAAGTTATCTATTCCTTGATCTTCGTAGTACGTTTTTCTATCATTAGTAAATACATCATAAGAATTGTCTTTTAATTCTTGTTCTAAAATAGAATTTTCGTCCAAATATTTTTGATACAATTGCTTAGCGTGATTCGCATTAATAATTTGCGCCTGATAATTATTTACTATTGTTTTTGCAGTACTTAAATTATCTGCAAAGGATTTTTGCATTATATCTATAATTGTATTAGCTTGACTTTCTACAAATTTGTTTAGGTAATCTTCATAACCAGCTACGCCTCCAGTAAATGTATAATAACTTTTTGCAGCATCTTCAAGCTGCTTCGGTGCTGTTTCCACATTTGCTTGTGCGTCTAAATATGCCTGTTTCAACGTTTGCGCTGTTTCTATTTTTTGGCAATCTGGGCCACAAGTCATAGCTTTTTGTGATTGTTTCAAAAGGGAATTAAATTGTGCTGCTGTAGTATCGAAATTGGCCATTTATGTATTATATTATACTAGTATAATATTATACTATAATTTGTCTTCTAAATTCGTAATATGATTATGAAAATTATGGTTTATGTTTTTTATATTTTGTTATATTCTGTTATATTCTGTTATATTCTGTTATATTTTGTTATATTCTGTTATATTTTGTTATTTTTATCCGTTTTAGAGCAACACGTATTTTAAATTTATTCAGATGTAGATGGTATACATTTATTTGCTTCGGAATTATATGTATATCCATCATCGCAACAAGATTGTCCAATACACATATTAAATCCAGAACCAGCCCAAGGGTCAAAAGCAATAGATGCATCTGCTTTGTGCATACTATTCGGGTCGAAAGACCAGTCATATTCTTGAAACATGATGTTATCCCTCATCATTATAGATCTAATTTGAGTAAATAATCTTATTAAACCGATAAAAGTTATGATAATTATTAAAGATGTGAATAACCAATTTGGAATAAATCCTCTTCTTGCTAAAAAAGTTAATATTAGTATAGGAACAAAGATTAAAATAATTATTTTCATTACGCTACTATGAGCAGCATATCTGTCTCCGTAGTAGGTGTTAATTTCTACTAAACGTAATTTATTTGTTTTATAATCTTCCAGTTTTTGTAAACGTTCTTTAGCAGCATTTAATTCACTTTCTACAATACCGATAGCGGCGGTTTGTTGCGCAAGAGTATCCGAAGAAGTTGTAAGATTGCTTGCATAAAAAGAATTGATACCTCCAATGGTTTGATACATGTTCGAACGCATTTGTGAGATTTCATTGATTTTTTGAACCAATGCGGTTTTTTGAGCTTGTGACAATGTATTATTGGAAAGACTTAGGTCTAAATCATCAAACATTTTTTTTTCGATAGCCTGTAAATTTTGTATATCGCTAATTATTTGCGCATTTCTATCTTGTAAATTAGAATAGTTTTTGTCCGATGTTGATGGCATTAATATAGAATAATATAAGAAGATAATTATTTGTTTATTTGTAATAATTATTTGTTTATTTGTAATAATTAATTATCTTTTTATCCTTTTTATTAAATTGCATTTTTTATTAAATTAAATCAAATAAAAAATTGAAAACACACAATCCAACCAGATGATTATGAAGTTTTTTTCAAAACATTCATTGATATAGAAACAACGCCAATTGCTAAAATAGTCCACATAATATACCTATAATTTTCTCGCAAAGTAACAATATCAGTATCTTTGACAATTTCGTTAATGTTGTTTATTTTTGCGGTTTGATCTAGTGACGTGATAGCTGTAAAATCCCCTGCAGCGGTATTAAATGCTGTTTTATTAGCGAGTAATTGATCCCCTACATGTATATTTTTACTCAATAGTTGATTTGTTTTGTCAGTAATTTGCTGAGCTAATAGATTTAATCGTCCTGTTAATTGATCCAACTCTTGTCTTTGCACAATACCATTTCTAGAAAAACTATCGCTAGATACTGGTTTACCAGTATTTTTGTAATTATGCCATTGGATTGAATCTATTGTAGAAATGTTTTTAGTAGATCCGGGTGCTGTTTGGATCCTAGGATTGCGATAATAAAAATCTTTACCGCTTACAGGTAATTTATCACGTTTAGCTCCAACTTGTTTAATATAACAGACATTATTATCATCAAACACAAATCCGCCACAATTATCAATAGTATTACATTTTTTTTCGCATGCTGATGCGGTTGTTTTTGGTATAGGATTTCCAATATCGTTTCCAGCGCTATCGGCATTGCGAAATAGTGAATAGTTTGTAGAGAGTCCTTTCATGGAGGATGGATATTCTGAAAGGTTGCCGTCGTAATCAACGTAACCAATTTTTCCTACATTTTCTGGAAAACCTGAAATACCCAAATCATACAAAGCATTAGCTCCGCTACCTCCACCCATATTATTATCTGACATTTTACTGCAATTAACAACATCTTGCGAAGCATATAAAACAAGATTGCCGTCGCTTTGCATAATTAAATAAGTATTTCCATTTGTTGATCCAACAAAATCCCCGACAGCCAACGTTGCTCCAGAAGTAATATAATTTTTCCCATATTTTCCTTTAGAAGCCGCATATTTAGGATTTGGTTTTTGCTGTTTACCATTAGTCATTGCACACCAAATTGTACCTTGGTTATCATTTGGTCCGGTTCCTCTATAAATACACATGTTACCATCGTCTTGAAGAATCAAAAAATAATTGCTATAAGGTTCAACTCTACTATATACCGCATTTGACCAACCTCCTCCGCTAGTTCCTCCTCCACTATATGTTCCGTTACTAAGTTTTGTACAATTACCGGCTTTCCCGTATTTGATGGTTTGTGCAAGGTCGTTACTTAATCCGCATTGTGCATTATTTCCAGATGTTGAATTTTGCAATCCAAAGTATTTTGACCCGGTTTGTTTTGCAATACTACTGCATTGGTCATAATTATAGCTCTGAGCGCCTCGGTTGTATAAAGCCATTGCGCGATTAGAATTATCTCCATAGCAACCTAAAAAATTGCTAGGTGTAGCATTTGAATTTGGGGTACTAAAAATGTTGGTGCTATTTTGAACTACAGATAGTGCTCCTTGAGTAGTAAGTATAGCGGAACAACCAGTATTTCCCGCCGTTTGCGAAGACCATAATGCAACTCCGCCTGAAACAACATATGAGGTTCCATTCTTGGTTGGAGCAATGGAATCGTTAGATACGGCACAATATCCTTTGCTAGTTTGCGGATTTACATCCTGTAAGGCAAAATATCTATAGCCGCTAGCAATAGCTGCTTCTTTGCACATACTATAAGTGTATGAACCACCGCTGCTACTGCCTCCAGAAATAGAAATATTTTGAAGAGCTGTAGAACGATCACCCGAATTCCATTTTCCCAAAAAAGTTAAAGTGTTATTTCCTGACGTTGTCACATTAAAAGTCTTTGAGTAATTACTCCATTTAGAAATAGATGGTTGTACATTGTAGAAAGTTGTTCCATTTAATTGGATATCAATAGGATTACTTTGTCCCGAGCCATCACAGCAATTTCTTCCGACACCAAAAAATGTTAAGGTATAAGTACCTGAACTTAAATTGAGAGTTTGAGAGATACTTTGCGTATTTTGTATGCACGCGCATTGATTTCCACTGGGGTAGGGGATAGGGTAACCCCATGCGCTAGAATTATTTACTAAAACAGCATTGAAATCCCATCCAGGAATACGAGATTGACTGGTAATGTATTGATATGAATTATTAGAAATTGCCGGTTGAGAAAAATTTCCATTTGCGATGCTACTTTGTTGCGTTGGGACGCCACCAATAAATGTCATTGTTGGGGCGTTAAGGTTATCCGTATAACAACCAGTATATTTAACTTCAACTGAGCTTGGTAAAATACTATTAACAAGTACATTATTGCCTTCATTTCCGCAAGTTTGGCCTTTTTGAATTGCACTTCCAACAATTATCGGAGGATCTGCTTCAATAATTGTACCTGGAATATCAAACCCGTCGCCAGAATTTGTGATACTTGTTACATTTGTTGGACACCCATTTTTACCGGCAGTATTATCAAATACAACACTACTAGGATACCATTTAAAAGCTCCTTCATTTGTTACATATCCAGTTTTTCCGTTACCAGTAAAACGAACATTTTTATTATGGTATTTGTTATTAGGGCCGCTAATATCAATGTATTTTTGTGTAGATGCAACAATGCTTGATTCGAGAGCAGTTACTTCGTTTTGTAAAAGTGTATACTGACGCTTTAATGCCTCTAATTCTGCAATTTGTGTCTGATTTAATTTATTCTGGTCTAAAACATTTTGAGAGTTTTGAGTATAATTGGTTGGTCTTGTATCGAACCCTTCAACAATAGCATTAGCAGTTTTAAATTTTTTATTTTGTGAATTTATATTTTTTGCAATACTCTTTTGATAACGCTTAAATTCTTTTCCATGTTTTAAAGCGGTATTTATTTCAAGATCTTGACTTTTAAATAAATTTGCTATACTCATTAATATAAATAAATACAAAAAAATGGAAGTAATTTCATTATTTATATTTATATTAATGTAAATTTATGTATTCCTTTAATTATAATTTAAAATTTTATTGTATGTTAAAATATTTTATTACACTTTAAATTATTTTATTACACTTTAAATTATTTTATTACACTTTAAGTTATTTTACTTGAATTTGTGAAATGCTTTTATTTTAATAAGTACATATGCTAAAACAATCAGTCCCCATAATATAAAACCCGCGGAATGTTTAAAAACTAATGCTAAAAATAATAGTAATATCATGAGTATAAAATTAAAAATCAAATTATATGTTGAAATATTTCCACCGCCTCTCATTTCAGATGATGACGACGTAAAATTTACAAGTTGTTTAAAAACTAATACTATAAGTATCACTGCTATTATAGAAAAAATGACATATTTACCATGGTTAGAACCAACTTTTAATGAAGTATAATTTTGTGCTTCTTCTAAAGTTTGATAATCGGCTAATAATTCGTTTATTTTACGTTTTTCTTCTAATAAAGTAGCATAAACACTAGTAAGATTTTTTCCTTCAGTTATATTTTCGCTAGTTATTTCTTGATATGCTGGATTGACTTGTGATAGAACCACTCTTATCTGAGAGTACAATTGTGACAATCTTGTATTTAATGTATTAATTTGTCCTAAATATACTTGGGCGCTAGCCTTAGAACCATTATTCCTAATAGCTTGCGCGTAACTAGCATATGCTTGTTTGTATTGAGTTAACGCTAAATTAAATTGACTTTGTAATGTTTGCAATTGTAAAACCGCAGACTGAATTTGTTCATCATATGCCATATTAATATATTAATATATATAAATATAAATAACTAAAATATCATTTTTAAAATTTGATTGTTTTGCGAAATGTATATATTCCTACTCCGGCAAATGCCATATACGCAATAAATTTAATTACATTTTTTAAATAACAGCCATCATCGTCATCGTCATTATTATGATAATAGGAGCAAACATTACTTGTAAATTTTGAGTAATCCTTATTCCATTTTTGTTTTTCATCGGAAAAACTTTTAATAAACAATTCTTTATTTTTTTTCTTAAGCATTGTTTCTGTATTAAATAATTCTGCATAGTTTGTAGCCAATCGTTTTTCTGGTTTCTTCTTTGAATTAGTAAAACTTGTATAATTTTTAAAAGAATTATATTTTTTCCTAAAAGTATCTGCAATTGTAAATCTAAACATTTTAATAAAAATAAATAAAAAATAACAAAGTATTGAATGTATTTGTTTATTTATTTTATTTATTTATTTATTTTTTGTATTTATTTATTTATTTTTTTTATACTTTTAAAATAACATACAACTATAAAAATATATCTAAAAACATTATAATATTTTTATCAAATTGATCTTTA
>Ga0136644_10004161_pt1 | contig 10716 bp, 11 predicted proteins | sample C_130820_EF_Meta_FD_94780 | JGI IMG/M metagenome (GOLD analysis project Ga0136644, IMG submission 94780) | Freshwater microbial communities from Lake Croche, Canada to study carbon cycling - C_130820_EF_MetaG (v2) (version 2) | ecosystem: Environmental > Aquatic > Freshwater > Lake | place...
AAAAAACAACCCATTTATTGTATCATAAACCAACAGTTTTTATACACCCACTTTGTGCATAAACCAACCCTAAAAACTATTTTCTCAAATAAAAAGAGGCTCCCCCTTTTGAGACAGCCTCTTTTTTTTTATTTGGTTTGTTTTAATTGTGCAATTTCTAATTTGAGTTGGTTAATCTGATCATTCAATTCTTTTACAGAAGCTACTAGAATAGGGATTATTCCTGATTCGTCTACTATTTTTCTGGAATAAGACTTATACAAATTTTTTCCTCCCATATATTGTGCATTCTTAACATAGACCAAAGATGGCAATATCAGTTGAACCTGATCAGCATTAAAGCCATATTGCAAAGTTTTAGGGGTTTCTAGATAAGGAAAATCCTTGTCATTGAATTTAAAAGTTACAGGGGTTAACTTTTGTAATAGTTCATTTCCACTTTTAATTTCAACAATTTGTTTTTTCAGGGAAGATTCTGGGATTTCTTGCGCAAAAGAAGATTGAGACAACAATACTAAAAACAAAATTAGTACCCCAACATTTGATACAAGTAGCTTTTTTTTCATAGCGTATAATTTAAAGTGAGAAAATGTTTTTCTTAAAACAATGAACAAATCACCTTAGTTTAATTAAAAATGTTAAACAGATTAAAAAATAGAAGTAGAAATTGGTTTATGTACACCTATGCATAACTAAGCCTATTGATTGAGTAAGGCAGTTGTTATTTTTGAAAAAAATAGCAGGAATGAAGAAACAGATTTTAGTAGGCAGCATGGCTTTATTGGTTTTGTTGACAGCTTGTAACAATGGCAAAGACCAAAAAAATACCACTGACTCAACCAAATTAACTGAAGGCAAATTAGGACCAGGGTCTGCCATTAAATATGATAGCTCAAAAAGGTATGTTTTCCTTACTTGGGATGACTCTCCTCAGCCCCCAGGAACCGTGAACAGTAAGGCCATTTTTCGTGAACAAGGCATTAAAGCCACTTTCTTTGCAGTAGGATTTAACCAGGTGGGGCCTTGGAAAAAAAGGATTATAGATTCTTTAAGAAATGACTATCCCCAGTTTCTTTTGGCCAACCATAGCTTTAGCCATGGTTTCAATGACAAGTATAGCAAGTTCTATGCTCCTTCCAATACAGATAGCGCTTTGAATGACTTTATCAAAAATGAGCAATTGCTTAAAATACCTGTAAAAATCATCCGACTTCCTGGCAATAATACTTGGGCCTCCAATGGAGATATACAGGGACAGAAAGCAACCACGCCAGTTGTGATTAAATTAGATTCACTGGGTTATAAAATTGTAGGATGGGATATGGAATGGTCTCAACAAGCAAAAGCAAAAGCCCCTAAAGAATCAGTAGACGAGATGATTAAGAAATTAAATCAGAAATTTGATGAGGGTAGTACCAACCAACCAAATACAATTGTAATCTTATCCCATGACCGATTGTTTGAGAAAAAACAATATGCTGATTCTTTAACTAGATTTATTAGTATTCTCAAGCAGGATAAAAGGTATGTATTTGAAACAATTGACCACTATCCTACCATACAATCCAAAAAATAATATTGCAAACAACCTAATAAAGAAGGGTAAAATGAAAAACAGTTCATTTTACCCTTCTTTATTGTAGACCAGTCTACCCATTTAATGAGCCATAATCCCTTACCTTCGCTAAGCATTGGTTCAAAAACCTTGCAAAAAACCCAAAATCACAAGTAGAACAAACATGAACTTGAACCCAACACGAATTGAAGTGATGCATTTTCTAGCACAGAAAATTGAAAGTATCATTGAAGAATTCTTAAAACCCATAGATACCAACTGGCAACCATCTGACTTTCTTCCCGAAAGTAATAATCCAGAATTTACTAAAGAGATCAAAGAAATCCAAGAACAATGCAAAGCCCTGCCATATGATTATATGGCCATCTTGGTTGGTGATTTAATTACAGAAGAAGCACTACCAACCTATGAAAGCTGGTTGATGGAAATTGATGGTATTAGCAAAGGGGAACCACAGGGATGGAGTAAGTGGGTTAGGATGTGGACTGCTGAAGAAAACAGACACGGCGATTTATTGAATAAATATATCTATCTCTCTGGCCGAGTGAATATGCGCCAAATGGAAATTAGTACCCAACACTTGATTGCAGATGGAATGGAAATTGGAACAGCAAGAGATCCATACCGCAATTTTGTGTACACTTCTTTTCAAGAAATGGCTACCAATATTTCTCATCGCAGAACTGCAACAATGGCTAAGAAATATGGGAATGAACAATTGTCTAAAATTTGTGGAGTAATTTCTGCAGACGAAGCTCGTCATGCAAAAGCATATCGTTCTTTTGTAACTAAGATTTTTGAAATAGACCCTAGTGAAATGATGATTGCATTAGAAGACATGATGCGCAAAAAAATTGTGATGCCAGCACATTTTCTTCGTCAACAAGGAGAAAAAATTGGACAGAGTTGGTCACATTTTAGCGATGCAGCTCAAAGATTAGGCGTTTATACTAGTATGGATTACACCAATATCCTAGAATCATTGATCAATGAATGGAATATTGGAAATATTACTGGGCTAAATGGTGCAGCTGAAAAAGGCAGGGACTATTTGATGGGTTTACCTGATAGATTCCGTAAAGTGGCAGAACGCAGCGGCATCAAAGCTCCTATTGAATATCAATTTAACTGGATATTATAAATAATCAAACCGTTTTTGATAGTCAACTTTCTGATGCTTGGAACAGTTCGGTTTTTCTTACCACTGATCAAGCCAATGAAGTGCATCATTACTTTAGTAAACATCCTTTGTTTAATTGGAGTGACATTCACAATTGTGAAGACCGTGCTGAAGCTATCTCTATTTTACTAACCCAATGGCAAATACCCCATTTTAAAGCATGGGTATTTAGCGGTTATTTTTTAAACCGCAACATGGGAAGCCTAAAAAATAAATGGAATTATCATGTAGCCATCATGCTACCAACCCATAGTAACAATGGAATTCAAGCTATGGTATTAGACCCAACCCATTCTATACAATTGGAAACCATTGAACATTGGGCTAATTCTGTAACACTTGATGGACAAAGTCAACATTTGATAAAACAAGGGCATATTTATATTTTCCCTGTTGGCATGATTCGCAATGAAAATTGGCATCATCGCAATCGCCAAAATTTTAAATGGACCATGCAGGGATTAGCAGGAATCAATGGTGTTAGTTTAACGGGAAAGGCGCAGGTAACATTTAACAAATTTAAAATAGCTAGAACCATCAAGGCTTTTAAGACCTTACAAAGAAATAAGCCCTTTTATTTTTGATTCTTGCGTTTTCTATTCCAATACTGATAAGGATACATTAGCCATTGGTTTAACAAATGTAGAGACACCATACATTGAAATAAAAATGAAGGGTAAACTGATTGTTTCTTCCTTACCACCGATTTCAAGATTGACTTTGCAACCGTTTTGGCTGACTGCGATGGCCAGGGCAAAGGTGCTTGATGCTCAACTTTAAAAAAAGCCGTTCTTGTAGCTATAGGATAGACCAACATCAAATGACAATTGGCATTTTCTTCAAACCTAAAGCAGTCTGCAAACCTATCCAATGCGGCTTTTGTAGCAGCATACATGGCATAATTGGGCATACCCGTTTTGGCCATTGCTGATGCCGTAATTACATAGCTAAATTGTTTGCCATTTGATATATGTAACATTTGGTGTAATCCTTCTAATGGAGCAACCATATTAACCATTATTTGCGCTTGTCTAGAAGCAAAATTCTGTTCCTTAAATTGACCGTAAAAGGCAAAACCTGCGTTTGCAAAAAACAGATCAATTTGACCCATTTTTTCAAGTGCTTTTGGAACCAATTGTTGCACCAGTTCTAAATTGGCTAAATCCAATTCTAGGACGTCTAATTGCATGGGTGTTTCAGAGAATTCTTTCAGCAATTGATTTAATCCACTTTCATCTTTATCAACAACCAACACACGACAATTAAAAAAGGCTAATTCATTTAATAACGCTTTCCCAATTCCTGAAGCGGCACCTGTAATTACTATATGCTGTTGGTCAAATGACATTATACAAAATTGGGGATTGGAAAAGCTAATTTAAAATCAGGGATATGTAAACAAGCTAATCTAGTTTGGGTACCAATACTTGGGAAAAGGCCCAATCCTGTTTCCAATAATTTTGGTTTTGTAAAATGGGCATTTCCAGAACCTTTTGGGTGGGTTAAATATTGTTTGCCATTTAAGGGCTGATAAAATTCAAATGGGAAAATACTGGTATTTATAGGAAAACTTGGTCCCCAGTCTTTGAAATTGCAGCTAAAAACCAATTGTTCATTTATTGCAACTTTTACAGAATTAAGCCCCTTACTTAATGAACTAAATTCAAATTGTGCCAATTCCTTGGGAATTCCCCAATTATCCCTTCCATTCATAACAGAGTCTAAAGAACTCACATAAATTTTTGAAATATGCCAATAGCTTTTCCCATTCAATTGAAACATGCCTGGTATAAATAATAATTCCCCATAGGGGCCTACTGGACTATCTTGGTAATTCACCAGCATAACTGATCCAATATTCCATTTTTGTTTCAATTTGAGTTCTTCTGCAATACAACCCTCTTTGTTCAAAAAGTCCTGATTATACCAATAAAGCAACAAATATCCTTCTCCTTTTAAGTGCCAAGGTGCAGGGCTAATCTGATAGGTCTGTTTGGGTTCATTATGCATCTATTGCAATGTAATACTTTGTTTTGTTTTTCTCATTTAGGGGTAAGGCAGAATCAAAAAACTAACATCTTCCTATCTTTATAAAATGAATCCACCGCTAACCATTGAAATAGTAACTGCAACAGACATACCAGCACTTGTCATTTTAGTCAATAGTGCCTACAGAGGAGATAGTTCAAAAAAGGGCTGGACAACAGAAGCCGATTTATTAGACGGCGTACGGGTTGTTCCCGAGACCTTACTAGAACAGATTAATACAAAAGAACAACATTTTTTAAAAGCCATTAATGAAGATGGCCAAATTGTAGGCTGTGTATCGCTATTGGAAAAAGGAAATAAAATCTACTTGGGAATGCTAACTGTTGAACCCACTATTCAAGGTGGGGGAATTGGCAAATTTTTGATGAATGCTTCAGAAGCATATGCAAAAAAACTAGGAAAGATTGCCATTGAAATGACGGTTATTAGTGTACGTGCAGAGTTGATTGCTTATTACGAGCGAAGAGGTTACCAACATACAGGTGAAAAAAGGCCGTTTCCAAATGATCCAAAATTTGGGATTCAGAAACAGCCTTTAGAATTTATAGTCATGGAAAAAGCTATCTAGATTAGTATCCCCATTTGTGCATGATTTCAATATCTGCTTTCATAGATTGCAAAGGAGTTAACTGCTGATAGGATTCCTGTTCTACCACAAAATGAACAGTACCTCCAATTTTTTTCCCAAGATCAATAATCTCTTTCACGCCAACAACCCCTTTTCCTAAAACAGTGCTCTCATATCCATCTTCCATTTCTCCTTTTGTTGGTGTTTTAATTTCATCTTTAACATGCATTAATTCAAACCTACCTGGATATTGCTTTACAATTTCTAAAGCCCTTCCACCTGCACCATACATATTTCCAATATCTAATTGCTGTGCTACCAAACTTGGGTCTGTATGTTTAATCATTATATCAAACAATTTTTGGTTATTCAATTTTACACTGAACTCAAAATTGTGATTATGATAGCCAAATTTCATTCCAGACTTTTTACAAAGTTCTCCAGATTTATTAAATACTTCCATATAAGCCAAGAGTCCATCATAGGTTTTTCTCAATCCCTCATCCAACCATGGACTAATTACATACTTCTGCCCAACCACAGCAGCATCTTCTACCGTGTATTTCCAAGCATCTGTAAAATCTTTTTTAGTTTGATCCCAATGAGTCCTTTCCATCACTGTATGCCCACTAGGCATTTTTAATCCCAAGTCATCCAATATCTTTCGAAACGCCTTAGCAGAGTATCCATAGAATTTTCGATCTATATAATTGGCGTGTTCTACACTTTTATACCCCATAGCAGACAATTGCTTTAAAGTACCCAATGGGTCTTTTTTCATGTCTTCTCTAACGGAATAAAGTTGAACTCCCAATACGGTTGCATTTTTATCAAATGCAAAAACTGATTTAGGTGTCATTGCGGCTCCAGCCAGCAATAGGCTGGTTTGGGATAGAAATTGTCTTCTTGATGCAAGCATAATTTGGGTTTTGATAAAATAAGTCAATTGCAAGCTTTGATGATACAATTTAAGGAATCCTTTCAATTTTAAACTTTCTTGACCCATGCTAATTATGCTAAAAATTTGTCTTTTTTTACCCGCCAAAATTGAAGGCTCTATATTTGCCCTGATGAGATTAAGGAATGCCATATATTCCATCCTATTGCTAACCATTAGCTTTTCCCTAAAGCCTCAAATGCTTCTTGGGCAGGACAAACCAATATCGGATACTTTTTTCCTTGCCAAAAAAAAGGGCTTATTGGGAAAAATTGGAAAAAGTATCTCTGTTAGTGGCGATTTTCCTATTTCCACGGATTCTGGGGTATTGAAAAATGAGGAGAGTTATGCAATCTATAAAGGGAAGACCATACACAACATCTTTATTCAAAAACCGGGTTTTAATGGAACCGTCAATGATACCTCAAAAGTTACTAAAAATTTTTTCAACGACATAGGCAATCGTCTGCATCCAAATACCTCTGACAAAATCATTAAAAAGAATTTATTTTTTAAAGAAAAAGATACACTTTACCCCGCATTAGTGGCAGATAATGAGCGCTTTTTGCGCGATATTAGTTATCTACAAGACGCCAAAATTCTGGTTAGGCAAAATGATATTTTTCCTGAAGAAGTAGATGTGATTGTTGTGTGCAAAGACGTTTTTCCCGTTGGCGGCAGTGCCGATTTGGGTTCAACAAAATTATTGAATTTTGAAATCAATGATGATAACCTTGCTGGAACTGGTGATAGAATTGCAGTAGCAAATATGATTGACCTAGACAGGAACCCCCATTATGGTTTTGCTGCATTGTATTTAAAACGGAACCTTTTGGGCAGTTTTATTGACCTAAGTTGGGGATTTAGTAATATGAACCCCGCATTTAATAGCGGACGCAGAGAAGAAAATGTAGTTTATTTTAAAGCAGACCTTCCATTAGTTAGTCCTTATAGAAAATGGACCGGCTCCTTTGAATCTGCCCTAAGGTATACAGCAAACAGGTATGTAAGCGATTCTTTATATGAATCCGATTTTAAATATCGTTTTAGGGTGTTTGACGGTTGGATTGGATACAATATTGGTGTGAAAAACCAGTTATCAAGCGCTGATATCAAAAAACGTTTGAAACACCTAATCTCTATTAGAGCTATTCATCGTACCTATGAGCATATCCCAAAATTTTATCAAGTCAATTACAATAGTGATTATAGTAATCTTTCTACCGTTTTAGGATCTTTAACCGTATTTGAACAAGACTATTATCACACTAATTATATTTATGGATTTGGTAGAAACGAAGACGTTCCTGAAGGATTTTCTATGTCTTTGATTGGAGGCTGGACCAATAGAAATGATATTTCACGACCATATCTTGGATACGAATATCAACGAAACTATTTTACACGAAAGAAAAACTATCTCAATTACACGGTCAAACTTGGTGGATATTATGGCAATGATAGATTAGAAGATATTAGTCTGTTAACTGCCGTTGAATCATTTACAAGACTAAGAAAACTTGGTAATAGCAAATGGCTAATCAGGCATTTTATAAGTGGAAGTTTTACACAGTTAATTAATTCCCGTTTAAATGACCCATTGCGACTCTCAAGTATTTATGGAATTCCGGATTTTAATAATATCAATAGCAAAACCAGCACAAGGGCAACAGCTAATTGTGAATCCGTTTTTTATAACACTTGGAAATTCTTTGGTTTCAATTTTGCACCCTTTGGATTTACCAATATGTCTTTTTTAATGGAAACGAGTCAGCCAATTACAAAAGGTGATCTCTATTCTGCTATTGGAGCTGGGGTAAGAACTAGAAATGAAAATCTGGTATTTGGAACTATGGAACTCAGGGCTGCTTTTTATCCCAGAACCATCAATAATATGCCGGTTTGGAATATTACTTTTAATACGGCATTGCAATACAAATACAATAGTACCCTTGTAAGACGTCCAGATTTTGTAGCGGTTAATTAAGACCGTTTATCCAAAAGAATGTATAGCTCCTTTTTTTTTCTTAGTTTTCCATTCTAACAAAAAAACCAATGAGAAAACTAATCTTATTTTCAGCTTTTGTTTTTTTGATGGGTCAATCCTGTCAAGCACAAGACGCCAAACAAAGACCAAGCCCAGCAGCCAAAGTAACGGAAACCATTGTTTCTGGTGCATCTATTACCATTGACTACAGCCAACCTGCCGTAAGAGGCCGTACTATTGGAAAAGGTTTAGAACCCATTGATGGAAAGATTTGGAGAACAGGTGCCAATGAAGCAACAGTATTTGAAACAAGCAAAGACATTTTTGTACAGGGTCAAAAACTTCCTGCAGGTAAATACGGATTGTTTTCCGTAGTGAATAATGGAGAATGGACCATCATTTTCAATAAGACTTTTAAACAAATGGGGGCTTTTCAATACAAAGAAGCCGATGATGCCCTTCGTGTAAAAGCAAAAGCAGATAAAGCACCAGAATTTCATGAGAGAATGAGCTTTGAAATAGCTAAATCTGGAGACATTACCTTGTTTTGGGGGGATAACCGAGTGGTGTTCCAAGTTAAATAAGCAACTATTTTATTTAGAAAGCCCCGAATCATCGGGGCTTTCTTTTTTTAGAATCCAACAATTAATTAACAGCTTTGTTATGATATTATAACTGGAAAATCTGGTTGAAAAAATATGGTACAAGCTTATAATTTTCTTGCCAGTTGGCAATTGTTTCCAGAAAAATGTGATTTTCAAAAAGGTCTAGCTCCAAAAAGCGGTAATTATAAGATTGAATCAATAAAGAATGGGCATGCTTTGAGCATAAGCATTAATTGGGTAAGTCTTGAAAATCAAGCTTTCTATAGTCAATATGAAATGGTTCCTGACGATGTTCACAGACCTTTGGAAAATCTGGATTTTGCCAGTTTTATACAAGCTACTATTTTAAATGCTTCTACCATACAGTGTAGGTTTTTCAAAGAAGAAAAAACTGTTTTAATTGTTACCCATGAAATTTTACAAAACGGGTATTTAAAACTAACCCAGCAAGGTGAAGATGAATCTAACCATCCATTCACCAATATTGAGATTTATCACAAACAAATGAGTGTTTTACCCTATGCTTCTTCTGTAGGCAGTGTGGCCATTAGACCCACCAAAGAAGGCGTAATTAAACACAAGGCACTTTCAGCCATGGAAGAGCAAACCAATATGCAATTGGACCAGATTAGACAACAAATTGAACTTCTGGCTAGACAAGCACAGGAAATTAGAAAAAGAAAAGAGCTGAGCATGATGATTTATGAGGCCAAACTCAATTTCAAACCTCAAATTGGTCAAATCTATCATTTGTATGAAAGAAGAGATGGGTCACATTTGCTTTCTTTGGTGGCTCCTCAAGAATGGGGCGGATCCGGTCCATTTAAACAATTTGTATCTACAGTAAGGCTTTTGGCCGATCATACTTGGATGGAATTAAATGAGCCTAACTAATACCATAAAGACTTCCCCCCTCTTCAAATAAACGGTCAATTCTTTTCTCCACATCAGGATTGGTTTGTAACACTGGAGCATGGTGCGGTTTTATTCTAGCATCAATGACTAAGGGACCTTTACAACCCCAATGTTTGAATTGAATTTGTTCATCAATGCCATAAATATCATATGATGGATTGCACCTAGTAAATGCTATCCAAAGAAAATTGTTCAAGGTTTGAGCTGTGAAACCAGCATCGTCTGCTAAGATGATAAATGGATAATTATTCAGTTCATTTAGATGTGGCAGTAATTGGATATTCAAAGAAGCTATTTCTGCTTGTGCTTGCTGGTAATTAGTAAAGGCATTAGACTGAATTACCAAAACCCCAGGAATGGCCAAGTTTGGGTTTTCAAATTCTTTTAAAGCCTGCATACAAGCAGGTATTTCTTTACCCAATGACCTAATAGGATCACCATAAGCCGCAAAAACAACTTTACTACCGAAATTTAATCCAGTTCCCGAATAGTCAAGGGTATCCATTGTGGTTTGTGTATGAAAATGCAAATCCCTTTCTAAATGGATTCTTTCTAAAACATATTGCAAATAACCAGGAATATCTCGGGTTTTTAATTGATTGGAATCGTCCGCAGTAATGAATAAAAATTTTGCCAAACTCAATTGCCCTGTTCCCAAAATATGATTAGCAATTGTCAATAATTCAGCTGGTTGCTTGGTAGGGGTATAAGGCGTGTATCTTTCTGATCCAATAGCCAATAATAGGGGGTGAACACCAGCTGCATCTACTGCGTGTACTTCTTTTAAACCAGGCACTTCCATAGGAATTGCCGCACCCGTTAATTCATGAATCAAGTCTCCAAAACTTGTGTCTTCTTGTGGGGGTCTACCAACTACGGTAAACGCCCAAATAGCATTC
>Ga0136644_10004163_pt1 | contig 10712 bp, 13 predicted proteins | sample C_130820_EF_Meta_FD_94780 | JGI IMG/M metagenome (GOLD analysis project Ga0136644, IMG submission 94780) | Freshwater microbial communities from Lake Croche, Canada to study carbon cycling - C_130820_EF_MetaG (v2) (version 2) | ecosystem: Environmental > Aquatic > Freshwater > Lake | place...
ATATATCCATGCTCCACGATAATTTTATTTTTATCCACCTCAACCTTCCACATCTTCTTTTTACCGGATAAAGCCGTGCTGTACAACATATTAAAAAACTTATGGATTATGTTTATATGTTTATATTGGAATGTTTGATACGTTCCCACCACGCAACCAGCAGCGTATTTTCTTCTAACGAAAGATTGGCATACCTTAGACAATGTCCGAAATAAAGTTCATGTTTCTTATATTTATTCATAAACCCAATAAAATCGCAGGTTTCCAAGGTAGAATTGGGTAATTCATGTTTGATATGTGACGCAATAATTCTCCATTTATCCTTTTTAATCGCCTTGTACAAATGTCCCATTTTGTCGCTTAATTCGGGACTAATATACTTTATTGATTTTACAAAAGACATTTCGATTTCAAAATCCGTAAAGGCTGGGATGTTTACGTCTGTGTATCCAAGCATCTTAAGACGGCTAAAAAGAAGTTGTGCCTTCAAATGATAGTTGGATTCCCCGAGCGTTAACGTATAATACTGAGGGATTGGAACAATATTTTTCAAAATCATATCTCCTATAAAGGTATCATAAATACGAAACTTATTCATGACTTGTTTAAAGACATCTAGAAATAGGTAATGTTTACGAACATTTTTAACCGTTTCTGAGAGTTGCCAGTTAAAGGATTGCATGTCTCGGCGGTGGCGAGCCTGCCTGAGAAATTCCTTGGCTCTTATCGGACAATTGGAAACTCGGACGAGACCGAGCTCCGGAAAGACGAGACACGAACGAATCATTTTTTTAAATAACTATCCGGATATTCTTTATTCAATTTTCCATTCAAAAGGCCTTTTAAGACTTGTATCTATTTTTAAAACACCATTTATTTTGTTTTTGGTAAGGGGTGCATTTCTTAACAACGCTACAAAGGCTTTATAACAATCTGTCAGAGTATCTGAATCTGTTTTAAAAAGGTTAAGTAAATCTTCTGGAATATGGTCGAGAAACCTTTGGGGTAGTTTAGTCGCCAATCGATTCAATAATTTGACGTCTGTCATTTCCTCTACTCGTTTTAGTTTCTTAAAGCCCATATACTTACCGCAATCAGGGTCACACTCGGGCGTTATACAGACCTCGTTTATCACGCTCGAGCTATTACGTGTCTCGGCACGGCCATAGTCTATAATTTTTACAAGATAGGGAGAGTGAAAGACAACATCGTCGTAATGAAATTCCATGACACCATCCGGAAAGGGTTTCTGTAAAAGAATGTTATTGGCATGTAAATCAAAGTGGGTAAATTTTAATCGCAAACAGTACAAAGCTGCATACACTTGAAATAATACATGTCCCAGTTCATTTTTTAAAAAATCCGTATCCTTTAATTTACTGAACAAACTTTCCGCATTTTTTACATGCTGTATAAGTATTTGATTGTATAAAGGTCTCGTACAAGCTCTTTTGATAAGTTCTGAATTGGATTGGACCAAGGGTACAATTTCTTTATCGAAAGGTACGGGTTGTCTCGAGAGAAGTTGGTCGTGAAACTCGGGGCTGCATGTATAGATTCCATAGGTTTCTAAAAAGGTCGGTAAATATTCATTTACTTTATTTATGAATAGACCCATAAAATATTCATAAATTAGATTCTCGGAAGTGGGTTCCCTAGACGTTTTTAATACGGCATACGAAACATATTCCCTGTGTTTGAACTTAATTTCGTGTACACAACCGTTTAAAGATGGAGAACCAATCGGGGTAAGGATTTTTTCTGCATAATCAAAGTTTTTAAACCCATTAAAGAACTGCAGAATTTCCTTTCGGTTTTGTCCAAGAATGAGACACTCGCTGCTTCCGGGGCAGAGCCGTTTTAAATATTGACCTCGCAAGGATTGCTTTGATTTTCGAAACTTGGACTGGATTACTTTTGCGTGGTTTGAAGGCTTTTTTGTCAAAGGCTTTTTTACCGATTTTACCGTTAAGTTTTTTAAAGGCGTCCTAGGAACGCAAAAACCCCGTATCTTTTCAAAAGACTTGTTACAAACACATTGACCCTTGATTCGTTTCGAATTGACGGGACAGCGTTTCGCAGGTTGCTCCACATTCGGTACACAGACTCCCTTTATCAAAGACCATCCTCGTTTACATACACATATTCCCTTTTTCTTACGTGAACCATTGGGACACCTCATTATATATTTTCCTTTATTTTATTCTTCCAATAAGCCAAAGTAAGTTTATCGTAATTAAATGTGCGTGTCTGAAAATCTTCCAGCGTTTTGTCCAACAACTCTTGCGTCACTTGGTCCCACTCTGCGACTAAGACAGGCAGGTCTTCGAACACGGAATAAGAAAAAGAAACGATGGGAATGCAGCCGAGACACAGAGCCTCCCATGTCCGATGACAGTCGATTCCATTTCCTTTTGGCGAGAGAACAAAGGCATAATTCGCCATCTCTTTCCACATGGCGGTACGTTTTAGTCCCGAGTTTTTATACAAAAGGTCTGCGGGTATACATTCACTCTTTTTACGGTCTCCGAAATAATCATTTTGTGACGTATAATTACAATAAATCTTATTGATTCTTTTAAAAAAAGGTATTTGTGGAATAGAAAGAAGAATCTGCTCTTGGTTTATGGGAAGGATACCTTCATTCGTATCTTTCCACGGAAATTGGGGATTCATTAAAATGGTATGGTAGTCTAGACCAATCGGCATGACCTGTATTTTGGGATGTTTTAACAAATTATTTTGTGAAAACCATTTCACCAAATAGGGATTGGCTACCATTTTTTCTAAGATAGGATGCATGTTTGCAATGGTAGAGTCTGAATCTCCTGTCAAAAGTACAAACCTGCATCTGATATCTTTTAACACATTTTCTACAAAAAAAGGTATTAGGTCGGCACATACATAGATGGACATGTTATGAAATTGTTTGTATCTTATTTGGTATAAATAGGTTTTGTCTATACACATTCCCGACATAGGATTGGGGTCACGAAAATCACATAATTTTAATAGTCCACGACTGCCTACATATTTACATGTGTTCTCCATTATATCCCCTATGGAAATTTGTTTTTATACGAAATCGTATTGTCCTATGTCAAAGACTGCCCAAGGCTTGTCAAAGACTGCCCAAGGCTTGTCAAAGACTGCCCAAGGCTTGTCAAAGACTGCCCAAGGCTTGTCAAAGACCTTTACAAGGCTTGTAACTTTTGCGATGCCATTCCGTGACTCCATATTGTTTAATGGCGTCCATGTGCTTTTTTGCACCGTATCCCATATTCTTCTCAATCCCATAAAGCAAAAGTTCCGGATGTTTCTCGCACAGTTCCAAAATGTATTCATCACGAGCCACCTTGGCTAAAATCGAAGCTGCGGCAATACTAGTAAACGTATTATCCCCTTTTTCTACACAGGTATACGGAATATGTACCAGCTTTTCGTCAATGACTTGGACAAAGGGTTTGAAATAATTCCCGTCAATCAGCAAATGGGTCGGCTTTTTGTCCAGCAAATTTTGGATGGATTCGTGCATGGATTTCATCGTCGCTTTTAAAATGTTTATTTCATCAATCACTTTCTCATCTGCATAGGTAATGGACCAAGCGACGGCATTCGATTTGATGTAATCAGAGACCTCCTTTATCTTCTTTTTGCTTGTAAATTTCTTGCTGTCTTTCACTCGAGAATGGTCAAATGTCTCGTCTAGAATGACAGCAGCCGTATAGACACGACCGAACAGGGGACCACGACCCGCCTCATCCACGCCAATCTCGACGCCTTCTTTCATAAAGGGTTGCATTTTATAGGGTATTGTTATTATTGGTTTATTCAATTTTATAAATAAAATATTTTCAAAATTTTATAAATAAAATATTTTCAAAATTTTATAATATTTCAAAATTATAATTATAATATAAACATTAAACAGGTAATAAAGGAATGACAGAGACCTTTGATTCCATGAATCTAAAGGAAAAAATCCTTCGTGGAATCTATGCCTATGGTTTTGAAAGCCCGAGTGCCATACAACAAAGTGCCATTGTACCCTTTATTCAGGGAGGCGATTTGATTGCGCAAGCCCAGTCAGGCACGGGAAAAACAGCGACCTTTTCAATTTCCATTTTGCAATTAATCCATCCAGATGTCGAGACATGTCAGGCCATTATCTTGGCACCCACACGAGAGCTTGCAGGACAAATTTATAACGTCATTAGTGCATTAAATAAATACACCTTATATAAGGTTCATTGCTGCATTGGTGGTACGGCTGTCTCGGAAGACATTCGTATTTTGAGAGAGGGAGTCCAAATCTTGGTGGGAACTCCGGGGCGAATCTACGACATGATTTGCCGGAAACATTTGAGCGTAAATACCATTAAACATATCGTCCTGGATGAGGCGGACGAGATGTTGTCTCGAGGTTTCAAAGAGCAAATCCATCAAATATTTTTGGTTATTCCCAATACACAGGTCTGTCTTTTTTCCGCCACTTTGCCGCAAGATATCATGGATATTTCCAATCGATTTATGAAGAATCCGCAGTCCATTTTGGTGAAAAAGAGCGAACTTACGCTGGACGGTATTAAACAGTATTACGTGGCGATTGAAGAACAGTGGAAGACCGAAACCATATTTGATTTGTACGAGACGCTTATCATTAATCAATCGATTATTTATTGCAACACACGAAAGAAGGTGGATGAATTAAAAGAAAAAATGACAGAGAATCATTTTGTCGTTTCGGCGATTCATAGCGATTTGACTCATAGCGAAAGACAGGATATCATGAAGGACTTTCGTTCGGGTGCTAGCCGTGTACTAATTAGTACCGATTTATTGGCACGTGGAATCGACATTCAACAGGTGTCTCTCATCATTAATTTTGACGTACCTTTGAATCGTGAAAACTACATTCATCGTATCGGGCGTTCAGGAAGGTTTGGACGAAAGGGATTGGCGATTAATTTTGTGACCAAGGATGACATTCCGTACATGCGAGAGATTGAAACCTTTTACCAAACACAGATTGAAGAATTGCCTTCAAACATAAAAGATATCGTTTAATCAAAGATACTCCGTTTAATCAAAGATACTCCGTTTAATCCAATAACCCCTTTTCTTCTTTCAATTCATAATATAAACTATTGGCTCTATCGGAAATAACAAATGGAGAATAATTATGGACCTTTGTATAGGGTAGAGGATTGTATCGAACTTTTTGATTTGGCGTGGCATTCGGTATTGAATCCGCCGGAAATTTGTCGCTCAGTTTGTAGCCGCCGCTCATGGGGTGTCTTATTTCATTCGTGTAAATATTACCACAGGTTACATCAGTATCATCATCATTAATAATAGGTTCATTATTTTCGTCTTTTTCTACCTTATGTCCATTTTTATCAAACACGTTATCATCGATGTCTCGGACAACATCGGTATAAACACTAATGGGTAGAAATTGAATCGGCGTACCATCGGGTTTGGTGGCGTTTGCGTTTGTATTCAACTCATCCGGAAACCTGTCTATTCCCACCTCACGACCTGTCAAGTAATCGTCTTTTAAGGGTTGAAATCTATAGTCCAAAGTTATATTATAGTCCGTGGGATTTTTCATGGGTATTTTTCTGCAAACGGACTTAAGAACAGTTGAGTTGGTTTTCGGGTCAATATATGTGCGAGAATCGTCGTATTCTACAAATTGTTTGTTTAAATACTTACCGGAATTCTTATCTTTTATATAAAATTGTGGCAATCTTGGTGTATTAATAGGTACATCGGTTATTTTATAATAATGAGCATTTTGATAACTTTTATAAGGGATAAAGGTAAAGTTTGTATCTGACCCTAATTTAGTTTGTTCGGTCAAATTAGGGTTAAATAAGTCGGATTCAGGTTTATCCACCGTCGCATAGGATTCTTCATTTGCACGTATTCTGCATTTTTTGTCTGCATACAAACGTATATATTTCTTGTCCGCCGTTACAAAGACATTTTTATTAATCGTGTTATCATTTTTTAAAACGGTTTGTTCGGGTAATTTCTGACACGGATTTCCCCTTGTATCGGTTTCATATAATTCATTCACCATGACGTTACCTGAACGATTAAAGACTTGTGGATTATCGTTGAAAGATACAACACTATGCTTCTTGTTTTTTATACTATCTAATATGTTGGAATTTAAAGCCGTTCCGTGTGTACTGTTGGCTGCACCCATTTATGTATGCCATTATTTTTTTTGAATATTCTTTTTTGTATTGGTTAATCAATGGATTCCTATTTCGGTAAAATAAAAACCAAACCCTATATTGCACCAGTATATACCTATTCTAATATGCGAGAATATGTAGATGCACAAAACAACCATATCCGTCATTTAGAAGATGTAATAGCCTCTATGATTAAGGACATCATCCTACTCGATAATAAAATACATTTGATAAAAATAGAATCAAAATCTGAAAAGAATCAAAATTCTTAACGGTATATAATGAACAAGGTTACACTTACGACAAATGCAAATCCGATTGTTTATGATATCTCAGAATATGCGAATTACCATACCTTAAAGATGCCTCCCATACACATTACCTCTGTAAATTTAGGAGAAAATGTCAATGCTTACGGAAATACAATTATGAATTATAACGGGATTAATCAAACAAAATACTTTCATTTTACAAAGGGGAATACCTATGTTTTAGAACCGCCCGTCATGTTTTTAACATTCCATATAGATAAAAATGTAATTTAAGTAAAAAAAAATATTGTGTCTTTTTATAATGGACCCACGTATCATTTACAGTTTACAAGCCGCTCTTCTCTTTTTTATCATAGCCTCCCCCCAGGTATATGCCATCACCGGTTCTATCTTTAAGACAAAGGGTACCATGGCGGTTTTGCTTCATGCCGTCGTCTACGGTATCCTCGTCTATGCGCTTATGCTTCTCAATGCTTAAAATACTTATATTATAAATGAATAAAGATAAAGACATATTAGGAAGAGTCCTAACACCTCTTTGTCTCATCCAAGAAATCTACGGTCTCCTTTCTCCTCTCTTGGTCCCTGGTCTACAAGTCTATGAGCCCGGTGTCGGTGACAATCGATTCTCTCAACATTATCCCTTGCCTTGTACGTATACGGGATGCGAATTGTCTCCACGAACGGATTTGCCGCCGACCATTTTTAGGGGGGATTTTTTTGACCAGCCGTTGGAAATGTACGACGTCATTTTAGGAAACCCGCCGTTTCGAGTCGAGACATCTGGCAACGGACTATCCCCTATAAAGACCAAGGTTTCTCAAAAAACCGTTTGGCCGGATATCGTGAAGAGATGCTTTAAGCATTTGAAAGAGGACGGATTAATGGCCATGATTTTGCCGTGTATTTGGTTGAAACCCGATTTGGCCGGAATCTACGAGCTTTTTACTTTAAATCGTATTTTGTTTTTGCGGTGTTATTCATGCGTCGAAGCCAATAAACTGTTTGGTTACAACGGTCAAACTCCTATATGTTACGTGATAGTTCAAAAAAATATTCCTAATCAATCCTTTATGATTTATGATGAAGGTTTCATTCCTTTCACCTTGACACCTGGACTATGTATTCCTACAAAGAATGCTGGGCTGTTACAGAAAAGTCGACAATTCTTTAAAAAGTCCATGTCCTGCGTAAAGATTCCTACCGAGGTAAAAGGTACTGTGATTGAAAATCCTACAAAAAAATATCCTGTTTTAACCACGTATAAAAACGGGAGGCTCTACGGAGTTGAAAGTGATAGTCCTGGACTCTTTCAGGGCGAAAGGAAGGTACTTCTCCTGCATAAGACCTTGCCGATTCCCTTTCTGGACGAGGGGCTTTATGGCGTCGCCGGTCGAGACAAGTACGTTTTGGACCCCGATTACTTTGAGTTTTTGAAACTTCCCCTGGTACAAAAGATTATCAAGTCTTTTACCATTCGTATGAACTTTTATGAAAAATATGTCTTTCATTATCTTCCGTGCAAAGAGGAGATGGAGCTATGGACAAATGAAATGAGAGATGAAATGAGAGATGAAATGAGAGATGAAATTGAATGATAAAATATATTCTTTAAAAAAGTAAAATGACCTTTCTTACCACACGTTTTACCGAAGAGACTTTACAACAAAATTTACGGTTTAGAGAAAACAATAACATTGCCTGTATTTACAATGTCATTGTTCCGATTAGTGATAAACATCCGTATAAAGACCTGTACATCTTAGAAATGAACAATACGACCAACAAGCTGGTGGGTATCGGGATTATTACCAAGAAGATATGGCCACGGGAGTCTGTTTATTCGGACCCGTCTTATAATAGGTATACCTATAAAGGAACCCGACATATTCCTGCAGCCGACTTGCCTGCAACTATGGTTCAGGAGCTCGAAGAAAAATTGTTCTATGGAAGGGGGCATTTAAAGCGGGGCAAAAGTTTCACGCAATTTCCGGACAAGTGGCTCAAACCTGAGTACTTTGATTTATTCAAATAACTTTTTAGTAAAAAGTTAACAAAAACTAACTTTTCAAAATAACTTTTTAGAAATAACTTTTCAAAATAACTTTTTAGAAAAAAGTTAACAAAAAGGTATAAAACGTGTTAGAATATTTTTATCTGATGTATTAAAAAGTTAGTTTTTGTTAACTTTTTTCTAAAGGTTACTCTCCTGTATTAAAAAAAGTTAGTTACCCTCTATTTACCTGTTTTTTGTTAACTTTTTTCTAAAAAGTTATTTGTGAACTTTTTCCCAAAAAGTTATTTGTGAACTTTTTTCTAAAAAGTTCGAAGGTAAATGAACGTCTCTTTCGTACCTACCCAGTCCTTGATGTCCGTCAGCTCTACCTGTTGTGTTTTTGCTATCGACTCATAGGAATGCATCTCTACCCAAATCCTGGAATGGTCTTGCCGAATCGTCGTAAAAGGGTTTTTGGTGTGTTGTGAGTTAAAGTAGATACAAACATTAATAATCTGCATGTATATCTCCTGTATCTGTTGCCACGTCTTCTCAAGGTTTGCGATACCTTTTAGCTTCTCGATGATTTGCACATTTAGGTCCGTAATCACGTCCCGTAGCATCGTGACAAGCTCCACGTATCTCCTGAACTGAACCGACCGCTGAAAATACATGAATGCGTCCTGTGCAAACCTCTTTTCGTCGATGCGATTGATTAAGAACTGGATGCGGTTGTTTACCAACGAGTTTTCGTGTTGATTTACGTCCTGCATACGAAGCTCTTCGAGAAACCGATACAACTGGTACACGCTTTTTTCAATCAACAAATAAAGTGGATGATTTCGTGTTTGTTGGGTACGGTTTTTCTGAAAGAACATTCTTAGATAGGGAAGGTTTTGAGCGTCTTGGCATGGATTGGGAGCATCCGCTCGTGGTACAAAGCCCTGTGTTTTCCTGAGGTATTCATAGTAGTGTGGATTGTGAATTTTCCCGTTGACAATTTCCCCGCTCTTCCAACTAAACGCCGTCTTGCACTCGATACACCACATCTGGTCGCAACCGTCAATCTTGTAAATACGAGTTGTACACGTGGGACATGGTTTAGTCTCTTCACGAATCATTCTGGCTGATGATACGTCGTCTGGATTGCAAACATGTCCCTCGTCCTTGACGGTATAACAGGTGGGGCAAGTGTTTGTCTTGCACAGGCCGCACTTGTATTGCGTCGAGAGAAACCCCTGGCAATTTTCCACCTGACAACGCATGATAAAGGACTTCTTTTCACTGTGTACCTTTTCCATCATCATCTGCTGGTAGTGCACGATGAGCGAGTTATTGGACTGAACCGTACAACTATCGCACTTATACTCGAGGCAAATACACAGCGGCCTGCAGGTCTCGCACTTGGTCTTTCCTGAAGGAAGCAAGCTTAAACACTCGTAGCAATACTTCTTTCCGCAGCTGCACGAAAGGTTGGCATCGACCGAGTACATCAGACACTCGCACTGGAACCGATTCTTATGGTCTGACGAACGGTACATGGGCGCACCCCCGTCGTCATACAGCTTATGCTCTTGAAACTTATTCAGTAAACGCATGTTATGATGATGGACAGCTTCTAAAGGATTATCGGTTTTGCATGGCTTGCACCAGAAAGACTTGTACTTTGCGCCGAGGCAATGAGTGCACCCGTAGGTCCCGCCGCTAAGCTCCTTGTTCTGTGCCCGCATTTTCGCAATCTTTTTCTGGTACTTATCGTCTTTCAAATACTTGGTCGCTAAGTCCTGTGTCTGAGCCAGCTGCGTTTTCTCAAACTCCAAGTAGACCCTTGCCCGACTTTTCTTGTAATCGGTGTTTAGATACGTCTTACCTATCGCCTCTTCCAAAAACTCAAAGGGCCACGCTTCCTTACATTTCATGCAATGTGCCTCCGAAATCTGCTCGGAAAGATACGTCCGCACGCATTTCCGACAGCAGGTAAAGGAGCACGGGCATACGACGGGCGTCACGATATTTTCACAACAAATAATACACTGAGTCATTTTAATTACATGTAGACAAGACATTATTTATTTTTCAATTTTATCTTTTATCTTTTTGAAAAGAAAAAAGATAGCAAAAAGGATAAAGAAAAAGATAGGAAAAAGGGAAATATCTTTTTGAAAGATAAAGATAAGAAAAAGTAAGGGATAGGAAAAAGATAGGAAAATAGAAATAAAAATTGAATTGAATTTA
>Ga0136644_10004166_pt1 | contig 10711 bp, 12 predicted proteins | sample C_130820_EF_Meta_FD_94780 | JGI IMG/M metagenome (GOLD analysis project Ga0136644, IMG submission 94780) | Freshwater microbial communities from Lake Croche, Canada to study carbon cycling - C_130820_EF_MetaG (v2) (version 2) | ecosystem: Environmental > Aquatic > Freshwater > Lake | place...
AAAAATAAAAGAATTAATTAATAGAAATAATAAATTATTATATAGTGTTCCATATCAACATTTTACAAATGCAATTGAAAATTTTTTTAGTATGTTTAAAGTCAAAATTAAGGAAATTATCAGGAATAAAATATATTGAATTAAAAAATAATATTATAGAAGTATTGAATAAAATTAAAAATGATAAATATAAGAATATACTAAAAGGTTCATATAAAAAAGATAATATTTTTATACATAAATCAAAAACAGTTAGAAAATTTAAAGTTTATAAAGATTAATTTATTTTAAAATCGGCGTTTTAAATTTCCATTGGTGTAAAATAAGAATAAGACATAATCCAATTTATTTTGAATATTGTTTACATAAAAGATTTGATGAATATAATATATTTAATAAATATATAGAGTAATGTGTTCAATTAATCATGATCTAAGAGCGATTTACTTTCATATTCCTAAAGTAGGTGGTCTATATGTTGAAAAAGTTTTAGAAAAATTTTATAATTTTAAAACTTTTTATTTTACTGCTAATAATCATACGGATTATAATGATAATTTGAATGATAATCTGAATGATAATCTGAATGATAATCTGAATGATAATATGAATGATAATCAGAATGATAAAATAATATTAGATGAATATCTAGGTTTTTTAAATATTCGAAATAAAGGAATATATCGATATTTTACAAATTCAAAAAATTTTAATTATATATCAAATATGAATGATGAAAAATGGGAAACATATAAGAAATTTACATTTGTTAGAAACCCATATGAAAGATGTCTTTCTGCTTATAAATTTTTAAAACTACATAAAAAAAATATATTTTTAGAAGATTCTTTAGTTAAAAAAAATGTATTAAATAACTATGAATATTTTCATATGATTATATCTCAATATGAACATTTAATGAATGAAAATAATTGTATTGATTTTAATTACATTGGTAAATTTGAAAACCTGAATGAAGAATTGATAAATATTTTACAGAAAATAGGAATAAATGAGTTCAAACATTTACATTATATAGAAAATAATATTACAATTAATTCATCTAAAGATAATGAAAAAAAAAAGGAAATAAACATTTTATTAGATAATAAAATAATTATCTTAATAAATAAATTATTCGAAAATGATTTTAAATATTTTAATTATACCCAATACAATTCATATGATGACTATATTTTAAATTATATAAAGATTGATATTAAGGAACAAAACAAAGATATAATAAGAAGGTATAGTTTTAAAAAACCAATACTTTATTTATCTATTCAAGATGAAAATAATAAATATATTAAAAATGATAGACCATCAAAAATAGATATACAAAATTATATTCAAAGAAATATTTTTTGTTTTTTTTAACCCTTTACCCAAATTATAATTCAACATAAAAAATGAAGCATATATCGACAGATACTAACTAAATTAAAGGGATAAAATGTGAAAAAGTGTAAAAACCTGGATTTAAAATATACACCATTCTAAATATTTATATTATTATATTTCATAAATGAATAGAAATAATTTTATCTCAAAATTAATATTCAAGGAAAATTCAATTTTTAAAGAAAATTCATTTATTGAATTAGAAATGGTAACAAATGCATTTAAATTTGAAAATAATAAATTTTATCCTAAAATTAGAGTATTTTTTAGTATGGAAGGTATTATTTACATATTTGTAGGTAATTATGTAATTTATAATTTTATTCAAAAATATGGACCTAATGGTGGAATAAATGGTAGTGTAGTGAGTAATGAAGACAAAGTTATAAAAAGAATACCTGATAAGTCGAATACAAATTCATATTATATATTTTCAAATAATGAACTAAAATTTATTTCAAGTAATATTGAAGAATATAGTTCATGGAGTATGTTATTTTTAAAAAAAGTCTCAAATATTTATGTAAGTAATAGAAACTATAATAATAATATCGATCCGTCCATTTCTGGAATGAATTTTAGCTTATTTGGAACTGACAGCGATATGTTAAGTGAAAATATTTTTAGAATTGATACTCGTGTATTTAAAAGAGTTAGTAATATGGGTTTAATCTTGCAACCAACCGATATAAATATACCTATAAGTTTTAGGATATTATATAATAATCAAAATTGGGGATTTGGTGGTAATAAAAATAATAATAATAATAATAATAATAAATCTAATTGTTCTAAAGAAAGTCATTCTAATGATACTCATTCAAAATGTAATTGTTCTAAAGAAAGTCATTCTAATGATACTCATTCAAAATGTAATTGTTCTAAATAAAGTCATTCAAATTATACTCATTCAAAATGTAATTGTTTAACCCTTACATGACCAAAGTTTATTTCAAATTAAAGAATCAATCATATAGCGAAATATTTTAACGCTTTACATAAACATTTTATAATACTACTTAAAGAATCGTACACCATGCGCACGATTGTGACTTTTATTCATGTAAAGCGTTAATTATATAATATAATTATTTATTAAGATACCGTAATTATTTTATAATACTAATTTATAAATATGACATTAAATTCAATCGTTTCAAACGCTTTAAATGCTCTATTAGTAGATATACAAAATGACGTATTAACAAGTAGTTGTCCAGTAGGTACTATATCAGATATTGATTATAATAATTGTCCACTCAGTTATTCGGGAACTTATGGAAATACAACAACTTCTGGTGTTTATGCAACTTATAGTATTTTAATAAAAGAACTTTTAAATACAATTAATTTACAAATAACATCTGAAATATTTTATACAAGTGATGTTCAAACTCAAATTATTACAGATACTTTTACATTCTCATATGTTGATACATTAGAAATAAAAGGTTCTGCAAGTGGATACGGTGAGGTATACATCCCATCATATACATATGATGGATGTTGTCTTTGGTTTACTAATATAGATTGGTGTAAATGTTGTTGTGTAAAAATACCATGGGTGGGGAAAACATGTACTACATATCCTTGTGGATGGGATACTTATTGTGCATCAAAATGTGAAATATCAGTTCCATCAACATATAGTGATGCATTATTAATTGGTCGTACATTTGACTATACTATTGGTATAAATAATATTGTTGGTTCAGCAGGTATAACATTAACTTTATCCACTATAGATCCAAATATACCTGGTAATACATTATATACAGTAAATTTAAATATACCAAATATTCCTCAAAGTATTATTTATATATATAATATTGGTGTAAAAGATGTAACTATTGATTTTGGTTCAATATCGACAAATGGAATTGATTGGCAGTTATCTAATGATGAAATCAGGAGTATATTAAATTTTTTTGGAGCAAATTTATCACAAATCATTTTAACTATGTATGCAAATTATACTTTCCAATTTTTAATAAATTATCCTTAATTCTGTAATGATATATTTATGCTTTTTACGAGAGTGATTCAAGATAAAAAATAAGTTAACGCCTTACCTGAATAATATATAGAATCGTGGACATAGTGCATGATTCTTTAAGTAGTATTATAAACTGTTTATGTAAAGGTTTTATTTGTTGGTTGATTTTGAACATAAGGATTCAATAATAGAAGATTAAAACCAACTATATGTTATTCCACAACAATCACTTAGATTAATAATACCATGATAATAATATTCCGGTATATATATTGAATCACCCTCTTCTTGTAATATTATACTTAGATTTTTAATATTTTTTTTATAATTATTATAATTTTCTAAAAAGCATTTTAATGGTAAGTTATTATTTATATTATAATATAATTTATTATTTAGTAAAAAATTTTTATTATTATTACTATTTGGAAACATAATCCATAATTTCATTCCAGAAATTAAATAATTTATTGCTCTTGTATGATTATGTATATTTGTTCCAGAATATTTATATCCTGAATAAAATCTACTTATCCTCATTTTATTTGTTTTATTTATCATTGGTAATGGTATATATTTCTGAATAATATTATATATATCTTTATTCTCCAAGATATTATGAAAAATATATTTTTCTTTATTTTCATCTATATTATTTAAGAAATCTTTATATAATATATTTCCTAGAATAATATCTGATTTACCATCCATTGACCAATCTAAATTATAACTAACTAATTCATTTTGTAATAGTATACTATTTATACTATTATTTATTTTATCTATTATTTTATATTTTACTAGAATATTTGGATGAATATCTAAATTTATTTCAGAATAATTGTTTATCTCTAGTACTTTTATATTATTATTTATTTTTTCAATTAGTATATTATTTATATCCATTTATTATATATAAATATAATAATTATTTTATTTTGTAAGTATTATTGTATCTTGTAAATAAATTTCAAAAGGATGTAACTGAAAACAAACTAATTTCAAAAAGAGTATATCTTACTCTTTTTAAACCAAAATAAAAAAAAAATGATTACAGAACTTGCTCGTATTGAATTGAATGAATATAAAATAAATTTGTATAGTAATATAATATGGACATTTTATCAACGATATATTTTCAATCTCTATTGAAAGAGAAAATTTTTATATCCCTCAATGTTTGAAATCAAAGAAAAAGATAAAAGAGAGTATTGAACTGTTATTACGAGAAAAGATTGAAGGGAAATGTATTCATGATGTATATGTGATGCCCAATACAATTGAAATAGTGAAATATGAAAATCTCGAAGTGGTCAAAAATATATTGTCTATTGGAGCACTAAAGACCACCGTACTTCTAATACTTTTTTTTCAGTATTTAGGTTAAAAACATTAGAGTCATCATAATTATTAACAGATATTTTTCCTTCTATTTTTAAATCTCTGTTTTTAGTAATTGCATTATTGAAAAATTCATTAATTAATAAAGAATTTATAATTACATATTTTGTACCATTTAATTCTATTATTTTTGTTAAGAAAACACTATCATTATCATTATAACTAAATTGAATAACTCCTACTTGCTGAGGAAGAGTTAAAAATAGATTTTTACTCATAAATGTGAATCTTATATTTATTATTTTTAACTTTAAAAAGTAATACCTATACATAATATAATGAATGAATCCTATTCTTTAAAAAAGGTTATACCTATGCATAATACATTTCCATATGAAGAAAGCATTGATGCAACTTATATAATTCATTTAGTTGGGAATGGAAGAGAAGAAAATATACAGAAACAATTATTAATATGTAATCCAACAGAAACAATATATATATTATATAATCAAGGTTATAAAAAATCAAATAAAAATTTACCTGTTAATAATTCAGTGAATGATTTAATTGATGCATATCTTTATATTTTAAGAGATTCCAAAAAGAAAGGATATGATTCCATTTTAATTATGGAAGATGATTTCATATTTGATTTAGATATTATAGAAACAAATAATATATCGAATATCAATTCATTTTTAAATAAAAAGAAAGATGAGTTATGTATATATTCATATGGTGTTTTACCCTATTTAATGGTCCCCTATGACGAAAATAATAATTATATTATTATTAAAATTGGTTGTCATTGTTCCGTTTATACTAAAAAATGCAGAGACTATATTTTAACTATACCTCAAGATAAAATATTAGATTGGGACTATTTTTGTACTATATATATCACGAACTATTGTTATTCAAAACCTTTGTGTTATCAACTTTTTACAACAACGGAAAATTATGAAAATTGGGGTTCTTTTTATGGTATATTTTCTTTAAGTATATGTTATTTAGTTAAAAAATATATAAAATATTACAAATTAGATAAAACAATCAATAGTTATCCAACTGTGTATAAAAATGCTTTATATTTATTTTGGATTCTATATATTATTATTGCATGGATACTTATATGGATTATTATATTATTTTATAAGCATTTATATAAATTAAATAAATGATTATAATCATATTTTTTTATAATGTTAAATTTTTATCTGTAATATTTCTTATATATTCTCGAATATTACCAATAAAATTCTTTTTATAATTTGTATAGAATGGTATTATGATTACCATTCTTCTAGAACCTTTCGTTTGTCTGGATATTGAATGGTATGTAATACTCCCATTATAAACGACACCTTTTCCAATGGGAATTGGAATTACTTTTTCATCACCAGTTAATCTATCCTTAATCATAAATTCGGATGTATTGTTTTTATCAATGATAATAGGAATGACTAATGTGTATCTATTTCCCATTGTAAAATTATTATCATAGTGCCAATCTAAAAAATCATCTTCATCTTCATATAATCTTGCAAAAATACGATATTTTTCAGATTCATCCGAATAATATACATTTTCACCAACCGCTCTTGAAACATCTTCTTGGATTTTTTTACTATAATAGTATTTTTGAATGTCTGTAGGTAATTCTGAATAACTCATTTTTTTACCTTTTGCATTACTAAAATTTATTTTAGGATTTAATATAGTGCCTTTATCTCTCATACATTTTTCAAAATGAGTAATACTATTCTGTGATGGTAATGAAACATCAATATAAAAAATTTCATTTGAATTTGATATTAAACATGGATGAAATATTTTACCATAATAATAATTTATGATTAAAAATAATATTATTAGAATGAATATTATAAAAATAATTATCAGTAATATATAAAAAAATATATTTATATTATTTTTTTTAGTTATATATTTCATGATATATCAGTAATATATAAAAAAATATATTTATATTATCTTTTTTTAAATTATATATTTTATACATATAAAAAAGTTTAAAAATCTTAGTTTTTTTATATGTAGTATAAATATAACAATAATAAAATAATATAAAATATTTATAAAAATAAACTTTACTCGTCATCATTATCTATAGTATCCATATAAGAAAGAGGAATTGTATTTCCTGAATAGATATCCAATACTTCACGAACAACTTTCTCCCTTTCAACATCACAAATATTAAATTCAATACTTGATATACTGTCAGAACGTCTCCCCCTGAATTTATCTAAAAAATCTTCTAATCCATTCATTTTTTTTCCAAGGTCATTCTGTTCTAAATCCCCTGTGATAATCATTTTTGATTTTTCACCCAAGCGTGTTAATAACATTTTCATTTGGGATATAGTTGAATTCTGCATTTCATCTGCAATTATCCATGTATTTTTAAATGTTCTTCCTCTCATGTATGCAAGTGGAACAATCTCTATTTTTTTTTGTTCCATTAAGTATTCAACATCTTTATTTGGAATAAAACGATACAAAACATCATAAATTGGTCGAATCCATGGTGCCATTTTCTCTTCTAACTTTCCTGGGAGAAATCCAATCTCTTCATCTACTGAAACCGTTGGTCTTACAAATATAATTTTGTCTATTCTTTTCTCTAAAAAGAATTTTATACCATATTCCGTTGCAAATAATGTTTTCCCTGTTCCAGCGGGTCCTGTTGCAATAATAATACGATTTTCACTTTGATTTAATTGTTCAATATATCTCTTTTGTGATTCATTTTTGGGTAGGGTGTATTTTATTTCAATATCATCTTCTTTCTCATAATCATTCAAATAATCTGCATTATAAATTATATTCTTACATTTCTTAAATTTATTTTTTCTCCCCATCTATTTATAGTATATATATTTATTTTATTTTTTAGGAGTTTTTCTTTTTTTAACAGGTTTTTTAGGAGTTTTTGTTTTTTTAGAAAGTTTTTTAGGAGTCTTTGATTTTTTAACAGGAGTTTTAGGGGGTTTAATATCCTTTCTAGAACCACCACTTGTTATCCCACTTGTTATCCCACTTTCTTCCCTGCTTCTTTCTTCATTAATCTCCATTTCATGTTTATTCACAGCTTGTATTATTTTTTCAAGTATTTTACTTGTAATAGATTCATCTGTAATTTTTACTTCTTGTGTTGTTTCTTTTTTTTCTTTTCTATTATTCAGTAGTTTTACATTTAATGATTTAACTTTATCACATACATCTGGTAATAATTTTAATGACTCGAGTATTACATCAATATCTATTTTTTGATAAATAACTTTAATTATTCTAATAGTTTCTATTTGACTAGGTGATAATTTAAAATAACTACTCAACATATTTAATGATTTATTTAGATTTCCTTTATTTTCTCCTCCACCTATCATATTACCACCATTCCCACCATTTCCAGTATTCGTTTCAATATTTTTCTTATGTTTATTATAATATTTTTCTAAACGTTTTATGAATCCTTCAGTTACATCACTTGCTATTTTATTCGTTCGTTGTTCGTTCATACCTAAAATAGAATTATTTTGATTTTCTTTACCCACTTTTTCTGTTAAATTATTATATCTATCTAATTCATCATATAATGGACCAATCATTGATATGGATTTAATTATATTATCTATACCTTCTTCCTCTATTTTTGTTAATATTGTATGAACTATTGCTAATGTTTTTTTGTTATCCGGGCCTATGAAAGTATCTAATGTAAATTTTGCAAATTCTGGAATTTTAAACATATATAATATATAATAGATATAAAATTTTTTTATAAATGATTTAACCTTTTTATATAAATATAATACTATTTAACCCCTTACATAAACAATTTATAATACTATTTAAAGAATCACTCTCATGGAGGTTAATTTTGAATATTATTCAGGTAAAGGATTAAAGAATACATCGCAATGAAAACGATTTTATTATGATTTCTAATTATTTATCAATGAATATATATTATAAATCTATACATGAATTTTTAAAGTAGAAATGATGATGATAAGTGTAAAGAAATTTCAAAACATTCTACTAAATGGATGATGTTAAATAATAATAATGAAGCGAGATATATTCATAATGTAAAATTAGATTCAGATTATTTAGTGCCCAACTTCGTATAGGGTTTCTTTTTATTTATATTCCTCTCTTTTTCATCTCCTTCCAATAATTCACACTGTATATTTACCTTTTCTAAAAGTTTTTCTTCGTCAATTTCCGGTAATATCATATCACTGTACATTGTTTTTACTCCAACGGATACATCCAATCTCGCCTCCGTTGGATAATAGGGAATACAACCAAACTCTTCCTCGTTCATAATCTGACTGACCTCTTTTGGTAATATAAAATTCATTTGAGGTGGTAAAATGAGCATCAATTGTTGATAGGGTGTATAATTCTGACCAAGGTGAAAATGAATATCATTTAATGATTCCTCTTTTAAATAATGATATATATCTGATGGTAATGGTGCAACTCTATATCTATAATGCCAACTCCATGATGGACAATCTCTATAATAATATTCCATCGTAAAAAGTAAGGATTCAATATAATTTTGTATCATCATTTTCATATTCTCCCCGTAATCCGATTCACTCTTTTCAATATGTAAATACTCCTTATAATACTGCTCTCTCCAATTTTCATCCATGTAATTCATTTTCAAAAAGTCTTTCTTGTATTCCTTATATAGTGGATGGTCCGGATTGGATACATTCAAATGGTCAAAACGAACTTTCCATATATCCATTGGACTCAAATCTTTCTCTTTCTCTTGTCTCCTTTCATCCGGTCTAAAATGTCCCTTCAGTTCCTTTATTGTTTTTTGATACTGTTCTCTCATTAATGTTTCCTCTTTATCACTTAATACTTTCCATATATCCATTAAAAACATCTGATTTATCTTTCCATTCTTATCCAAATTATCCACATCGACTAAATATTCATACCCCTTATTCTCTTTTTTTAGATTTAAATATATAGATATCAATAATTCAATACCATTCTTTTTCATTTTCATAAAGTATAATGAAGGAACATAATCATTCCCTGCCATAAATGTTAAAAACATATAATCATCTATAAATCTCTTCTCTTGAATCATTGTTAATTTATTTTTATGAATCGAACGATGAATATCACCACAAAATCCCTTTTTTAATTCATCTAAATGAATAATCAAGAATTCTGTTGTATTACAGTATATATTCTTTAAATATGCATTTGACTCTAAATCTGTCTCTCTAAAAATAAATACATTTCTTCGATGTAATATAATACCAATTATAATTAAATCTGCATCTTTACCATATATATATACTTTATCACTGTCATCTCCCTTTTTTATCCAACTTAAATATTTATGTTCCGCTTCTCCCGGAATGGTGGAATCGGATAATATCACTTGCATATGTGGATTATGTTTCTGAAATTGTTTCTTTTTCATGGTTTCTAATAATTTTTTATTCAATTTATTCATGAAAATAGTTCCTGGTGCAATATTTGCATTTTGGTCCCACTCTTCGGTCTCCATGGGTATCTTCTGTTGTTGATATTCTCTTTGTTTCCTTATTTTTATAAAATATGATTTGTATCTGCGGGAACGCTGTTGAATCATCTTACTACGAGAACATGTTCCATCAATCGATATATATGTTAACTTTTTTGGTTTCATGACATCACATATTAAATAAATTGTATAACGAACCACTTCTAATATTAATATATTCTCAAACTCTTCTAATGTTTTTCCCTCTCTTTGAGAAGAGACGACTATATATGATTTATATATAATCTGATTGAAATCAATATATAATGAATCACAATCCACCTCTCCATTTTTTAATCCATAATGAACGTCTTTATAACGCCGATTCTCTATAATTTTTACAAATAATCCTGGTATACCCATAATATATTATTATATGC
>Ga0136644_10004168_pt1 | contig 10707 bp, 6 predicted proteins | sample C_130820_EF_Meta_FD_94780 | JGI IMG/M metagenome (GOLD analysis project Ga0136644, IMG submission 94780) | Freshwater microbial communities from Lake Croche, Canada to study carbon cycling - C_130820_EF_MetaG (v2) (version 2) | ecosystem: Environmental > Aquatic > Freshwater > Lake | place: Lake...
AATTCCGAAGCATGCTCTGCCAGCCATCGTTTGGCGCGAACGGCTCCAGCCAGGGCCATCTCCCGGGTCGTCGGCTTGAACTCGGGCAGTCCCCGAACCTCCTGATTCACGGAAACCGTATCGGCAAGTCGAACCCCAAAATCCTGTTGTGTCCACCGACCCAAAAGATTCAGCGCCGTACCAATCACTCGCGGATCGTCTGCGTCCAATTGACTGGCGGCCAGCGGTACTCCCTGGGACCCCGGCAGGTCCCGGAGGTGACGCAGTGCGAGGAGGCGGATTTCAGGGTCCGCGTTGGTGAGTTGGCTGGCGAGCACCTGGGTGTATTGAGGATGCCCAATTTGTCCCAGCAGCCCGAGAGCCAATTCACGGACGCTGTTATCGGGGTCCAAGGACGCCGACAGAATCATTTCCTGGAGCTTTTGGGGCAAGGGTTTGAGACGGGGAAGAAGTTGGTTCAATTCCTGAAGCGCCACCGTGCGCGGAACAACATATCCACTGGACCACGCGGCCAGAATGGCTGCTGCCGGATCCGGAGACCCTTCGATGGTCTGGGAAACCACATCGGAAGAGGGCGCCTGGGCAATCAGGGCGGTCCGTTCCAGCAGCCTCTGTTGGATGACACTCCGAAAAGGCCAGGCAGCTGCCGCGAGCAACAAAAGGCCGAACCAAAACCACGAGGTCCGGCGTCGGCGACCCTTTTCTCCACGGTCGGTCGGGGCGGGGGATGTGCTGGAGGTGTTCATCAATTGCTATGCGAGATTGGGATTTCCAGAGAGTTGCGATGGCTGGAACTGATTTCGGCCGTATCGGTTACCCCCTGTTGGGTTCCCGGGACGCCAAAGGGTCGATGCCCAGGTTCGGCAACCGATGCCGGATCAGCGAGTCGGAGAAGCCGGTCGCAAGACCACGCGTGGGATTCGCACAGTGGGCCGCTGAAGTACCTGAGTTCGCCGCCCGTCGTGTCCGCCTCGATTTCGGTGTAGCTGACGGTCGCGGCATCCTCACGGTGCATGCAGGTCGAATACGGTCCTGGTCCATCGCCATGGGAGCCATGCAGTTTTCGAAGCCATCGAATCGTACCCGCATCAAAATCTTCACGGAAGCGTTCAAAAACGGCGGAGCGGGCGCGTTGCGCGCCCGGTTCATCCCATCCCGACGAAATCCACTGGGTTGGAGCCCAACGATGTGCCACTTCCAACAATTTATTCCCTCCCCATTGCCATTCCAGGACGGTTTCAGTCTCAGGAAAAACTCCGACCAGCCGGAATGGATTCAAATGATTCAAGTCGAACGCCGCCAGAAGTCCCCGGGCTTCGCCAGGGTGACCCGCCGATCGGAGCGCCCGTACGATTTCACCGCGGGACATCACGGGTGGGCAGGCCGGACAATTCCGGGAGTACCAATTAACCAATGCAAAACTGACTCCCCACTCATTCATCGAAATCCAGGTTCCACCCTGTGGCTCAGAGGGATGAATCACCTGGCGACGGTGGACCGTTTCCTGCCGGGGAGGGAGGGCCAAAATCCGTTGGCGGGATTCATCCCGGTTCATTCCGAGAAGATACCCTCTGGGGCGTGTCCAAAGCGTGACAGTGCACATGCTCGGATGCTCAATCGGCCAGAGGATAACGATCGAACAACGCCCGGGCATCGCGCCATGCTTGGAGCAAGGCACCAGGAGAGCAGGGATGATGCCCGAGGGCCCGGTTGGCGGCACCGATCTCAAAAACGAGGCCCCACTGACGAAAGAGAATCTGGTAGGCCCGGAAGATGGAGTATCGGGCGTCGTAGATATTCGTCGCTTCGGCCGCCGCTCCATTCAGTTCCAAAATCTTGAATTCCCGACCCTCAGCCAGCGCGATTTCATCAGCATAGCGCACGTCATACCGGCCAATGTAAAATCCAGAAATACGCCGGGAGATTTCATCGATTCGGGCCGCCAAGGCGGGCGTGGCGAGATGGGTGCCATCCCGAAATATGCATCCCTGGGCATGATTGCCAGCCTCGACCAACCGCAGAGATTCACCCGCTGCCAGGACCTCGTTCTGTCGGTCTGCAAACCGGGAAAGATATCGGTTCGACATAAACCGCGCCCGTTTATCGGACCAAATTAGCTCATTAATCGTACTTTGGCCGTCCCCGATGATGGCGGGAAAGAGCTTCTCGGTGACCGCAAAAATCTGCCCCTGTTCCTCTCCGGGAAACCGGTAGTAGAAAATGCCGGCTTCATGCGGACCTGGCACGTAGCGTTGCAGAATCAGCGGAGCAGGATTGGCCTTGAGACACTCCAGGGCCTCCTCCTCGGAGCGGATGCACTTGACCCCCAGGCCACGTTGGCCCAGGTCGGGCTTGAGGATATGGGGATATCCCAGCTGGTGTTCCGCCATCAAGTCCTTCCAATCGCTGATCCGTTTTGACAGTGGTGCTTCGGGAAGGAACCAGGCTTCGGCGGTGAACTCCGGACTGGAGGCAGACAGGTCCTTCAGCGTGGCGATTTTCGATTCACCCACCAGACCGCCGTAGGCGATGCCCGGATTGGCGGCGCTCGGCAACGTGACGCTCCGATGACGGATGGATAGGTAGATGTATCGGGCGACGACCGGGGGATAAAACAGCCACGCGGGCCAGAATTCCCAGTGGAGCCAGCGTCCCCACCAGGCAGCGATGCGTCCACGTGATGCCCTTCCCGCCCGACGGCTTCGCTGAAAAACCGTGTGTCCTACCCAGGCCAGGCCTATCAGGATCAGGGGGACCCCGGCGAAATCATGCCAGCGCTTCCAGAGCCCGATCAATGGGTCTCCCAGGAGCTGTGCGAGCCCAAACCAGGCGACGGTCCACACCAGTGCTGCAGCACCGGTCACCGTAAGGAATTGCCCGATGGGCCATCGAAGGAGGCCTGCGGCCAGGTAGGTGGGCAGCCGGGTGCCGGGAATCATCCGGGCACTGAGGAGCAGCCAGGTGCCGCGTCGGGCAAACCACGCTTCCTTTTGGGCCAGCTGAGTCGCACTCAATCGCCTGCGAACCCATTTCAAATCAAGCACCGGGCGGCCCAATCCCCGAGCCAGGGCAAACAAAAGCAGGTCCCCAGACCAGATGCCCAGGAAACAGCCCCAAAACCCGGCAGCGGTGGACAAGGTCCCTGCCGCCGCCAGGACAGCCGCTGTCAGCGTCGGAACATCCTCCTGAACAAAGGTGGCCAGTCCGAGCGTCAGCGCCTGCAAGAGCGGCGGCCATTGCCCGAGAGCCGGAGGAAGCCACCCCAATTCCGAGAGGGATAGGTTCATGGCTCAGGCGTGGGCGTGTGCTTTGAGATGTGAAACCGTGGACGGTGCGAGCCCGAAGTTATCCGGCAGACCAATCTTCTGCAGACGCGCAATGACCGAAATCATGGCATAATGATGAATTCCGTGGGCAATCGCATAGACCAGTTCCCGTCCCCGGCTGGAGACCGTCACTGGCGATTCCCCGGGTCCGTAGCTCACTTCGCACCGGACGTGGACGGATTGATCGAGTTGCGCGGGCTCCATCGCCTGCAGGTCGGCCAGCAGCCGACGCGTGGCTTCGAGGGCGTGACGGGGGTCCTGCTCAAGCCGATGGTCCCGTTCGCGGTCGTCATAATCAATCAGGCGTACCGTGCTTTCATTCAGGAGACAGAAGAAATGGTCGAGGCAATGCCGGTAATGCCCGCCAATGGAGGCATTGAATACGACCGGAACCCGTCCGGCATAGCTTTCGGAATTGAGGGTGAGCAACAGGTTTTCGCCTTGGGTCAGCAATTCGATGGCGGCATCGAGCACACGCTGATGCACCGCGTCGGACGGAAAGGCGGGGCCGGACGTGGAAATATCTCCCAGCATCGGGGAACCGGAAGCCGGGAGCGGTGATGAAAGGATGGTCATGGGTTTGACGACGGTGTGTCGCTTGCGGTGTGGTCGACCCGCCACGGCATTCCTTACACGGTTGGCATGGATTTGTTGGACCTGAATCGCTAGCGGGGCTTCCGAGGGTCAGCCGAAGCCGAAGGGCCGGGAAAATTTTCCGGGGTTTCCGGCCTCAAGGCTTGCCCTGACAAAGGGTTGCGGATACTGCCTTAACCGTGACTTCCAATCGAACTGCCGGGGTTTCCGCTGCGGAAAATATTCCGGGCCGGGTCCTGTTCATCGTCGGCAACGAAGCCTGCGAACGATTCAGCTATTACGGCGTCATCGCCATCCTGACCCTCTATGTGACCCGGCACCTGGGCCAGGGTGATTCTGCCGGTCACAAAATCTCCCATTTTTTCAAGGCCGGGGTGTACTTCACCCCGCTGATCGGGGCCTGGATTTCCGATCGATGGCTGGGGAGATACCGGACGATTCTTTATATTTCTCTATTCTATTGTGCCGGGCACGGAATCATGGCCATGAGCGATCTGACCAACTCCGTCGACTCCAAACTGACCCTCCTCTATGTCGGTCTGACCTTCCTGGCCATCGGTGCTGGTGGCATCAAACCGTGTGTCTCGGCGTTTATGGGAGACCAGTTCCGGGCGGCAACGGCCGGGGCCATTCAACGCGCCTACGCCCTTTTTTACTGGAGCGTCAATTTCGGTTCCACGTTTGCCTTTCTGGCCGTTCCCCAGATCGCCGCCCGGCACGGATACGCCTGGGCATTTGGCGTTCCGGGAGTTTTCATGGCTCTCGCCACGATAATCCTTTGGGCGGGGCGTCGGCATTACCTGCATGTGCCTCCCACTCGAAACACCAGCGGTGGCTTCTGGGAGATGTTCGGCTATGCCCTCACCCACCGGGCTGACCGGCGTCCGGGAAAAGGCTTTTGGGATGCCTGCCACCGAAAATATTCAGAAAAGGACATGGAAGGGGCGCGGGCCGCGAGTCGGGTGGCCGGGGTGTTTACGCTCATTCCATTCTTTTGGGCTCTCTATGACCAGAATAACAGCACCTGGGTGACTCAGGGGGCGCGGATGGTTCCGTATCCGCTGCCCGATTGGCTCCGGGGTGTCTTGGGGTGGATGCTGGGGGATACCCTGGGTGCGGAGCAGATGCAGGCGATGAACGCCCTCCAGATTCTGGTCCTGGTGCCCTTCTACAGCTATATCCTTTTCCCCGGTCTTGAGCGGTTGGGACTTCAGGTGACCACGCTTCGAAGAATGTCCGTGGGGTTGTTTCTGACCGCCGGCTCCTTTGTCTGGATTGCGCTCCTGCAACATCGCCTCGATGCCGGGGAAAAAATTTCCGTCATCTGGCAGTTCTGGCCCTACCTGATTCTGTCGGCGGGAGAGATTCTGGTTTCCAATACCGGTCTCGAGTTCGCCTTCCGTGAAGCTCCCCGCAGAATGCGCAGCACCATGATGAGCTTCTGGCTCCTGACCGTCGCCATAGGAAATCTGGGGGTGGCAAAACTGGTTGAGTTCAATGTTCGCAGCCGGAATCCGGATGGAGCCGAAATTCTTTACGTCTCCGGGGAGAACCAATTCTGGCTGTATTCCGCATTGCTTGCGCTGGTCGGGATTGCTTTTGTCTTTGTCGCCATGCGTTACACCTACAGACCTGCCGATGAAGCGGAGGGTGAATTATCCGCTGGAACCTGATTTATGTACCGAATTCGTGGCGGCGACGGACTGGAATACGGACCCATCGACGCCGATAAGGTCGCGCAATGGATTCGCGAGCGGCGACTGGATCGTGCCTCCCTGATCTTCAAGGAAGGCGAAACCGAGTGGCGCGCCCTGGGCACGTTCCCGGAATTTTCTGTTTTTTTACTGGCCGTCGAGACACCTCCAGCGCTGGCACAACCCCCTCCGGGCCGTGAGACGAAATCCTCGGATACGGGCGTCGATGAAGCCCGAAACGCTGTCGGAGTACCCGCCATCCTCCTTGCGGTCTACGGCGGGTTGTCCCTTCTCACCAGTTTACTGAATCTCCTTTCTGCTGGTGCCGGAGCCCCGTGGAATTCTTCCTGGCTTCAGTCGGGGTATACCTCGGTCAACACCCAGGGAATGCCCCCCGAAATGGCCCAGTTCTTCCACTCTTTGATGAACCTGCCCAAGGGGGTGAATTACGCGGACTCGATTTTGAGCCTGGTCATCGCCGCCGGGGTTCTCTGGGGTGCCATTGAAATGAAACGTCTGGGTTCCCGAAGTCTGGCCATCACCGGAGCCATTCTTGCCCTGATTCCCTGCATTGGCGGTTGTTGTTGTTGTATCGGGATTCCGCTGGGCATCTGGGCGCTCACCCTCCTCACCCGTCCGTCGATCGCGCGGCATTACCAATGAACTCGGGCGATGAGTCCTGCGCCCCCCATTCTCGATGCCTCCCGGAGCAATCCGGTTCCTAGGCCGCACCCTTGGATGGGGCCGTCCATCCTTTTCGTCGCTGCTCTCATGCTGGCTGTTCTCTGGCGGTTTCAGCCGTCCGGCCAGTTTTTTTATCCCCGATGCGCTTTTTATGAGCTGACCGGTTGGAAATGTCCGGGCTGCGGCGGGACACGTGCCACCCATGCCCTGCTGCATGGAAATGTGAGCGGGGCATGGAATGATAATCCATTGGCGGTCCTGCTGGCACCGCTCGGAGCCTGGCTGCTGGCCCGTGAAGTGACGGGCCGGAGCACCGGACGCTGGTGGCCCATGCCCCGTCCGCCGTTCTGGGTCTGGCTCGCCGCCGGAGGCATGGCAGCCGCCTTTGGTGTGCTGCGAAATTGTATCTGAATTGACTGCCCCCGGTTCAATCTCGTCCGCTTCCGCCTTGCCCGTGGGGCGGTAGCCGCCATGCTCCCGCCCTCGTTATGCTCAAAGCTGGAATCGTCGGACTACCCAACGTTGGCAAATCCACCCTGTTCAATGCCGTGACCCGGACGCGGAAGGCTCAGGCGGCCAACTACCCGTTCTGCACCATTGACCCGAATGTCGGTGTCGTCACCGTGCCGGACGACCGCATGGAGGTCTTGTCCAAGATCGCCAGGACCTCCGTCATCATTCCCGCCGCCATTGAGTTCGTCGATATCGCCGGCCTGGTCGCTGGCGCCGCCTCGGGCGAAGGCCTGGGCAACAAGTTTCTCAGCCACATCCGCGAGGTCGATGCCATCGTCCAGGTGGTGCGCTGTTTCGAGGACGCGGACATCCATCACGTCAGTGGCTCGGTGGACCCGGTCCGGGATATCGAGGTCATCACCATGGAATTGATCCTGGCCGATCTCGATGTCGTCCGAAAACGCCGGGAACGAATCGCCAAGGAGGTCAAGCGGGGCGAAAAGGCAGCGGTTGCGGAGGATGCCGTACTGGCCAAACTGGAACCGCACCTCGACGCCGGAAAACCCGGTATCACCCTCGATCTCACCCCCGAGGAAAAAGCCCTGTCCCGGCCCTTCTTTTTGCTGAGCGACAAGCCGACGGTCTTCGCCTGCAACGTCAAGGAAGGAGACCTGGCGACCGCAGACCAGAATCCCTACGTGCAGAAAGTTCGCGACTATGTCGGTCACCATCTGGCCTGTGACGCCGTGGTCATCTCCGCCCAGATTGAAAGCGATCTGGTGGATTTGGCCGAAGATGAAGCCAAACAGTTTCTCGCCGAACTGGGGGTCAAAGAGTCGGGGGTCGGGCAGTTGATCAAGGCGACCTACCAACTTTTGGGCCTGAGGACCTACTTCACCGCAGGTGAAAAAGAGGTGCGGGCATGGACCATTCACGTCGGTGACACGGCGCCGAAGGCTGCCGGGGTCATCCATTCCGACTTTGAACGCGGCTTCATCAAGGCGGAAACCGTGGCTTATGCCGACCTCGTCAAATGCGGGTCCATCGCGGTCGCCCGTGAAAAAGGTCTCTACCGCATGGAAGGGAAGGAATACGTCGTTCAAGATGGCGATGTCCTGCTCTTCAAGTTCAACGTTTAGGCCGGACGAGGGACGGGCGGGTTCCGTCGAAACGCCCCGTTTTCCCTCATCCTTCCTCCCGACCATCGATTTTAGACGCAACAAACGCTTGCACCAAAGCTCCCGGCACGGCTACACGTGCGCTCAGTCGTCATATGGGAAAGGCGCTCATCATTGCGGAAAAGCCGTCAGTCTCGGCTGACATAGCGAAGGCGCTCGGTGGATTCACCAAGGATAAGTCCGGTGATTTCTTCGAGAGCGACCGCTACGTGCTGTCGTCGGCCGTCGGGCACCTTCTCGAATTGGTGGTGCCGGATGAGTTTGACGTGAGCAAGGGCAAGTGGACCTTTGGCCACCTGCCGCATCTGCCGCCCCGGTTTGGCCTGGCGCCCATCGAGAAAAGCGAGAACCGGCTCAAGACCCTGCTCAAGCTGGTCAAGCGCAAGGATGTCACCAGCCTGATCAACGCCTGCGACGCGGGACGGGAAGGGGAACTCATCTTCCGGAATATTGCGGCCTATTCCGGCACCAAACTCCCCGTTCAGCGCCTGTGGTTGCAATCGATGACGCCATCGGCCATCCGCGATGGCTTTGCCCACCTGCGGACCGACGAGGAGCTCATGCCCCTGGCGGATGCCTCCCGCTGCCGTTCCGAGGCGGACTGGCTGGTCGGTATCAATGGCACGCGGGCCATGACGGCGTTCAATAACAAGTCAGGGGGTTTTTACCTGACCACCGTGGGGCGGGTGCAAACGCCCACCCTGGCCATTGTCGTCGAGCGGGAGGAAAAGATTCGGAAGTTTGTCAGCCGCGACTATTGGGAAGTGCTGGGCACCTTCCAGGCCTCGGCGGGCAGCTACCCCGGACGTTGGTTCGATGAATCCTTCCGGAAATCGGATGGCAAGGATTCCGACGGGGACCTCAAGGCGGAACGCATCTGGGAACGTGCCCGCGCGGAAGCGATTCGGGAGCGATGCCTGGGCAAACCCGGAATCGTCACCGAGGAAAGCAAGGCGGCCACCCAGATGTCCCCCCTGCTGTTCGATCTGACCACCCTGCAACGCGAGGCCAACGGACGCTTTGGCTTTAGCGCCAAGACCACCCTGTCCATCGCCCAGGCCCTCTATGAGCGCCAGAAGGTGTTGACCTATCCCCGAACCGACAGCCGCCACCTGCCCGAAGACTATGTGGCCACCGTCCGAAAGACCATGGAGGCTTTCCACGGAACAGCCTATGGCCCGTTCGCCGGGAAAATCCTGGGCGAAGGCTGGGTGCGTCCCAACAAGCGCATCTTCAACAACGCCAAGGTCAGCGACCACTTTGCCATCATCCCCACCGGTGTCGCCCCGGACAAACTGAGCGAGGTCGAGCAGAAGATTTTCGACATGGTCACCCGCCGCTTCCTGGCGGTCTTCTATCCCGCAGCCGAGTTCCTTGAGACGGTCCGGATCACCCGGGTGGAGGGAGAACCGTTCAAGAGCGTTGGCAAGGTGCTCGTCAAACCCGGCTGGCTCGAAATCTACGGTCGCGAAGCTTTGGGCGACGACGCCTCCCCCAGCCTGATGCCCGTCAAGCCCGGTGAGGTGGTTGAGACCACGGAAGTCGAGGTCAAGAACAGCCAGACCAAGCCGCCGGCCCGATTCAACGAAGCCACCCTGCTCGGGGCCATGGAAGGGGCCGGTAAATTGGTGGAAGATGACGAACTGCGGGAAGCCATGGCCGAGCGGGGACTGGGTACTCCGGCCACCCGGGCCTCCATCATCGAAGGCTTGATCGATGAGCAATACCTGCATCGATTGGGGCGCGACCTCCAGGCCACCTCCAAGGCCCTTTCCCTGATGCAGTTGTTGCGCGGCCTGGGTGTCAATGAATTGACCCGGCCCGAATTGACCGGTGAATGGGAATTCCAACTGAAGAAAATGGAACGCGGCCAGTTGGCGCGGACCCAATTCATGGAGGAAACCCGCCGTTTCACGAGCGAGATTGTCGCCAAGGCGAAGAGCTTCGAGCATGACACCATTCCTGGTGATTTTGGCATCCTCGGCACTCCCTGTCCCAAATGCGGCGGTGAGGTCCATGAACGCTTCCGGGAGTTCAAGTGCCTCAAATGCGATTTTGCCATTCGCAAGGTCATCTCCGGGCGGATGTTTGAGCCGTCCGAGGTGGAGACCCTCATTCGAGACCGTCAGGTCGGTCCTCTGCAGGGCTTCCGTTCCAAGCAGGGCTTCCCCTTTGCCGCAGTCATGAAGTTGAACGAGGCCTTCGAGGCTCGATTCGATTTTGGTGAGGAATCCAAGGAGGGCGAGGGTGCTGAAGCTCCGGATTTCAGTGGCAAGGAGCCTCTGGGTGCCTGCCCCAAATGCCAGTCCCGGGTCTTCGAGCATGGCGCCAATTACGTCTGCGAGAAATCGGTCGGCCCCGGCAAGACCTGCGATTTCCGAAGTGGCAGTCTCATCCTGCAACAACCCATCGATCGCGTTCAGTTCACCAAGCTTCTGACCGAAGGAAAAACCGACCTGCTCAAAGGGTTTGTTTCCAAAAAGACCAACCGCAAATTCGAGGCCTTCATGGTCCTGAAGGACAAGAAGGTGAGCTTCGAGTTCGCGCCCCGGGAAAAGAAGGCCGGCGGCAAAAAAGGCCGCGGCGCTGCCGGGGTCGACGCCGAACCCGAGGTGAAATTGGACTTCACGGGGCAGACCTCCCTGGGCAAGTGCCCCAAATGCGGTAAACCGGTCTTTGAGGGCCCAACCGCCTACCTCTGTGAACGGTCCCAGGCGGAGACCAAGAAATGCACGTTCAAGTGCGGCAAGACCATCCTTGAACAACCGGTATCTGTGG
>Ga0136644_10004170_pt1 | contig 10704 bp, 6 predicted proteins | sample C_130820_EF_Meta_FD_94780 | JGI IMG/M metagenome (GOLD analysis project Ga0136644, IMG submission 94780) | Freshwater microbial communities from Lake Croche, Canada to study carbon cycling - C_130820_EF_MetaG (v2) (version 2) | ecosystem: Environmental > Aquatic > Freshwater > Lake | place: Lake...
CTTAGGAGGACTAACATAGGCCACGATGACGGTCGCATTGTCGCCGTAGGCTCCCAGAAGTGCCGTTTGCTTGGCCAGTGTCTCGGTCAGAATTGCGGCGGCAGCGGCCTCCGCATTTCCGATGAGATCCGGACGACAAACTATGGCGCTGATTTCGGCGTACTGGCTCGTGTCCCAGACTCCGTCAGAAGCCATCACGATGGCCCTGGTTACTCCTTCCGTGAGAGGAGGCGCTGTCAGGACCGAAGGAGTCGCGATGACTCCATAGGGCTTCATAATCACGTCGCCGAGTGCGCGCGTCATTGCCAACTGCGTCTTACAGGGAATCTGTAGATATGCGGCCCATTCGTTACGCACCGTGCAGTAGTAATTGCCAGTGGGGTTCTGAACCCATCCGCCGACTTCATCCGGAATAAATACTGGACGCGGTGCTCCACCGCTGCGCCCAGAAACAGCATACAGAAAGGCAGCCGGTGTCGGAAGGGCGTGAATGCGCATAAACTCATCCTTACTAAGTACGCCGTGATCGGCAGAGAGACTGACACCTTCGCCTTGGCAATCAAAGTACCGTACGTCAGAATCGCCGACGTGTTGGACTTCCAGTGCTCCTGTGCTCTTGTCTACGCGAAGCACCGATGCCGTTGTTCCATTACATTGTCCATCGTATGTGACTGGGAGCGCGGCGCAGACCGCGGCATCCGCTTCGGCAAAGGTTGCGCCAGGAGCTGACAATGCGTCTCTTGCGGCTGTCGCCGCCGCAAGTCCCTGAGGTCCGTGACCATCAAAGACTCCAAAGAGACCATCACCCACGAAGAAAGTGTCCTGGTTCTCTGTATTCTTGCTGCCGCCAATATGCGTGATTCCGAATGCGGAAATGTTCATTGCTAGGATAGTTGTGTCTTTCACGAACTACACCCTACATTCAAGTTCAGGATATTCGTCAACTTTTTTCACCTACCAGAACAGGGGATGAGTTGTAATAGTGAGACTGTTAGTCCTAATATTGTCTATAGTGATGGTGGTAGTCTTCCTGCTTCTTGCGGGTCGGGTGTCTTACAGAATCCCAATGCGCAACTTACTGGAAAATTGCTATCGCGTCTTCGTAAAATGACGCTTATTTATTCGAACTCAATTACAAGCGGACAGATCCGGTTTTCGTCGAATACCGAATATATGCAATTCAAAAAAGGACAGCTCTTGGCAGCAGGAAGCAAGAGTTCGCGCCCGCAACAATCCATATTGATTACGTCGCTCCAACAGTTTGGATGTTGTCAGAAAGCCGCCACTGTGAATACCGGTGGATTATCGAAGTACACTCCGTATACGCAGCCGTAGATTTTCAATCTTTGATTTGTGTGTCTTGAGAAGTTGCGGATACTCGGTGATGACACGCTCAAGAAGAATCCGACGTTGTTCCATAAGCAGCTGACACCAAGCTTCATAATCTGTAATAATGGGGCGTTCGGGCATTTATTAGTAGGTACTAGGGTTACACTACGCTGTCACGTTTTGCGGCCAGTATCTGTTCCCAGTTTGGTAAGAGCGTGATTTTGGGAGCGGCTTTTGGATCTATCCAAACCACTGTGCCGATCTCAGTTGGTGACTTCAGATCGTAGGTGTATGCTTTTGCCGTGTTAGGATCCACAAGATAAACAATTCCCTGAATATCTAGTTTGTAATATGACATCGTATATATGTCCTGAACGCCGGAGACACCGGTCACATTTTGACCCGTAAAAAGTTGAGGGGGGCAGTGTAAGTATTCCGACTGATTTACAGATATGTCAAACTGTAAACTTTGTAAGGATTCACTTGGTCTTATACAGAGTCACGGAGATGAACCGTGTCCTGTTCGTGAATCGTGGTTCTGTGATCGCTGCGGTAACAAGGGGCATCTACCGAGCACTTGTGATGAAATCAACCACGTGGGCCGTCCTACCACATTTGAAGATCTGATTCGGCGACTTGGAGGTGATGCAGAACTAGAACGATGGGGACTTACACATACGGTAACTCCCTTACCTACGCGTGAATTGACTCTGGAAGTGGCTGAAAGAGAAATCGCGGCGACAAACACAATAGATGTGATATATCGTGATGCGCGTATCCGCGAAGTTATGCGCCAGTATAAGATTCCTACCGTCCATAAAATGGATAAGAATCTTCTACTTCTGAGAAGCTGGGCTGTTCGCCACGGGAAAAAAGTGCGTCTAATTCAGGAGAAATGACGGATGAACAAATTATGAAATTGTTCGATGCTAATAATGTGTCGCCTGACCCTCAGCGAATCCGTGAATCTGATTCTGAGAAAGAACCGGTATATTTTGCCGGTGGATATGCAGGATCAGTGACAGATCTGAAAGAACTTAATGAAGCGGAACCGATTGGCAAACAATCGGGCGGTCGTCGAAAACAAATGCGACGGCAAAGCCGAAAGGCCAAGAGTCGTCGTCGTCGATCATCTAAACAGCGCCGATCAACTTATCGTCGTCGGTAGGCCAGGGCTACCGCAATAGCTCCAAGAATTGCAACAACGGTCCAGGTATATCCTCCGTCGGAGAATTTTTCAACGACGGTTCCAGGCGGCAGTGGTGGAATAGCCGCCGTAGGATCAGCATTATCGCTCGGCATTTCCGGTTTCACCGGTTTATACGAACTGACCCTTGTACTCTGATCTGCTGCGACCATCGCCGAAGTCGACATTTACTTCTTTCTGCGTATTACGTCTAAAGAAATAATAGGGCAACAACGTTAGGATGAATAAATTGGACGTGGACAGTATCAAAGCCAAACTCGAACGGGAGAGAGCCGATCCCGAATCGGGAGCAAAGATGGATTCTGAAATCCGTGCCAGTAAACGCTCCGTCGGTGCCCGGGCTCTCGTAGAGGCAATCAAAGCGGCTCAAAAACGCGGGCTCAGTAAGGAAGAGATTGAGAAGGAGCTGGCAACTGAGAAAGAGGAATACCCGAAACTGTTTGGGATGGTTCTCGACCCAAAACACTCGCCGGCAATGCTGTACGCCATGCTGGCCCAGTTGGAGGCCGTAGAGGGAGGGGCGAAATCAACACACGATGCGTCGGTGGCGGTCGGGACAATCCTTGTGAATTCATTCGTCCGACCGAAACTTGGAATGGACCCAGTGCCTCTTCCAGGTTCAGCAAAGCCACCTGTTCGTCGCTGAGGCCCGCGTAACGGGGATTCAATGGAATCCGATGCTTTACGCACCAGGCACGACTGTTACATATATTCTGAATGAGTAGTTCGTGTATGATTTCTCGTGATGGAGACCTAATAAGGTTCAATGTTAGTTGAATCTTATTGAACTGATGGAGCTCAATCTGTTCTTGGAAGGCTTGGACACCCGTGATCCACGCCGGTGGAAAAAGAGGCAGTTCTTTGAATAATTGTGTCCAGCCCGATGGAGCATCTGTAGCGGTCAGAGATCTGAACATCTGAATAATCCAGGCGGGAGCTCCACGATATTCTGAACCGATCCAATAACGTTCTGAATTTGCGGGTCGACTTGTATGCGGTTTTATAAGAGCCGTACGCGCAAAGCACGATGACAGCGCCCATATAAATTCTAGAGACGCACGGCTCTTCATATCGAACAGTTTTAGTATCATAGTTCCGCCGATCCTTAGAGATGTTAGTCCAGCCAGTGCTTCTGCTATCAGAAGACGCTGCACCGTATTCTCTTGGCCATTGAAATCAGCACTGAAATCGAATCCGCCATCGGCCGTATACAGATCGGCAAGCCCCTGTTGCTCTGCCGCTGCCGTAAATACGTCTTGATTAAGGAGATTATACAAGTTGCCAGTGTTGTCGCCGCCGTACGTAATATGGACCATTGGATAATTATGTAAGAATGCTTGGGATTTTCGCCAACCGGGAACCGTCCGTTCAGTGGAACGCAGCGTCATCGCCACCATCGGAATCTTGGTTGTGGAACGAATCTGTATAGCCTCAAGAAATCCCCCTGGTCCTTCTGCTGAATGCGCCGAGGAGGATGCCGATAGATCTAGGAGATCCCAGAGCTCAATCATCTTGAAATAGGAACGGGATAAGGGTTGGATAGCAGCGATCGACCACGGCATACGTCGCTGGAGTGACAGAAATATATACTCATAAGGATTGGTGATTTTTTTGGCATCGTCCCAATATCCCACAGGCGCGACACGATCTATCTCATTCTTGAGAGCGGTGAGTCGATCGTGAAGTGGTGTATGCAGATGGTGCGGAGGGTCGTGTAAAGGAATAGGGCCAAGGCGCGGTTCCTGTTCGGGACTCGTTTGTTGTAGCGGTACCGGTTCTAACCAGTGGACCGTGTTCTCCATACCTTATGTGCTGACATATGTTTAGCCTGTGTTCGTTGCGGGATGGGGGCGAACAAAAAATGGATCTATTGATGTTAGCGATAGACTATTCGTCTACCAACGGACCCTATTCGTCGACTAACTGGATCTCTAGCTCCGGTAGATCCGCGCCCGTAGAGAGCATCGGATCCGTCGGTGGCAGCGCTGCCGGTATACGCAGATCCTCCTGGCGACAGCCTGGAGCCTCCTTCTGATCAAGAAGTTGGTCGATTTCGGCCTGGACCAGCTGCGGCGCGCGCTCCAGCGATTTCTTCGGCGCCGGTGCCGTCGTCGTAAAGTCCAGCAGTGCGGCCTCGTCCAGCAGCACCTGTGTGAACGTGGTGCCGCCGCGAATGGGCTGACCCGTCATAATATTGGCCGATACACCTGTCACGGGATCCATCTCACCGAACAGTGCGGCGCGCAGCATAATGTCCTCCGTCTGTTCAAAGCTCGCCTTCGCCAGCGGACCCGATTTCTTCTTATTGACACCGTAGCGGTCCGCGGACATCAGACGGCCACGGTTGCACATCGCATCACATAGAATAGATACGTGTCGGTAATTCACCGGAGCCGCTTGCTCAAAGAGACCGAAGATCTCACGGAACAATATCATCCTTGCGGCCTCAATGCCCAGATTCTCGTAGATATCGTGGACGTGATTGCTGATGAGTTTCGTACCGTCAATGTCCGGATGTACGAGAACATCTAGGAAATTCGTGCCGAACGTGTCCAGTACGAACTGCTCCACTGGCTCATAGCGGTTATCGTTTGCCGGATTCTTCTCAAATGATTCATCCGTGACCTTGCGGAAACTCACCGATCGTAGACCCGGCATACCGCGAATCAATGTCTGGGTTAGCAGAAGATTCTGGGTCCGTTTCACTATAGCCAGATCATCCAGAGGAGCCTTGCCTTCTGCCTTATTAAATGTCGGGCGAATACGGAAAATCATACGTGTGGCGTTATGATCCGTGTATGTTAGATCAATGGGCGTCGCTTTGCGGAGAACAAAGGCGATGTCCTCCATTGTGATGTTCTTATTGAACATCTTCTCACGATCGAGCTCCAGACGAATAATCCAGGGACTCTTGTTTTCCTCCACTGGTGCTGATTCCTGCTCAAAGGCACCGAAGAAGCTTAGCCATTCCTGATCATCCATAATTAGCGTTGAAGAGTCGCGGGGATCATAGTAGATTCGGCTAACCGTAACGAGATCCTTTAGCATCGTGAACTCCATCTCCTGCGCCAGACGACGGGCCTCCTCCTTCGTCTTGCGGAGGTCCGGGCGGAGATAGATCGTGAGCGATGTGGCTTTCGGATTCTGCGTCACCTTGAGCAGCTCCTTCAGACGCGGCACACCTCGCGTCATACCGGATTTGGCTGCTACACCTGACAAGTGGAAAGTGTTGAGCGTGTTGTGCACGAAGATCGAATCGTCCACCATAAAGCTGTCATTGCCAGGAACCGTGAAATCGTAGACGAGTTCGTGGGGATCGGGCAGTATCTCTAGGGCGACGATCTCGTCCCAGATGATATCGCTGGTCGCGGCGGCTTCCAGGATCGCCAGGTTGGCGTTGACGGCAACAGTTACAGCGGGATCCACGTGGATCGCCATCATCTCGCGGAAGTCGTTGATGTAGGCCTCCAGGGTGCGACGGCCTATCGCGGTCTTCTTTACGACACGATCTGACCCATAGCGCCCATACGTGCGGCTCTGGCCCGGCATCTTCAGAAGCCGACCGGTTTCCGCGATGACGTCGCCGAGTTCCGGAATCATATCGAGTTCCTCCTTGAGGCTGTGGCGGCCCGTGTGTCGGTTATAGTCCACGATCTCCTGAAGGGCTGCGGCCTTCTCTGGTAGATTCAGGCCGATCTCCGCCTGGAAGATCGCCGCGTGTTTGCGGATCACGTTGAGAGTGTACATCACCTGACCCGGCATACGCACAGAGGATTCTTCACACAATGTGCCGAACACACCGCACACAGGAAGGAGACGGGCGATGTCGCGGATGAGCTGTTTGGAGCGGCTGCCCACACGGATCTGCAAGCGTGGCGCGTTCACGTTGCCATCTCCGTCGAAGTAGCCACTGAGGAGACCGGCGATGAACTCCTTGTTCGCGTGGAAGATCGGTGCCGACAGACACTTGTCGAAGCTGCCCGTGTTACAGAGTTCCATAAGTGTATCCTTGAGTTCTTTGGAGTGGATGTTTGTATCTTTCCCAGGCCCATATGCACCTTGGTAATTCTTTGCAGTAATTTTCCATCCATACATTGTTGCCAAGGCGCGGATACGCTCTTCAACGACGGGGTGAATCTTTGTTATTCTAATTATATTGCTATTGAACGAACCATCAGCAAGATAGATACCTGTTAGCCACCCGAAGTCCTTTGTAAGTGCAAAGCCGTTGTACGTGGTGAGGGCATCCGCTGGAACGGGTTGACGGAACGCCACCGGAATACGCTGACCTACACGGAGATCGGAGCCCTTTACCTCCGCAATGCCTGACGTAGTACGGCGGAGGAATGAATGGCTCAGCGTGGCCGTGGTCGTACGACCGGACTTCGTAGTGACCTTGACTAGTCCACCGTTTGCCGGGTGGCGACTCACCTGGGAAATCGGCTTCCAGCTGGTCTTCTCATCGTCACTGACACCCATAATTGCCCATTCCGGGGGCAAATCGAGTGCTTCACTATCTCCATCGCGGAGAATGTCGGTCCGATTCTCGGACATAATGTGATCGATGAACGCCCCCACCTGACCCACGAAACTTTGTGATATGTTTTTGAGATTTTTAACTGTGATCCAGGTCTCTTTTGTGCTACTCATTTGGGTGGTTGGCTCACCCAGCGACTGCGCGGCGATAATGCCCGCCATTTCACCGGGTGCGACCCAGGATTTCATATGTTTGACCACTATCTGTTCCGCAAGCCAGTCGAAGGCCGATTGCGTGAATCCGAGGGCGACGAGGTCGCGGGGATTCAGATGGTAGCGGAGCAAAGCTCCCCAGAGTTTGTTGTCGGGACGCGTCCGCTGCTGGATTGCGATGATCGTATCGAGAACGTGTGCGCCAGTGACGGGTGTACCGTTACCTGGTGCGAGTCCTAGTTGAACTACCGCATTCGCAATTAGACGCGGCAGATGAACCGCTGATTGGACCGTCTTATCTGCGCGACCGCTCCAGACATTTTGGACTAACATATCCCGATCACCGAAGATCGCAGTCAGATGTGCCTGACTCTTGTCGGCCGCCACATCCTCCACTGAGAACTTTGTGCGAATCTCCGTGTCCGACATTTTGGCCAGACCGATGGGCTGATTTTCGATCTTCGTTGCCGAGGTCGCGTCGTCACCATACGCGAATTGAACAACTAGACCACCCGCGTCACGAACAGATCCGTCGTGCCACGTCATCAAGTCCTCCATCGTCTTTACAAGCTGCCGCTGCATATATCCGGAATCGGCCGTCTTTACCGCCGTATCAATGAGACCCTCACGACCCGTCATCGCGTGAAAGAAGAATTCGGCGGGTGACAAACCCTTGACGAAGGATGACTCAATGAATCCGCGGGCCTCCGCACCGTCGTCGTAGCGCTTGAAGTGCGGCAGAGTACGGTCCTGGAATCCGTAGGCAATGCGCTTACCCTCAATCGACTGCTGGCCAAGAAGCGCAATCATCTGCGCAATATTGAGGTCCGCGCCCTTCGAACCACACTTGACCATATTTACCATCCGATTGTTTGTCGCCAGAGATTTCAGACCGGTCTTGCCCGCTGCACCGATGACCTTGTCAAGAGTCTGAAACACCTTGCCTTCAAACTCCTCCTGGTTTGTGCGGCCCGATGCGTTGTCGAACAGACCCATATGTACCTGAAGCTGTAGGGATTCGATCTGCTTCTTGAGCGTATTCATATCCGTGGCGATCGTGCCCAGAGTACCTTCATCCGCAATAAGATCGCTGAGTCCGACAGAGAAACCGCTGTTCTGAAGATAGGCGGCCACCACCGACTGAAGACTGTCGATGAAGTCCACCGTCATTTCGGGACTGAAGTCATTATAAAGAATGTGAATGAGCGCCTTGTCAAAGATATCGCCGTCCAAGATACCCTGCTTAATGACGCCGTTCTTGATGATTACGTAGTTGGGATCCTCCTTGCCTTTGGCCTCGTCCCAGACCTTGTTGCCCATAGCGATGTGAACCGCCGGTAGAAGTGCCGACACTACCTGTTGGCCCGACCAGAGTGGCACTGGATCTGTCTTGGCTGGTGGCGGAATTCGGCCATCCCAACGCTTGCTGTGAACCAGGAGATTCATATATTCGCGGAGGTTGAAGAACTCCGTGGGTCGCGTCAGACGATTTACGCCGACTAGCGTGTCCTGTACGATGCTGACAAGCGGCTTGCTGAGACGCGGACTGATTAATTGTTTGGGAACAGCCGCGATCTCGCGGAGCTCCGTTGCTGCCTCCACTAGCTGAGGCATATGTAGATTCATCTCATCGCCATCGAACACGTCACGATTGTGACATAAACTTTAACTTTCGCTAAAGAGTAGACTTTACCTTAAACCCCTTCGCTAGGGATCGACCGCCGTCAAGTCGTTGCACCTTCCACTGTTACACCTAACAGTGGCTTGGCTCAGGATCGCCCATTTCTTGATCGCCGCCGCGCATCTCGAATCCTACTGGGTTGTTACTGTCCGTACGCTGCGTCAGCGTACTTACCCATTGCGGTCTTTCTCCGCGGGTCTTAGTACCAGTTGGTTTTAGGGGTTTCCCTGAATTTGACGGTCTTGCCAAGTGAGCCACAGCTGCTCACGAGACTAGATGGTTATATCGCTGATATCCGGATGAGGGACAGATACCATACGGTGGAACTTACACTGTTTTTCCCCTGAGATGTTTCCACAACCTCAAGAGCAGCCACCTGTTGCTGACTTCGCAGTTAATCAGCGTTATAGGGTTTCGTGACTGACACATTCAGTCTGAATGTCGAATACGGCAGAACACGGACACGGTGACACATCATCGACATTCGGTGAAGCGACGGCTGACGGTTGAAGAGCACCGCGTCGCCGTCCATCATATGCCGATTCACGATGTCGCCTTCGTAGATCTGAATTGTCTTCGTGTTGACGTGTTTGAGGCTGATCATCCGACCTGCCTCTGAACCGGTCGCGGCTCTCTGCACCGACTTGGCGCCAGGATACTTGTCCGGTCCATTCTGGACAAGGGCATACAGACGATCGATATTGTAGGCGGTGGCGCGCTCAGGAAAGGTGAGATTCATTGCGACCTTCAACGGAACACCGAGTTCCTCTACCGAGATATTGGGATCCGGCGTAATGACCGACCGCGCCGAGAACTCCACGCGCTTGCCCTGGAGATTGTTGCGGATGCGTCCCTCCTTCGTGCCGAGGCGCTGCTGGAGCGACTTCAGGGGGCGCCCCGAGCGTTGGGCCGACTGCGCCACGCCCGGAATATCGTTGTCGACGAGGGTCGCCACGTGATACTGGAGAAGCGTTGTCCATTCATCGATCGCCTTCTTTTTGGCACCCTTCGCAATCTTGTCGCCGAGAATCCCATTTGTCTTGATGATGTCGATGAGCTTCTGTGTCAGATCATCTTCCGAACGTTGATTGTTGTCCTGAAGAACGGAAGGACGCACCTGCGGTGGTGGAATCGCCATCACTGTACACATCATCCAATCGGGGCGGCACCACAGACGACTGAAGCCCATAAAATCGACGTCCTCATCGCTTATGCGGCGCAGTAACCGGTACACGTACTCCGGCTCCAGAAAACGACGGATTTTGCCGCCACCAACGACTTCGCCCGCGGCAGGAGATGCGAGATCTTTCCATTCTGCCACGATGCGACAGATATCTTCATCGTGATAGCGATGCGGTTGGCGCGCGCCACAGCCGTCTTCAGTCTGTTCACCGCACCGGGTGACTTCCTGACAGGCGACCAACACGGCTTTCCACCGATTCTCACCCTTGGATCGGCGAAGACCTTTTGCGGCCTCCTTATTGATGAGGAGCTTGCCACATTTGATACAGCAGCAGCGGAGAATCTTGAGAACCATCTTGTAGAACTGAATATAGTAGACAGGGCGGGCCAGCTTATAGTGACCGAAATGTCCCGGACATTGATGATTATTAAGACCGCAGGAGCGACAGAGCTTGCCGTTCTCTAGCACACCCATACGTGGATCCGCTAGGCCGCCGATTTTGCCTTCCTGAGTGCTGTGTGTCGTAATTTCCACAACAGAGCGTCGCGCAATCTCATCGGGGCTAAACACACCGAATTGGATGCCGACAATTGTTTCAGTCTCTGAACTATGAGA
>Ga0136644_10004171_pt1 | contig 10703 bp, 13 predicted proteins | sample C_130820_EF_Meta_FD_94780 | JGI IMG/M metagenome (GOLD analysis project Ga0136644, IMG submission 94780) | Freshwater microbial communities from Lake Croche, Canada to study carbon cycling - C_130820_EF_MetaG (v2) (version 2) | ecosystem: Environmental > Aquatic > Freshwater > Lake | place...
GCGATTGAGTTCTTCAACGCCATCAACAACGTCAAGCCCCAGCAGTGGCGGACTGACCCTGCCATCCTAGTCAATAAGTATGTGGTTGAGATGGAGAAGCGGTTCAACACGAAGAAGCCTGGGTTCATCCGCGCGGCTTCTACTGTTCGTCCATACTTAGGGGCTGATAAGCTACGTGAGGCACTCAAGGCGGTTGTTGCGTCCCTTGGTCAGGAAAAGGCAAGCATTGAGTCATTTGCTCTGCGGGCTTTGGAGAAAAACAAGGAGCTGCTGGATAAGGCGTCGGTGCTTGTGTTGGCAAACACCAAGGATTCCAAATATTACGAGAAGGCGGCTGCTGTTGGATTCATGTTGGCGGTGGACCCTAAGCTACCGTGGGTGCGGGAGTTGGTGCGGTGAAGAGGAGTTAGGGCAGGTGCAAAAAATTGAACATAATAAAAATTGTAAGGTATTCATTACGCAAATGCCTGCTTGTGGAAACTGTGATAGCTGTTTGAAATCCAACAATGTTAAAGACATGTACACGTGTATTCCTGATATTACATTATGCTTCGACTGCCACTGGAAATTTATCTACGATACATCTTCAAAAATAATTATCAATAGAGATGATAATCTAAAATACAATAAAAATACAAAAACATTTGAACCGTTTGATTTTGCTAAATCCTATGGTTTCGAATCGCTAAATTTATCAGAAGACGACGACCGCTTTCTAGAACTTCTTGTTGACGAAGCACGTTATACGACTAAAGACTATGCTTGCTGCCCAGAAATTGGGCGTGACATGCCATGTATGACTGTTTGTAATATTGGCGACGAGTGTAATGAAGCGCATGCATACACTATTCCGTTTGAAGCCAGACAAAAATTTGGAAAAACCCAGATTGAGAACTGGATTAAGGAAGCAAATCCTGTATCAGACTCGGAAACTGACGACGGACTATCATATGAATGATTGGTGGTAATTTCCCCCACCCCATAACAGAGGATGGCAAACAACCCAAACCCCACCATGGAACAACTCATTGAAACAGCTGAAACGACCGATGACCCACTCAGGTTCCTTATACAAAATTTCGTTGAACGCTATTCACCTGTACAGTTAATCATTATGGATAGACATCCGGCTTTCTATCCTATTATTGAAGCCGCACTTGACCGTATGATTGAACTCGGTATTCGCGAACAATGGATGGACTACCTGCTAGCCAAAGGTATAAAAATCCACGGTGGCATCAATCAATACGTTACCAGTTTTTTAAATGAACAACGCGCAGGAATAAACATGCTCGACTACATATTAGGATTACCTGAAAGCGCTCGTAAAGATCTGTTAATAGAAAGTACAACAATAGAAATGCGAAATATGTTGCGTGTGGATGGATTGACTGAGGAAAATCGTGCCCGCATTCAAGCCGCTATTGATCGGTTGAATCCGCCCGTTTTTGGTGCCGCTGCGCCTGCTGCTGGTGGCGCCCGCCGTCGTCGTCGTCGCGCTACGCGTCGCCGTCGGTCAAAAAAATGAAACCGTCCTTGATTTCTAACAAAAGGTAAACGATGCCCGCCCACTGTAATTGCGAAGACTGCCACTCAAGTATCAGTCTTCGTGCCTGGATTAATTCACACCCTTTCCCGTCGTACGAGATGATGTGTGCGCGTATTGATAAATCCTTTGATTTTACGCTTGCCATGTCGCTCGCTGCCGAATACGGCGAGTTCAATCATGCCGCTCTCAAAAAGATTTACGAATCTGGTATTAACGAAGCGGTGTCTAAAAAGGCAGGTGCCGACATCTATGCCCGTGGCGGACTTCAAGCCCTGACCGCCAACTGTGAAATCTTCAAGCACTGCACCCCGCTTGCGGATGCGTCGCCATCAGTAGCACACCAAGCCACCGTACTAGAATATTATTGGAACGGTATCGGTGATTTCTTAGATACTAACTCGTAAACACCGCCGGTGGAATAGGCGGTGATTCATTTGATTCCGTTGATGGCGCCGACGCCGGCGCTGGTGGCGGCGGATCCTGTGGTATCGGCACCATGCCCGATTGCGCGTGGCACATATAATGTCGGGCACACATTTCCATATTGGGAATACATGGAGGGCAGGATACGGATACTCCTGCTACATTTGTCACTGCCGGTGGCGCCGGTGGCGGTGTTGACACATACGGGTGCCCCGCCGGCAAGCCCAGTCCCCACTTATACGCCAAATATCCTTCTATTTTTTGTCTATCCGCCGTTGATAACGCAACATTATACACAATAAACTCGCTGATTAATGAGTTATAAAATGTTCCATCAGCTACACCACCGCCAACAGAAAACACCTGACTTGTTGTGGGTATAGATCCAGATCCAGTAATACTTCCAATATTTGTACCCGTATTGTATATAGCCACAGTATTTCCACTGCGCCCCATTGAATAAATTATATTACCAGTTGTAGTAAATCCCTGAGACAAACGAGCAGTCGGTCCAAGATCCAATACTAGATTATTTGATGACGCCCAAGGATCACGTAATACATATGTATTATTATTGATTCCTAGCCCAAACACCACAGAATTCGGCGCATTTGCTATTCTGTTCAGCACAACAAAAATTGTCGTATCCGTTCCATTTGCCGACAATACTGGTGTAGGCGCAATCGGCGCGGTAGACAATAACGCATTTTTGCCATTAAATACTAAGGCTGGATAGCCGCCGTTATATCCGTTTGTTGTATACAAAGGTGCAGTCGCAGATCCATTTGTTAAATTGCGATTGTTACCTGATTTATCGTTCCATTGTGTGACCAGCCCCCCGTTCAACGTTATTGTTGATGTATCCGCCGCATCAAACCACATTGCTAAACCATTTGTCACCAGCAATGATTTCGTAACAGTTGCCGTCTTAGGTTCCGATACAACTGCTACAGGATATGGTATTACCGACCCCTGTGGTTTATCTGGTGCCGGCGCTGAAGCTACATACGTTGCTACATAACCTCCTGGTGATACTACACTATATGACGTCCAACTTGCGGGACTATAATCCCATATATAGCCTTTGGTATAGCGCGCCTCTTTTGTTGTCCCATTCACCATTTTCAAATAATTTGAACCATTCGCATTATCATAGGCTAAATATACAGGATTTCCTACATTGTCAACATCTACTTTTTGAATCGGCAAATTACGTTGAACCATTGATCCATTAATTACGTTCGGTGCCGGTGTAGACTGAAATTTTTCAATCGTTGTACCGGATGGAGAAAAATAGAGAAACGCGACTAAAACGGCAACTAGCGCCAACACAACAAAAAGTAATAGACTACTTCTCTTACTTTTTGCCATAACTCCCTAATTAATAACTAGATTTTAGCTTTATCTGTTGGCGCATTAACAGCCATTCCTGGGGGTACTAACACTAAATCTGTTAAGCACTGGCATGCGTAGTACTTTTGACACTGTTGAAGGGTCGGTTTAGAATTTGACCCGCCTATAGACGCCAGCGCCTGTTCCATAGCAGCATCTACGACACCTGGTGGAATACCTTGCCCCGTAAATGCCAATTTTAATTCTGCTATAGTCTGTGCCTGTGGTGTTCCCGTCGCTTGTGCCTGTAACAGTATTTGAGACATAAATTGCTGCATTCCTGCCGGATCGCTTGGCAAATTCATACCCTCTAAATTATTGGACGATGGACTGAAATTTTTAGAATCAGCATCAGAAGCACTTGATATATTTACGCCCGTTAAATCTGCGATTGCCGCGTCTTCTTCCTCTTTATCTTTCGCATCCTGGAAATGCTCCACGCGCATGTGCGTACCGAAAACCGTCTTTGCGCACGGCAAACACCATAAAACCGCTAGCAATAAAAGCGCCACTAGGCATACACCAAAAAATACGCGTGAGCTATACTTTGCCATCGGCTCCCTATGTATATCTCCGTTTTTTACATGCGATTCATAATGTTAAAGGCGCTCACATACAATGATTTAACCTCCGCATTAGGGCAATAAATAACTACCGACCGAAACACGCAACTAAAATCTTGTAACACCGATTGAATTACATGTGATACCGGTTCCAAACATACTTTGCCGTCAATGTTTATTACAATATCTGTAACATAATTGTAGCGCTGCTGTATTGCTTGTAGACATGTTAGAGTCTGTTTGTATATAATTTCCGTATCTTTTTTCGGCAAATAACTACTTTTGATAGTTAAGTTTGGCTCTGCCAGATAGACTTTTACCCCTGTCGGGGATTTCTCCGTTATACAACTCATTGGCTCAATAAGTTCAACTCCTGCCTTTATTGCCGCCTCGGTTCCATACTCTACAACACACGCACCGTCTACTGGTAAATCTGTAACAATAAATCCTGTTCTATTGTGAGATTTCATGAAAATATAAGCGAAATCGTATTTATACAATTCCATTTCGCGTAATCTGAGTTTCCTACAAGAGGACTAAACTTAATCTGTGTAATATTTGAACGAGTCAGTTTTTTCGTCCAGATTGGGTCCAAAGCGCTGGAACTCATTGCTGCCCGTATCACGCTCGGGGCGATAAACAAAGTCGCGAACCTCACCCTGCGACTCCGCGCGCGCCTGGTCACGGGGATAGCTTCCATACGGCACATTACCCTCTTCATCGCCGAACGGTGCTGGATCCGCACGGAGTAAGGACTCAAATCCCTCCGTCACCTTTACCGGTCCCAGCATAGGATTTCTCGGGTCCGTCTCCTTGAACTCATCATAGGGACGGGGTGACGATAGGAATCCGTTCTCCGCCGCACCCACCGCATCGCCTACACGCTCGCCCATAATGCTATCCGCGCCGTAGACGCCACGGTACGCCGGTGGCGTATCGGGCGGTCCCGACGGCATCGGGATTTGGGGGCGGTTTGCGTACACAATATCCGTAATGGACTGGTCCGCCGGTGGCGCATTTGCAATAAGGCGGTCCGGCCATCGCGGTCCGTTCATCTGCCCCTGGAACATGTCATCCGACACCCTGGCAAGCGGTGGCGCGGCGTTCTGGAAGTTATCTGCCTGAGGACGGGCGTACAACTTCATCGTGGTCCGCACATTGCGGTTGAACATAAGCACCGCCGTGAGCAGCAGCAACGCAATGCCCACCGCCGGGTAGACACTAAATACACCAAGGGCAAGTACTACCAGCACCACCGCTGTAATGGGCGAATTTGTTACATTGTTTGACAATACAAACATCTTGCTGGCGATCGCGGTCGTTAGCGCTAAAACTAACACGGTCAGCCCAACTTCAACGGGCGTTGTAGATTCTGCCATGTTCACTCTATCCAATCTCACGATAAAAAATGAAGCACACCTCAAAGTATTTACAATTGTTAAGATGTCTTCTATACCATCACGGGTTCTTAGCACAAAAGGCTACTCCATTGCAAAAGCGGGACTGACGGCTGCACAGGTCGCCTTTATTAAAAAAGACTTGCTTGTGTCGCCCGCTGGTCCTGCCGCCTATGTTGCCGCGATTCCTCCGTTCAAACTCTACCTTGAATCCGCCGAGCGATACTACCTGCCTACCGCCTGGGCAACAACACAATTTGGTCCCGCCCTTTCCGACGTGCGCGCTACCGGCGACCCGTTGCCCGCCGCACTTAAGTTCGGTGGAACGCTGCGCCAGCATCAGGTGGAAGCTCTCAGTTCGTTTCGCGGCGCCAACCAAAACGGCATTATTTGCCTTCCCTGCGGCTACGGCAAAACATTTACCGGTATTGCGGCGGCGCTGGAAATCGGGAAGTGTTTCCTCATTGTAGTTCACAAGGAATTCCTTGCCGACCAGTGGTCCAATGAGCTTCGGGCTCTGGTACCTGGAATTCGTATTGGTCGCATTCAGGGAGAGAAATGCGACGTTGGTCCCGAGTTTGATGTCTCTATTGCCATGATTCAAACCATCTGCTCCCGCACATTTCTTGCCGGCACCTTCAACCACTTCGGTTTCGCTATCTTTGATGAAGTTCATCATCTTGGTGCCGAACATTTCAGCCAAACCCTTCAGCGTATTCACTGCCGCAAAATGCTCGGTCTTACCGCCACGCCCAAACGACTGGACGGATTGTCCAAAGTGTTCACATGGTTTCTTGGATCAATTGTCTACCAAATTTCGCGGCGACCCAAAGATGAAACGGTCCTTGTAGAATGTTTCCGTTACACCTCTGCCGACGATGCGTACACTGAAGTGAAGACCGACTGGGCAGGGAAACCCATTCGCGCATGCATGGTGAACAACATCGCCAACTTTGTGCCGCGTACGGTCGCAATGATTGAGTGGATTGCGCCGTGCTTGAGCGAAACGGGGCGGCGACTACTAGTACTATCCGATCGTCGCGAGCATCTCAAAGAGTTTGAAAACGGATTCAAAGCCCGCGGCATCACCTCCATTGGCTACTACGTCGGTGGTATGAAACAGAAGGACTTGGATATATCCGCAACGCGCACCGTGATTTTGGGGACGTTTGCAATGGCAAGCGAGGGTATGAATATTCCCACGCTTAATGCTATATTGCTAGCAACACCCAAAAGCAACATTGAACAGTCCATTGGTCGTATTTTACGGCTCAAGCCCGAAGAGCGTACAGTTCAGCCCCGCATTTACGATGTACTTGATACCGCGTTTGTAGAATGCTTCGGTCAGTGGTCAAAGCGTCGTAAATTCTACAAAGAGTGCGGCTATGTAGTAAAATTTGCCGATGAAGATAAGAATAGCGAGGAGTCTAAATCGGAGGGCGAAGTGGACCCTGATGTCTGCCTCATTACTGACGACTAATCTCACGGTAAAATAGGATGAGCTATAATAATGGACCTGGACCCTTGGTGTTGACCACTGAAAACGACCCCAGTTTGTGGCGGACAAATTCGTATTATAAGCGGCTTCAGACAAAACGAAATGCCGCTCGTACACGTAAGAATCGTCCTAGCATTACGAACAAAATACGTGGCTGGTTTAGCGGCAAGCCCGGTGCCACAAAAACACGACGCGCTTCACGACGTTCGCGTCGCTCCGTACTGAATCAGCCGCAAATTATGTACGAGTAAAATAGGAATGTTTAGTCTTTTTTCGTTTCCGCAATCTGGTCCTACTTCAAAGCCCGAGGCTGTAAAGCAGGTCCTTCCCCCCACTGGAGCAGTACAGGGCTCGTCATTTGTCCAGCCAGGTGTAAGTACCGATGCGCCAGTTCCCAAGACTGCCGGTGTCGGTACTCCTACCGCCTCTGTTACTGCCCTTCCTGACAATACCGCTGTCAGCTCCGCCGGCACCGGTGCGACCGGTACCGCGGCAGGTCCTTTTGCGTCACTTGGTGCGCAGATTGTCAACAAGGGCGGTTACGATATCCTGAAATTTTCTTTGAAGCCCGGTGCCAACCTTATAACAAACCAGGAAACAATGGCATACATGGACGGTGGTCTTACAACCAATGCGCAACTTGGTAGCGGCGGCTTCTGGGGTGCCTTTGCCCGCTCCTTTAGCGGTGCCTCCGCCCTTCAAAACGCCATTGCCAATCCTACCAAAAACGAACTAGACATCTACCTTTCGCCGTTCCTACAGGGTTCTATTGTCCAGATTGATGTCAAAGCAGGTGAGACGTGGCGTTTTGCCGACAAGGCGTTTATGGCATGTACATCCAACTTGACGGTAAGCGGTGATGTCAACATATTTAATAATTTTAGATTGCTGTTTGCGGGACAGAATGCGTCATATACAACCGTAGCAGCGGCGGCTGAGGACGGTATTGTCTGGGTCTGTGCTTACGGCGGCGTAGATGTCCACCAAATTCCTATGGGCACCGGTTCCACAGTACCGCTCTTCATTAACAACGGTTGCTTTCTTGGAATGTTGACAAAAACGGGCGGGGTTGATTTCTGGCAGGACTATGTTCGTGTCGGTACCGCTGGTGGCTTTTTCAATGCTATTTTTACAAATATTGGATTTGTTATGAAAATTCAGGATAAGAGTCCGCCGATTCGCCCTGGACCGTTAACATGTATTGTTCTAACACAGTCGCTCAATCGTCACCATCTTGACGAGTATATTCGTAAGATTGCCATTTCGGTTGCGCAGGAGTATGCCAACTCTCATTCGGCGGGAGCACCGGTTGGCGGCTTGATTCCCGATTTATTCCGTGCGGCAACCAGCAGCGGTGGTGGTGCTGTCCGCCGTCGTGCCACGCGCAAAGCCCGTGTTGCTGAGGTGCCCCCGCGAATTATGTATGAGTAAAGTAGGGATGTCTGGGAAAAAAGCTGTTACTACAACAAATCCTGCCTGGATGTTACGGAAACAGACACCGCCGCCTGGCTCAGGGCTCGGTTTCAATACCTCCATGAATAAGAAAGCAAAACGAAACTTATCGCCGCAGCGAACTACGCGTAAAATGGGATCACCGCCGCCGTCACCTAAGCGTCCTAAGAAACAGCGTGGTACACGTCGTCGTCGTTAAAAAATTGAATATTTATATGTTTTCCTGTGTTTCTAACACAATGAAACATACTGTGGTGAGGACTACAGTGCCGGTGCCCGTCGGGCATGTTATAGTTAAGGTGAAACCGCCTACATTTCAAGAATTTATGTTGTCCCCGCCACCCGACTGGATTTGTTGTCGTTACCCATGGGTGTTTGGCAGCTGTTTGTTTCTATCTGGCGCCGGTTTTGCGATTCTTTTCATATACGCGTTTGGCGGGTTTCTTCCGCGCTAATTAAAAAATTGATAGCTTGTACTTTGCATTATGATTGTTTAATCATAATGCAGACGGTTAGCAATCCTGTTGTTCTAGTAGTTCCTGATACGGTTCAGGATTACGTTATACGGGCTCCTGCAGCTGTTGAGCCCAAGATATGCTGTACACACAAGGTTGTCGGTGCATCTATTGGATTTATTGGAGTTATTATCGGAGTTGCCTGTGGAGTTACATTTGGCGTATATTACCGAAGTTGCTAGTTACGTCTGGTTTTGCGATGTTTACGAGTACCTCCACGGGTTAACTTTGCTGCGCTTTTTGCCTGCGAAATTACAAGATTAAAATCCCTTGAATGCTTGCTTTTTAGTTTTGCAATAAGGCTTCGCACCGTTCGCGTGGCGGCGCTATTACCGCCACGGTTCTGTACAATACGCCCTACTTCCAAAATAGCGCCCTTCTTTTTCATAAGTTCTGAATTACGAGCAATCTCATCATTCACAACTGTATTTAAGTTACTCATTCTACTTATAACGGGTATTTAATGCTTGCGGGACCGCTTGTTTTTCTTCACATTCTTACGGCTTTTGCGGTGCTTGCGCGTATTCTTACCGTTATTGCGGCGGTTGCGACGACCACCGCCAAACAGCGACTTCGGCGGCTCAGGTGACGATCCGTTTGCCGGTCCAACGCGAGCCGCCACCGGCCACACCTCGTTGTACGCAGAAACACCGTCGGGCAGAAACACACCCTTATCCGTGGAAGGGGAGAAGGTGAAGCCCGCCGACGACGCATTGTACACCGGCAACGATGAGCCAGGACCACGGTAGCACTCCTCAGGGTAGGCGTTCGGCGTACCGTACGAGCCGCCATAGGCGCGGCGACGGGCTTTACGCATGCTACGACGGCGACCGCCCGACTGGAAGCCCGCACCCAGCGTAGACTCCTCAGCACCCATTACACCCGCAGCCGTTCCAGAGGACAGCGAGTAAAGATCCGCCGGAGCACGGGGGTCGGGATTGTTGGGAAAAGGCGGGTTGAGGGCATGCTGTGTGCCCATGCGACCGTCGCACGGCACCGGTACATGTAGCGCATCTACATTCGGTCCGTTGCCACCAATGCTCTGGCTCGGGTCCACGGCAAAACCGTAGGTGCCGCCACCCTTGTAACGGCGGGTGCGACGACCACCCTTAACCGCCACCGGCATGCCCGTAAACGACGGGGCGCCGCAACCGCAGCCACCGCCCATCATGCGAGGCATGCCGCAACCGCAGCCACCGCCCATCATGCGCGGCATACCGCAGCTGCCGCCCCCACGCTTCGCTTGACGGCGACTGCGTTTACCGCCCGCCATTGGCGTCTGCGCGGTTGCCAGGCTCTGATTCGTCACCTGGTTGTACAACTCGCCGGGACGGTTGGTCCAGTAGCAGTCATTGTACGGCTTAGTGACCGCATACTGACCCAGACCCGTTTGATTCGCCCAGTCTCCGCCAGGCGCCTTATCCAAAGGAAACAGAGTACCCTCGGCGCCGTAACCACCTCCGCGGCGATTTGCACTTCCGTGAAGTCCGTGCTTCTTATTCATTCCACGGCGTAACGCACGATTCATCCTCTATCTTACTCTGCGGAATTTTTTGGGTCTAGAATAGTCTTAATTTCCCATTTATCAAATTGCGTATTGTGTTCCGCCACAACCTGAATCGTCTCCAGATTTGACAAACGCAGTGCTCGGCTGATCGCCAGCGTCCTAACAAGTGCCAGACCCAGCCGTTCATCACCACGCCACACCGAATAGACATCGGGTCCCAATTCCTTCTTCACTGTAAATGTATCACCACCGGTTGGTGCAACGGCAGCAGCCACCGGTGCCGGCTCTTCTTTCGGCGGAATCCAAATAATCCGCTTTGAATTGGGATTGTTTAGCACAAACTCTACAACATGATTTGCATCCGGTTCCTGTGCTTGAACTTGATTCACTGACACATACTGTGCTAA
>Ga0136644_10004174_pt1 | contig 10692 bp, 8 predicted proteins | sample C_130820_EF_Meta_FD_94780 | JGI IMG/M metagenome (GOLD analysis project Ga0136644, IMG submission 94780) | Freshwater microbial communities from Lake Croche, Canada to study carbon cycling - C_130820_EF_MetaG (v2) (version 2) | ecosystem: Environmental > Aquatic > Freshwater > Lake | place: Lake...
AGTCTACTCCGTGCGGGATCAGCAGACAGTAGAGGTCTGGGGGATCGACCGGCCGGCTCCTGGCCTTTCGTTCGAATCTGCCCCCCGTGATACTAACAATGATGATCCCTTATTTCCTTCGCAGGATCATTGCGGATGTGTGCTCCTGCTCTTGTTGTGCGGGCGATGGGTTACATGGGATCGTATTCCGGAATGGCTGTCAGTTGCAGAGGAGGCGGGGTATGAGTTGGTGAGCGGCTACAAGAAACTATCGCCGTATTCGACGATTATGATCAAAGATCGGCCAAAATGAAGGGTTCCTCAGAATAATTCATGAAGAAAACTGCATTTTCGTCTGAGGGGAATCGAACCCCTGCCACTTCCTTGGAAGGGAAGCATGATACCATTTCACTACAGACGATGGTGACTAAGCTGAGATTCGAACTCAGGTTTTTGGATTCAAAGTCCAACGTCCTTACCAACTGGACGACAAAGCCGGTTTCGTCTGAGGGGAAGGCCACTTCATTGGAATGATACCATTTCACTACAGACGATGGGTGCGATAAGATTTGAACTCTGGATCTCTTTATTTTGGATTCAAAGTCCATGGACGACAAAGCCGGGGATCTCATCCATTTATCGGGTTTGATTGTATTTATCCTGTTTTAACGCAGCTACTTCTTAACGAACTTCTTTGGCTTATTATGCTCCTTATACAGTGCCTCCGCCCCTTCGACGGTCAGAGTCGCATAGGGCGTGGTCTCCGGGATTCCTACAAAGGTTGGCTTGCTCTTCAACCCCGTCTTGAACATATAGAGTCCATAGGCTCCCTTGCGGATCTTGAAGGGGCCGACCGTATGATCGACTGCATCCGGGGCCGCCAGGAGCCTTGGGCTCACATCTTCAAGTGTTTCCTCTGCCTTGACGGTCAGGCGGTAGGTGCGCCACGTGACGTAGTGGCCATACGGACCCTTCTTTCGGATTACAGGGTCTCCATCCAGATCACCGAGTTCGTCGCCACTGGTTGTGCCTGCTCCTGCAAACGCAGCGATCGCATCCTCCTTGGTCGCGGTTGCGATAGTAAGGGGTGCCTTGAGCGTGGCAAACTGGGTCTTGGCTCCCTCCGTTTCCAAGACAAAGAGTGGCCCCTTCTTACTCATGATGGCCTTGTAGCCGTCGCCGAATTCTTTGCACTTAGAGGAAGATCCGGTAGAAGGCCCCGACATAATGGCTTGGTAGCGCTCTCTGTAGCGGTCCCAAGTGGAGGTCAAGAGAGCTGGGCCTGTGGCACTGCCGGCTGCGACCGAATCCAGCGAGGCCTCCATGGCGGCCGTAAAGCCATAGTCACAAAGATCCCCGAAGGTGGTCAGAAGCCACTCGATGACTGTGCGACCCAGAGGTGTTGTGCGCAGCTTGTCGCGCTCAGCCCCCGTCATGGTGGTCTTGGTGACTGCCTTTGCTTTGGCTTCCCCTGCGGTCAGAGTGATTTCCTTATAGGGTGTCGGTGTCGCGGCCACGGACCCTTTTTCCACATACTTGCGGTCTATCACGGTTTCTACAAGGGTGGCATAGGTGCTCGGGCGGCCGATGCCCTTGCGTTCCAGGTCACTGATGAGGGAGGCTTCTGTATAGCGACCCGGTGGCGTCGTATGCGTCTCTGTGACAATAACGGCTGTCCATGGAACCTGTGTGTTTGCTTTGAGGGTTGCGCGGGCCGCAAAGGCGGCCTTTTCGGCTCGTTCCTCCGTTTCTTTCTGGTCTAGGACGCGCCAGCCAGCGAAGCGGGTCTGATCCCAGGAGGTGGTGACCGATGTTTCGTGGAGGAGGCCCTTGAGGGTCACGGAGTCCCGCTGCTCGGGTGCCATGACCGATTGCAAGGTGCGGCGCCAAATGAGGTCGTAGAGACGCTTTTCGGCACCTTCTAGGGATGGCGTAGTCTCAGGGTGCGTAGGGCGGATACATTCGTGAGCGTTCTGACTTGTCGGAACGCAAGCAGTAATCCCCAGTTTACTGGGGGTTTCGTGGGCGGCCTGTGGTGCAGGTGCTTCGACAGCCGCCTTTTTTGCTTTTGATTTTGCGGATGGCTTAGGAGAATCGGCCGCAAGGTATGCCGCGCCATACTTGGCGGTGACAAGAGCTGAGAGCGCTTCCTTGGCCTCCTCTGATAGGGTCGGATTATCAGTTCGCATATACGTGATATGACCGGCTTCGTATAATGTCTGCGCTGCACGCATAGTGGCCTTCGGGTTCATCGAGAGCCGATTGGAGGCTTCCTGTTGGAGCGTGCTAGTGATGAAGGGGGCGGGTGGCTGATGAGTTGCAATCCGCTCACCTCTGTCGATAATCCTGATGACTTGCGGATCTTGTGTTGACAGTGCAAGGAGCACCGTGACAGCTGCATTCTGATCGGGGAACGTGGAGCCAGACCCTACAGGTAAGGACCAAGTTAGATCATCTGTCTTGGCCTGAAGGGTCCAAGAAGTGGCTGCCTTGTGGGCCTCAATTGCCTTGTCGCGCTCATAGATAATTCGCAGAGCAGGAGTCTGGCAGCGACCAGCCGAAAGGCCGGCTTGATAACTTACTGATTTCCAGAGGCAAGGACTCAGTGTATAGCCAATGAGGAGATCGAGCATAGAGCGAGCCTGCTGGGCTTCGAACTTGTTGAGATCGATGCGGCCTGGGCTTGCTACAGCAGCCTTCAGTGCTGATTCTGTAATTTCATGGAAGATGACACGCGGTGTCGTCGCAGGATCCAGGCCCAGAATGGCACAGGTATGCCAGGCAATCGCTTCGCCTTCGCGATCATCATCGGAACCCAGATAGACTGTGGCCGTGGCGGCAGCAGATCGAAGATTCTTAATGGCGTCGCGCTTTTCAGGGATGGACTCATAGAGAGGAGCCCATCTCTGAACAGTTGATTTAGGATCGAAACCGATTCCTTCAAGCTCCTCTTTCAGAGCTCGGATATGACCCATGGTGGCTTGCACTCGCCAACCGGAGCCGAGATATTCTTGGATTTTCTTGCATTTGGCGGGAGATTCAACAATCAGAAGATTGACTGGCATCGTGCTGCTGTCTGCTTAGCGGTTATAAGGTTTCACCTTTAGTGTTTGCTTCCGTTTCTTTTGATCTTTGCGACTCTTGCGACCTCTATTGGATCGTGTGGATCTTCTGCGATAGCCGCCAGGCTTATAAAGAGCACGGGGATCGACAAATCCTTTCCTTTGTGGACCGCCACCGCCACCGCCACCTCCAGATCCACTAACAGCAGCAGCGGCGGCAGCGGCAGCAGCGGCACCCGAAGAGCCGCCACCCGAAGAACCGCCACCACCGCCACCGCCAGCCCCGCCAACAGCAGCAGCGGTCAATGAATTGCCCCCAAACGCACTAACAGCAGCTGAGGGCGAAAGATTTCTGGTGGCTGCAAAGGTGATCAGTCTCTGTATTGCGTCTCTATCTTGAGATAAATATGTAGTAAGCCGAGGCGGCGGCAGTATTCCAGCAGCACAAAATAATGAAAATTTTACTCTTTCGTGCAAAGATGCCATTACGGCAGGATCGGGATGAATCATAAGACCACATCCAATAAATGTAATTTGTATTGGTTGTTTTATACCCTTTTTTCTTAACTCTTTCATAATCAAAGGGCAAAGTGATCCAATTGTTCCAATTACCCTCCCATCAAGAGTGCCATCAGCTATGATAGTAGAAGACGCAAAACTCATTAATTTTGCATCATTTTGAACGGGTGTCCAATCAGGATTAAATCTCATACGATCTAGATCCCATACACCAATCCAGGGCTCCACTGGATCGATCGGATACCTAAAGCATACTGAATTTATAAAATATTGTGGTCGTCCTGATTTTGGATTATATGAACTTAAGGAAAATGTTGTCATAATAGGAGTGCCAGGAATCTGGGGGACCGCTTCAGTTAAAATGGCAGGCGGCAAATTTATGCGGCCTGCTGTAGCTTTTCCGCTACAATGTTCTGTTAGTTTTGACCCAAGTGACGGTCCTTTAGATAAACTATCAGCCGTATCTGCTAGACTTGGGTCTGTCACTGCTACAAATACATCTCTATTACTGTAAACTTTTGATAATGCTTCTCCAGCATCTCGTGCAGGAGACTCGAGATCAGTAGGTAACTGCAATGGGGGGAATGCACTCATTAGTGTTTCGGCTGAATAAATAGAGGACGTTAGAAACTTACATACTGCATATACTGCATCGTCTCTCATAATAGTGCCGGGGAAGGCATTTGCCAAAGTAAATGTCTGTGGTAAAAGATCGCCTGCAGTCCCCGCAGTATAAGCATGATACGAGTTTAATGCGCTGGAAACCGCAACTAACGCTTCGGCTGAAGCCGATGGGGCATCCTCCGTGCCGAGACCTTGAGTGTCCGCCAATGAAATAAAACCCTTTGTAGTAATTTTTAGCATTTGATGCGTTATAACTACTACGCGAAGTGGCCTTTCCATAGAAGCATTTGATGCTGCCATTACTCTACTATATGGTCGTATTAAAACCGCTAGAATGTATTTCAAAAATACTCTGCCGGGGTTAATGATTTGCGTTGCTAATTATTTCCGAGAATGCCTGTGACTCTTGCGACCTTTGCGACCCCTTTTGGATCGTGTTGATTTTTTTCTATAGCCGCCAGCGATTGCGCACCCCCCTTTTTCAGCCTCCTCAGGGGGGCGGCGGCCGTATCGATATATTCTAACTCTTTCATAAAAAGTATCAAAATTTTCATTAGGTCTGCCAAATGTTTGAAAATCCTTTCTCTTTTCGTGATTACAGTTTGCGTTTGATAGTGCGACCCAAAACTCGCGCTGGGAAAACAGTTCCATTTCCTCAGAAGTCGGCGCCTTTAATAGCTGTTCTTGGACACCTGGGACAAGCCATGTATCTACCAATGCTGCTGCCGCAGCCGCAGCAGCTGCAGCACTAGAACTGCTACCACCACCGCCACTTCTTGGATCAGGTGGTGATCCAATTCGTGCTCTTTTTGACAAAGAGGGAAGTCCAGATGCTGCCTCTTCCGCAACCGCTGCCTCTGCCTCAGCTGTGGCCCTAAGCCTGCTTGCAGCACGGGATGCAGCAAGCCTTGCAAGTTCATACGGCGGGTCATCTGATCGTGCTCTTAATCCATATCTTCTAATAAATTGACTACGGTTATAAGCATCAATTGCGCGCTGCTCCAGCGCCCTTTTTCTATGAATATCACGTTCAGCCTGTGCCGCTTCCGCAAGACGTTTTGCTTCTTCTCTTGCTTCCTCGTCCAATCTTCTATCTTCGGCCCCCGCAGCCCATTCTGCTGCTGCTTTGCGTTCTGCCATTCTTGCACCAGCCGCCATAAATGCCTCACGCGATGTTGGTATATATTCAGGGGGCGGGGCGCGGAGTCTTTCAGCTTCTGCTTCTCTACTAAGTCTCCCTAGAAGCTCATCAAAATTACGGGCCCATATGACATCCCAAGGGACGCCACTAGAACTGCTACTGCCACCGCCACCGGCACAGGAACCGCCGCCGCCACCGGCACCGCCACAGGAAAAAGATCGGGGAGGACCGCCACCAAAATTTAAGTGAACTTCAGCATTTCCCCATCCTTCGCCACCCATGCCAGCAGTAGCATTATCCCATCCTTCGCCTTCTTCATAACCGCCACCTCCATAACCGCTACCCATGCCAGCAGTAGCATTATCAGGTGGATTGCTGGGAAAGGAACCACCATCTGCAGCCGCAGCCGCAGCCGCAGCTGCAGGAGGAGAAGGACCGCCCGCACCGCCTGCAGCCGCAGCAGCAGCACCACCACCACCAGCAGCAGCCGCCTCAGCCGCCTCATGTTTTACTCGTTTCAGCCTTTCGCGTATGTAAGCTACAATTTGTTCAAGTGTTTGCTCAGACATATTTATCGCCCCCTTCGTAAAAAACCCATATAAATTTCCTAATAGTTGAAAATCAACGGGATCGCCTTTTTTATCTGGATGCAATTGAAGAGCTATGCGACGGTAGTAGCTCTTTAAATTTTTATCGCTTGTTGGCGGATATCTTGTAATAAATTTCAAAAAATCAGCTAATGTTTTATTATTCATAAGAAATTCTGAATATGTTGTTTTTTGTGTAGAACTAGGTGTATTAGGATCTACCCCCTCTTTAAGTTCTTCCATACCTCTATTATTACCTTTTAAAATATCTGGATCAACGAGTGTCTATCGCCGTTTGCTATATTTTCTCCTGCTTGTCTTCCTCTTTTTCTGTGCCCGCTTCGTTCTGCGACCGCCTTTGGGATTTGCTGCAACTGCAGCTTTTGTTTCTTCTACTATTCTTCTCATGTTAGTTACTGCTCCTGCAGTAACACTGGGGAGTGCAAACCCTGATTTGCCAGCGTGGGCGTTCAGTTTTTCCATTGATGGCGGAGGCGCCCTATAATAAGAGGGTGACCTTGCTAATAACTCTCTGGTTTCTGCTATCAAGTTTCTAAAACTTAATGGTGAGATACCGGGAGATCCGCCCGAAGAACTACCGGATGAGCCAACGGAAGAGCCATCGCCTGCTCCTCCTGCAGCCGCAGGTGCAGGTGCAGGTGCACCGAATGTCTTTCTCTTGGAGATACCATAATATCCTCCTAAATATTCCATAAATGATTCACCTGGCTGCTGCGGCCTTATATCTCTTGGAAACGGGGTTGAGTGGGGAGTAGGAGCACCAGGGGCTGCAAAAAACGGCTGTGGTGCTGCTGCATATCGTGGCACTGGTCTAAGCGGTGCTGCTGCTGCCTCAGGAAGTGGAATCAACGCATCAATAGAAGCATCCGTAGGAAAAAGCGCTTTGATTGGAGTATCTTCAATTGTCGTTTCAGTAAAATCTGAACGGTAGGCTGGCAATTTATCAAGTAAGGCACTAAATGCATTGTTAATTCTTTGAAATATGGCAGTGTCTCCTCCCTTGTCGGGATGAAATTCTCGCGCTAGTCTCTTATATAACCCTTTTAAGGTTTCGCCTGGAGGGCCCTCCAAGCCCCATATGAACTTGATATCCTCTATTTCTATTTCCGTGAACGGTGCAGCCATCCTACTATAGCCCGATAACTTTTGTATAGTGTTATCTACAAAAAAGTTAGTAACGTTATCTTCCTTACTTGCGCTGTTTCAGAGACTTGCGCCCCTTTCTCTTTTGCTTCTTTGTTCTGCGACCGCCGCCTTGAACAGAACAGCCACCTGCACACCCCTTCTTTGCTGGCGCCTCCTTTTCTTTTGCGAATCCTGCAGCTTCTACTGCCTTTGCTTGTTCTCTAGCAGCATCTAAATTTCTCATTAATTGATCTATTCGAACCGCATTAGCAGGATTTTCACGTTTTACAATCTCAAGTTGTGTCTTTATTTCTGCCGCATTTACAAGTAGTTTTGCGATTTCTAAATCTCTTGTTAATCTTTCTATTCTAGCCACATTGACAGGAGTTTTACGTTGCGCGGCCTCAAGGCTCTGCTTTATTCCTGCTCTCTGTAAATTTGCAATTTCCGCAGCCTGCCGGGCATCATAGACGCGCTTTGCAGTCGAATTCATAAATCCAAAATTTCCTTTTTTCGAATTAAGAGGTTTTTCAACACGGGGAGGTGCTGCTGCATGGGGGCCAGGACTAAATACACCTGCTGCAGCAGGCGCACCTTCAGGTGCAACTGTTGGCGGGCGCACTACTCTATGAAGACCAGGGCTAAATACACCTGCTGGTGCAGCTTCTGCTGGTGCAGCTACTGGCGTTTCTGGCGGGGATACATAAAGATTATTTTTTGTATGAGGGCTCGCCATATCTATTTATTCTTCACAAATTTGGTGGAGTGATTCCTTGTGACCCGTCGTTTCCTTTGAGCCCTCTTCTTAGATCTACGAAGGCCACCAAAGGCTGTGCATGAGCTTGGTTCTTCAGCATCGAGTGGTGGGGACTGGTTCTGTCGAAAACGTTTAACTCTTTCATAAAAAGAATCAAATGTATCACCCGGCCTACCATACTGCCTAAAACTTTCCTTCTTGGCAGGATTACATTTTGCATCTACGAGTTCATCCCAAAACTGTTTCTTCATAAAAAGAGAATATTCATAATCTGTAGTCCCCATGAGCGGGCGGACCGCCCTTGGGTCCGCGGGAAGCCACGTATTCGCCCGAGCGGAAGCGACAGCACCTACACCGGCCCCCCCTGAAGGCCTGCCACTGCTATTTCCAGTTCGAAACCGACTAGAAGATAATCCGGCACCAAGGGCAGCATTCGCGCGGGCGATCGCTGCATCAGCAGCGGTGGTTTCTTCCGCTTTAGCTCTGTATCTACCTGCTGCTGTAGCTACAACTAACTTTAATAGTTCATATTCTGGAAGAGCAGGGGGCGTAGGAGTACCATATAGTTCCATAGATGCAGCTTCTTCTTTCTCCTTGAGTGCGGCAGCCTGGTTTGCGGCTTGCTTTTCAAGAATCGGTGCCGCGCGCGCGGCACCGGCCGCATTCATCTGTTGGGCCGCAGCCTCCGCTAACTCTTCTTCTGTAGGTTCTAAAATCCCATAGGCCTTCTTCGAAGCTTGTCCACGCGTAAAATCCTCTGATTGCAGCCTGCTGGCCTGATCACCGGCTAGTCCACTACCTGGGGCGGTAGGTTGCCGGCCAGGAAATCTGCTTACTTTAACAGGTGCACTGTAGTTAGCGGCTGCAGCAGGAGTAGGGGGAGGAGGAGGGGCGCGTGAAGCTGAGCCGGCACCACCACCATAGTTGCTGTCTGCATTACTCCAACGACCGGCACCATAGTTACTGGCTGCAGGAGGAGGGGGAGGAGGGCGTGAAGCTGAACCGGCACCACCATAGCCGCTGGCTGCAGGAGGAGGAGGGGGGCGTGAAGCTGAACCGGCACCACCAGCGGCAGCAGCCGCTTGCCGCCTATTTCTATCCTTAATATAATCGATAATTTTAGAAACTGACGATTTATTCTTAAACTTGATCGATAATAATGCTTTAGCTTCATTTAATGTTTTAAAATCAGTCTCATTTCCCATTTTATCAGGATGCGTTAAAATAGCTACCCGTCTATAGTAATTTATTAATGATTCTCCTGCGGTTGGTGCATGTTTACCAACTAATATTAAAAAATCACTTAATACCGCACTATTGACTTTTGATTGAGGATATGATACACCAAAGTTAGGATCTGTGTTCGTAAGAAAATCATCCATGTCTCTACTGTGACCTTTTAAAATATCTAGACTATATGGTTCTATCCGGGTTGATTCTCTTCAAAACAGTTAGTAATCTAGTTTTTTGTTGTGTTCACTCATAAATTCGTCGTGGCTTCTTAAAACCATTAAACTCGGAGCCCGACACAATCGTGTAGGCTCCCATCGCATCCACGCGTAACCAATCCCCCACTCTCAACTCAGGAATCTCCACATTATCAGCAATCAGATCCGCCGAATCACAGGTGCGACCGTAGATCGTTGCCTTCACTGTCGCCCTCTTGCCGCCATCCTCTAAGTGAAATGCAAACTGGAACCCATCAAAGGGAATGTTGCTGAGTGCGCCATAGATCGACTCGTCCAATGTGTATCGCCACGTGCCCGGTTGGAGTCCCCGTTTCACACCGCTCACCTGAACCCGAAGGGTCGCTGCAGGGGCTGCAAAAAAGCGACCCGGTTCCCCAATCCACGTTGTTGTAGTTGGAAAGAAGTGGCGACTTGCTGTAAGGGCCGCGGCCGCCTCCGTAAATTGTGCTGGATCCGCAACAAAGCCACCGCCAATATCCACGATGGATGCATGCTTCTCTATCAGAGCAGAAGCTTCAGCGCAAACGGCGATTGCCTTCCGATACTGGCTCGCATCTCCACATACGGACCCTACATGAAAACTCCATCCTCGGAGAGGAATACGGGCATCCTGGAGTCGTTCTGCAATCTCGCGCACCCAGGTCAGCGGCGCACCGAACTTCTTGCTGAATGGCTGGGCCGAGCCCTCATCGGGGACCAGGAGGCGAATCAGGGTGTCACCCTTCCATTTAGCTGCACGCAGCTTCTCTACCTCCTCAGGGCTGTCCACGACGGTTGTCTGCACTCGGAGTCGGCCTGCAGCTCTTATTTCTGCCGGACTCTTACAGGGATGCGCGTAGATGATGTCGGATGCATGGGCACCCGCTCGGAGGACCTGGTGCATTTCGCGAGGGCTCGCACAGTCAAAGGCAGCGCCAGCACCGTGGAGCCATTTGAGGAGGACCGGATCGTTGTTGGCCTTGACGGCGTAGTGCGGCTTCACATGGGGCAGGAGGGAGGTCCAGAAATTCATTTGCCGGAGGACAGCGGCCTTGGAGAAGCTGAGGAGTGAGGGTGGCAGCGTGGATAATCTATATACGCAAAAAAGTTTTAGGTTCGGGTCGTTTTTAATGAAAAAAAATGAAAAAGATTGCCAGACCTATAGAGATCCATGTCACCTCTCATGAAATAGATCATCGGCACGGTTCAGGGCACGGGGAATCCATCGCACACCAGTCCACTCTGTCTTAGCTGTAAGGCGCATTATTTCGTGGAAATAATGGTGGGCATACTCATGTCGGCTTCGGAAGTTCCTGTAAAAAATCAGGGATCGCATCACACCCAGGTTATCATTTTCAATGGCTACATGAGGTCGCTTGTGTTGGATCGCCAGGGCCAGGCCAAGAGCAACAGAGGCCCACTCTGTTTC
>Ga0136644_10004178_pt1 | contig 10689 bp, 9 predicted proteins | sample C_130820_EF_Meta_FD_94780 | JGI IMG/M metagenome (GOLD analysis project Ga0136644, IMG submission 94780) | Freshwater microbial communities from Lake Croche, Canada to study carbon cycling - C_130820_EF_MetaG (v2) (version 2) | ecosystem: Environmental > Aquatic > Freshwater > Lake | place: Lake...
ACGGCGTGGCCGAGGAGCATTTTCTGCCATCCGGCCCCTTTGCGACCTTGCCGCTGACCGGCCACCGCTGTTCGATTGTCTGGACTGAGCGGACCGGCCGCGTCAAAACCTATCTGTCAATGTCGAACGGGGAACTGATCGAGGAGATCGAACAGCGTTTCGGTCTCAAACGCGGTCGGTTGACCCTGCTGGATCGCCCGAAGAGTTTTCCGCTGCGGATCGGTATGGCCCGCCGTTTCATTGGGCCGCGCCTGGCTCTGGTCGGTGATGCGGCGCATCAGGTGCATCCGATCGCCGGACAGGGGCTCAATCTGGGCCTGCGCGATGTCGCCGCTTTGGCGGAACTGGTCAGTGATGCGGTCGGCCTCGGGCTGGATTGCGGTTCTGCCACCGTGCTGGAGGATTACGAACAGGCCCGCCGCTTCGATACGGTGTTGATGGCCGGACTGACCGATTCGCTCAACCGCCTGTTCTCCAACGATATCACGCCCCTGCGCTTGCTGCGCAGTCTGGGTCTGGGTCTGGTGGACCGGATGCCCCGCCTCAAGAACCGGCTGATCCGCGAAGCCTCGGCGGTCAATCCGCAAATGCCCAAATTGCTGCGTGGCGAACCGCTCGATAGCAAGGCCTAAGTCTGTAGGGCCGTCGCCAGTTTTTTCAGCAATTTATCCTCGAGCCCCAACTGATGCAAATGGTCATGGGTGGCAATCACATAATCGGGATTTGCCCCTGATTGCCCGACCCCGTTACGGATCAGCTCCAGCAGGCGTGGCTCCGATAGTTTGCCTGCATATTGTTGATGGGTCCGGTCGATCGTAAAGGCCACGGCCTGCACTTTGCGGCCGTCTTTCAACCGGACCGGATGGCTACTCTCCACATAGACCATGGTGGCCTGCTCGCGGGCCCGCAAATAGTCCATCACTTTGTCATGATCGCGTCCGGCCACGCGGAAGGCCATGCCGTGGCATGATCCGCCATAATCCAGCCCCAGCACCAGTCCCGGCCGTTCGGGGGTGCCGCGGTGGACATGCGAATAGACACAGAGCGAGCGGTGATAGCCATAAAGGGTGGCCACCTGCTGTTCGATGAAATCGAAGCCCGGCCGCCACATCAGCGAGCCATAGCCGAAAATCCATAAATCCTGATCATGCTCTTGCATTATTTGTCCGTGATTGGCTGCAAATCAGTGTCCGGAACTGTTATAGAAAGCTTCTTGCCAACAGACAAAGGAAACTCAGCAGATGTCAGACTCTATGCCAAATGGTCCTGCTTTGGCGCCTTCGTCGGCACAAAAGAGTTTCCATATCCGGCTGGTCGTGATGCCCCTGGCTTTGGTCGCTTTGCTGGCGGCGGGCTGGTCGGCTTTCTGGTTCCAGCAAATCAACAAATTCGAGGCCAGACTCGATCAATTGATCGAGCGCGAGGCCTCGCTGGGCAAGCAATGGACCTGTGCGGACCGCAAGATCGGCGGCTTTCCATTCCGCGTGGAACTGGTCTGCGGTGCGACCTCGCTCGCCCTCAAAGACCTGAAACTGACGGCGAAACTTGGTGCGGTGCGCGCTGTTGCCCAGGCCTATGATCCCGCTTTGATGATCATCGAAGCGGATGGTCCGATGCTGATCAGCAATGAAGCCAGCGAGACCTGGACCGTCAAATGGGAGTTGGCCCGCAGTTCGGTCCGGCTTGATCTGGCCAATCTCAAGGATCTGCCGGAGCGTTCCGCACTCGAGGTGAAGTCCATTTCCATCTTTGCGCCCAATAATCCGCGGGCCTCGACCACGATTGAGGCGATCGATGTACAAGCACGCCGCAATCCTGAAAAATTTGCGTCCGAACGGGCTTTCGATTTGGCCTTCACGGTCACCAATCTGGTCGATTTCCAGCTGGCCGAAATCTCAAGAACCAATGATCCCCTGTCCTTGTCCATAGATCTGATGCTCACCCGCAATCCCGAACCCTCCAAAAAGCCTTTGCCCGAGCAATTGGAATTGTGGCGCAGCCAGGGTGGGTTGGCGACATTGCGCCAGCTGCAGGTGACCCGCGGTCCGCTCAATCTGGTAATGAGCGGTGAATTGGGTCTTGATGCCCAGCATCGTCCCGATTTCCGCATCGATACCAAGGTCAAGGGCCTGGATGAATTGCTCAGGGCCAGCGGCCAGAAGGCGGATATTCTGAATCTGCTCGGTGGCAAGCGTGCGGCATCGGGCGAAATGAATTTCAACCTGCGGACCCTGTCGGGTCAGGCCTTTATCGGCCCGCTGCCTTTGGGCAAAATGCCACCGCTTTACTGACTCTGATCCGGTGTGCGGCGGCCGAAATCGGGCGCCGCTGTTTCCTGGCCCAGATCGATAATGCCGCGGCGGATGGCCCGGGTACGGGTGAAGGTGTCGAACAGGGTGTCACCATCGCCCCAGCGGATGGCCCGTTGCAACAGGGCCAGATCCTCGGTGAAGCGTCCGAGCATTTCCAGCACCGCCTCGCGATTGTTCAAAAACACATCGCGCCACATGGTCGGATCGGAAGCGGCAATGCGGGTAAAGTCACGGAAGCCGCCTGCCGAGAACTTGATCACTTCCGATTGGGTGACTGTTTCCAGATCGGCAGCAGTGCCGACAATATTATAGGCGATCAGATGCGGCAGATGGCTGGTTACAGCCAGGACCAGATCATGGTGCTGCGGTGACATCAGCTCGACATTGGCCCCCAGAGCCTCCCAAAAGAGACTGAGCCGGTTGACTGCTTCGCCGTCGGCATCATCGGGAGGGGTCAGAATGCACCAGCGGTTCTTGAACAGGCTGGAAAATCCGGCATCCGGCCCCGAATATTCCGTTCCGGCGACCGGATGGGCGGGGATAAAATGCACATGCTCGGGCAGATGCGGCGAAACCGCCTGTACCACGGCCGCCTTGACCGAACCGACATCCGACAGGATCGCGCCCTGGGCAAGATGGGGCCCGATGATTTCCGCCACCATGCTGCAGGCCCCGACCGGCACGCACAAGATTACCAGATCGGCCAGGGCAATGCCGGCCACCGCATCGGTTGTGGCCAGATCGGCCAGACCCAGCGCCTTGACCCGTTCGATCACGGCAGGATCGCGGTCAATCGCGGTGATGGTTGCCGCAATGTTCTTGCGGCGGATACCGCGCGCCAGCGAGGAGCCGATCAGGCCGAGGCCGACCAGCGCGACATGGTGGAACAGAGGGGTCGCCAGCGGCGTACCGAGCTGATCAGGCACGAGACATAAATTCCTTGATGGAGGCAATAAAATGCAGGTTGGCGTCTTCGGTACCGATGGTCAGGCGCAGGCAGTCGCCCAGCCCGTAGGCACCGACGGCGCGCAGAATCAAGCCGCGCTCCGACAGGAACGCATCGGCATCCGCGGCTGTATGGCCTTTGGTTTTAGGGAAGTGGATCAGCAGGAAATTGCCGACGCTGGGGGTCACTGTCAGGCCGAGAGCCTCGATTTCCCCGGTCAGCACAGGCAACCAGTGATCGTTATGGTCCATTGCTTTGGCCAGATGCGCATCGTCCTGCAAGGCGGCAATCCCGGCAGCCAGCGCCGCGCCATTCACGTTGAACGGACCCCTGATCCGGTTCAGCGCATCGGCGACTGCAGCCGGTGCATAGCACCAGCCTAGACGCAGCAAAGCCAGACCATAGATTTTGGAGAAAGTGCGGGTCATCACGACATTCTCGCTGGTCGAGACCAGTTCGATGCCGGCAGCATAATCATTGCGCCGGACATATTCGGCATAGGCGGCATCCAGCACCAGCAGCACATGCTTGGGCAGGCCTGCATGCAGCCGCTTGACCTCGTCAAAGGACAGATAGGTGCCGGTCGGGTTGTTGGGATTGGCAAGAAACACAATTTTCGTCTTGGCCGTCAGCTTGGCCAGAATGGCATCGACATCGGCGGTGAAATCGGTTTCGGTCGCCACCACAGGCACGCCACCAGCCGCCAGCAGGGCGATTTTATAGACCAGAAAACCATGGGTGGTGAAAATGCCCTCGTCGCCGGGGCCGACATAGGCCGAGGTCAGCAACGACAGGATTTCATCCGAACCGGACCCGCAAATGATCCGGCTCGGATCAAGCCCGTATTTCTGGGCAATGGTATCGCGCAAGGCGGTCGAGCCACCATCGGGATAGAGTTCGAGATGGTCGGCCGCGCTTTTATAGGCGGCAATGGCTTGCGGCGAGGCACCCAGCGGGGTCTCGTTGGAGGAGAGCTTGTAGAGTTTGCCCGCTGTTTTCGAGCCACTTTTTCCCGGAACATAGGGATCGATGCTCATCACACCGGCGCGGGGTTGGGGACGGTCAGGCAAAGCACTCATCGGGTGATTCCGTATGGTTGGGATCGAGACAATCTGGCTGTTCAGTCTTGTGGCAGTTTGAAGCGGGCGGCGTGGCTGCCGATTTCGGTCCAGTCGAACCGCCCGACACCCAGACCCGCCATAGCACCCGTCAGCGTTTCGGTCGAGACCGAACCCGGGGCGGCAACCAGCAAAGTCAGGCCGTTTTCGTCACCGGCCGAGGCTTCGATATGGGCATCATACTGCTCGAGAGCCTTGCCCAAACCCTCGCGCCAGCGCTCGATGCCGAGGGCATAGAGCACAACTTCGCGCACGGTGGCATCGGCAATCGGTTTGGAGACAACATAGATGGGCGTGCCGGCGGGATGGTCTGGCCGCTCGACAAACGGCAGGCGGGCGATGATTTTGGGACTGTTGGGGCCTGAAAGCGGGATCCACCACGAGCCACCCGAGCGGCCCGGATCAGCGGGAAAGATACCCAGATCACCCGCAGACGCCGCCACCGCATCGATCACTTCCTGCGCATTGCGATGGGTGTGGTAGGGCACCGTAAATCCGAAATGGAAGCGGGCGGTGTCGCGCATCCGCTCGTCGCCGATCGAGCAATCGGCGTGCACCGTGTAAGGAGCCTGCACATAGGTGAAGGTCGAGACAATCACCCGCCAGATGCTTTCGACCGTATCGAACGGCAGCAGGCCGTGATGGCGTTCGGCCAGACGACGCATCTGGTCGGCTTCCCGGCCGGGCCGGAAGGCGGACCCCGAGGCCTGGGTCTTTTTAACGCCGATCAGCGTTTCGATGATCTCGCTACGCTCCATCAGCAAGCGGTGCATGGTTTCATCGATGCGGTCGATCTCGCGCCGCAAATCAGCCAGTGTCGGCTGGGCGGTCGCAGGCGGCGTGTCTGGGCTATGATCTGGCATGGTCAAAAATCATCGATTGGCTGCGTGAACTCCATCTTTGTCATAGACGCAGGCCGGAGGAAACGAAAAAGGCTGGTTAAAGGGACGCAATGATCATTTTAAACGTCCGGCAAGGCAAAACAATATCGGCAAAACAATATCTACTCCCGCTCATCAGCGGATCAAACCCCCTTGCGAGACCGGCGACAAGACGGTAGTGAGAAAACGTTCGGAAAGACGAACGGTTGAACCTGAGAGCGGAACGATGCCGCGGTCAAAAACCCCACCAGCCGTCTCCCAAAACGAGGCGGACCATCCCACCAGTCCGGTGCAGCATTTCGCTGCAGACGAGAGCCTGTTGCTGGATTCCGGTGCATCGCTCGGGCCCTGGCAGATTGCCTATCAGACCTATGGCACGCTCAATGCCGACAAAAGCAATGCGATCCTGATCTGCCATGCTTTGACGGGTGACCAGCATGTTGCCAGCGACAATCCGGTGACGCGCAAACCCGGTTGGTGGACCAGCATGGTCGGTCCGGGAAAATCTTTCGACACAGACCGTTTCTTCATCATCTGTGCCAATGTGCTGGGAGGCTGTATGGGCACATCCGGCCCGGCCAATCACGATCTTGTGACCGGCAAAGCCTATGCGGTCGATTTTCCGGTGGTCACAATCCGCGACATCGTGCGCGCGCAGGCCCGCTTGGTTGACCGTCTGGGCATTGATACACTGTTTTGTGTTGCCGGCGGTTCGATGGGTGGCATGCAGGTGCTGCAATGGGCTGCCACATTTCCCGAGCGGGTTTTTGCCGCCATGCCCCTCGCCACCGGGGCCAAACATTCGGCCCAGAATATCGCCTTTCACGAGGTCGGGCGCCAGGCCGTGATGGCCGATCCCGATTGGCGGGCCGGGCGCTATCTGGCTGAAGGCACACGGCCCGAAAAGGGTCTGGCGGTGGCCCGCATGGCGGCGCATATCACCTATCTGTCCGAACCCGCCTTGCACCGCAAATTCGGGCGCAAATTGCAGGATCGCGCCGCGCCGACCTTTTCCTTCGATGCCGATTTCGAGATCGAAAGCTATCTGCGCTATCAGGGCCGCAGTTTTGTCGAACGGTTTGACGCCAATTCATACCTCTATCTGACGCGTGCCATGGATTATTTCGATCTGGCCGATGATTTCGGCGGTTCGCTGGCGGCGGCTTTCAAAGGAACCAAAACGCGTTTCTGTGTCGCCTCCTTTACATCCGACTGGCTGTTTCCGACCAGCGATTCCCGCGCCATTGTCCATGCGCTCAATGCCGCCGGAGCCTCTGTCTCCTTCGTCGAAATCGAGACCGACAAGGGCCATGATGCCTTTTTGCTGGATGAGCCGGTTCTGTTTGCCACCAGCCGCGGCTTTATCGATGCCGCCGCGCGGGCGCGTGGTCTGAAGGAGCAGGGCTGATGGTCGAACCGCTCAATCTCACTGCTGCCGCGGCCCGTGTCGATCTGCTTCTGGTGGCCGAGATGATCGAGCGCGGCGCGCGTGTGCTCGATGTCGGCTGCGGTGACGGCACCTTGCTGGATTTGTTGATCAAGACGCGAGACGTGGACGGGCGCGGCATTGAATTGTCACAAGCAGGCGTCAATGGGTGTGTCACCAAGGGGCTGTCGGTGGTGCAAGGCGATGCCGATACCGATCTGGCGGATTATCCCGATGACGGCTTCGATTATGTCATCCTGTCGCAGACCTTGCAGGCCACCCGCCGCCCGCGCGAGGTCATCGAGCATCTGTTGCGGATCGGACGGCGGGCGATTGTGTCCTTCCCCAATTTCGGGCATTGGCGGATCCGCTCGCAAATTGCCTTTCAGGGCCGTATGCCTGTGACAAAGAACCTGTCCTATGCCTGGTATGACACGCCCAACATCCATTTTTGCACGATTGCCGATTTTGTCGCGCTGACCGACGAGATGGATGCGACCATTGAAAAGGCGGTGGCTTTGGACCGCAACGGCCAGCCGATGCGGATGGCTTTGCCCTGGGCGGTGTGGAACCTGTTCGGTGAACAGGCGGTCTTTATGCTCAGGCGCGGTTCGTGATAGGCTTTATCCAGACCGCTTAACGACCGATAAAGGCCCGACCATGTTCAAACGCGCGCTGGAAACCATCCTGTTTGCCTCCCGCTGGCTGTTGGTGCCGTTCTATCTGGCTTTGACGGCCAGCCTGTTTTTCCTGCTATTCAAAGGCGGACAGGAGGTCATCCATTATGTCGTTGTCTTGCCGCAGATGACCGAAACCGAAGTGATTCTTGCTGTCCTGTCCCTGATCGATCTGACCTTTACCGGCTCTTTGGTGGTGATCGTGATTTTTTCCGGTTACGAGAATTTTGTCGCACCGATCAAGGCGGGCGACGCGGTGGATTGGCCGGAATGGATGAGTAAAATCGATTTTACCGGCCTGAAACTGAAGCTGCTTTCGTCGATTGTCGTGCTGTCCGGTATCCAGCTTCTCAAGGCCATGCTGAATTTGCGCACGCTCAGTGACCGCGAATTGATCTGGTATGTGGTGGTCCACATGGTGTTTGTGCTGTCGGGCCTGTTGCTGGCCTGGAGCGACAAATTATCCGGCGAGCCCAAAGCCGATCATTGACCGGCTCAAAAAAATGCCCGTTTGAAACGGGCATTGATCGATCAGTCTTCCATTTTCAAGGCAGCAATAAATGCCTCTTGCGGAATCTCGACGCGGCCGAATTGCCGCATCCGCTTTTTGCCCTCTTTCTGCTTGTCCAGCAGCTTGCGCTTGCGGCTGATATCGCCGCCGTAACATTTGGCGGTCACATCCTTGCGCAAGGCGCTGATGGTTTCGCGGGCGATGATTTTACCGCCCAAGGCCGCCTGGATCGGGATCTGGAACAGATGTTGCGGGATCAGTTCCTTGAGCTTTTCGCACATCGCACGCCCGCGATATTCGGCACGCGTCCGGTGCACCAGCATCGAGAGCGCATCGACCGGTTCGGCATTGACCAGCAGCGACATTTTCACCAGATCGCCTTCGCGGTAATCCGTGATGTTGTAATCGAAACTGGCATAGCCCTTGGAGATGGATTTCAACCGGTCATAGAAATCGAACACGACTTCGTTGAGCGGCAGATCGTATACCACCATAGCGCGCTTGCCGACGTAATTGAGGTCGATCTGCGACCCGCGCCGGTCCTGGCAGAGTTTGAGAACCGAGCCCAGATATTCGTCCGGCGTCAGGATTGTCGCCCGGATCCAGGGTTCCTGCACCGCTTCGATCTTCATCACATCCGGCATGTCGGCAGGATTATGCAATTCGATTTCGGTGCCGTCGCGCATTTTCAGCTTGTAGATCACCGAGGGCGCTGTGGCGATCAGATCGAGATTGAATTCGCGCTCCAGCCGCTCCTGGATGATTTCGAGATGCAGGAGACCCAGAAAGCCGCAGCGGAAACCGAAGCCGAGCGCTGCCGAGCTTTCCATTTCATAGGAAAAACTGGCATCGTTGAGGCGCAAACGGCCCATGGCAGCGCGCAGGTCTTCGAATTGGGCGGCATCGACCGGAAACAATCCGCAAAACACCACAGGCTGGGCGGGCTTGAAGCCCGGCAGCGGCGTCGTGGTCTTGCGCTTGGTTTCGGTGATGGTATCGCCGACGCGGGTATCAGCCACCTGTTTGATTTGTGCGGTGATAAAGCCGACCTCGCCCGGACCGAGCAACTCGACATCGGTCATTTTAGGTTTGAACACGCCGATTCTATCAACGACATAACGGGCATCGGTGCCGATCATGGTGATGTCGGAGCCCTTTTTCAGCACGCCATCGATCACGCGCACCAGCACGACCACGCCGAGATAGGCGTCATACCAGCTGTCGACCAGCAAGGCTTTGAGCGGGGCGGTTTCATCGCCCGAAGGCGGCGGCAGGCGGGTGACAATCGCTTCCAGAACGCCTTCGATATTCAGACCGGTTTTGGCCGAGATCAGCACGGCCTGCGATGCGTCGAGGCCGATCACTTCCTCGATCTGTTCCTTGACGCGCTCGGGCTCCGCAGCCGGCAGATCGGCCTTGTTGAGCACCGGCACAATCTCGTGATTGGCATCCAGTGCGTGGTAGACATTGGCCAGCGTCTGCGCTTCCACGCCTTGCGAGGCATCGACGACCAGCAGCGAGCCTTCGCAGGCGGCGAGCGAACGGCTGACCTCATAGGCAAAGTCGACATGGCCGGGAGTATCCATCAGGTTCAGGATATAGGTCTTGCCATCCTGTGCGGTATAATCGAGCCGGACCGTTTGCGCCTTGATGGTGATGCCGCGCTCGCGCTCGATATCCATCGAATCCAGAACCTGATCGACCATTTCGCGTTTGGTCAGCCCGCCGGTGAATTGGATCAGGCGGTCGGCAAGCGTGGATTTGCCGTGGTCGATATGCGCCACGATCGAGAAATTGCGAATATTGTCGAATGTGTGTGTCGTCATGCTGTCGGCTTATCAGTCGGAGGCTTATTTTCCAACAAACTTTTTCACGCATCCCCTAGGTAGCGGGCTGGCTAGCGCGGGTCTGGGCCAGAAACGAGCGCAGGGCAGCCGGTTTGAGTGGCTTGTTCATGACATGGATCTGCTTTTCCCCTGCCTCTTCGCGCACACCCGGGCTGCGGTCGGCGGTCAACAGAACGGCCGGAATATCCTGGCCGAGTTTCCAGCGCAGCGCGACAATCGCCTCGATCCCCGTGCCCCGGTCGAGGTGGTAATCGGCAATGATGATGTGGGGACGTTTGAACGGAGCATCGGCGGCTGGCTTGAGGCTTTCGAAGGCCCCGGTCAGGCTGGGGGCGGTGATAACCTGGCAGCCCCAGCCGCTCAGCAACATGCGCATCCCGTCCAGGATCGCCGGTTCATTGTCGATGCAGAGCAAAACCATGCCTTTGAGGGGTGCAGCGGCGGGTTCGAGGACCGGCACCGCCTGCATGGCGGCAGGCACCCTGTCCGGTCCCATCGGCATCTCGACCGAGAACATCGAGCCGCGTCCGGCGGTCGAGCGCACGGCGATCTTGTGGGTGAGCACCCGCGCGATCCGCTCGACGATCGACAGGCCCAGTCCGAGACCGCGCGCGGCGCGTGCGCCCTGATCGAGCCGCTGGAATTCGTGGAAAATGATTTTCTGCTTTGACAGCGGAATCCCGATGCCGGTGTCATAGACCTCGGCCACCACGGTTTTTCCGCGCCGACGGCATCCGACCAGAATGGTGCCCGCCGGTGTTTTGCCTTCGGGCGTATATTTGATGGCGTTGGATATCAGATTTTGCAGCAGGCGGCGCAACAGCCGCCGATCGGAGCGGATGGTCAGGCTGGACGGGACAAAGCGCAGTCTCAACCCTTTGGAGCGTGCCAGAGGCTCGAATTCCATCGACAGGGGACCGAGAATGTCATCGATCCGGAAGGTCGAGAATTCCGGCTTCATCGCGCCGGCA
>Ga0136644_10004181_pt1 | contig 10687 bp, 5 predicted proteins | sample C_130820_EF_Meta_FD_94780 | JGI IMG/M metagenome (GOLD analysis project Ga0136644, IMG submission 94780) | Freshwater microbial communities from Lake Croche, Canada to study carbon cycling - C_130820_EF_MetaG (v2) (version 2) | ecosystem: Environmental > Aquatic > Freshwater > Lake | place: Lake...
ACATACATAAGGAATCGATTCGGAACATACATAAGGAATCGATTGTTGTGTACATAAGGAATCGATTGTTGTGTACATAAGGAATCGATTCGGAACATACATAAGGAATCGATTGTTGTGTACATAAGAAACAATATCTTATGTATATGTAATTGAAGAATGGAACAGGACCCGCATCATATAGTAAATATAATATTGAACTTCGTACCTATCCTTCTGTTGTTTTTCTTATTGATGGTGCCACAGCAGATGAAATCATTTGCCCTCACTTTTTTAGGTAAACTGGTTTTGGTCATTACGATTCCTATTTTCGCATATTTGTCGATTTTCTTAGGCTTGGCCTACTGTGTTGCATTAATCGCCTTTTATCATTATTATGGAGGCTTCAACCATGTGTAAAGCATGATTCCAATTCCCTAAATCATATTCTTGAAATAACAGACAGAGGAATGAAAAGAATGTTCCGCTTATATTATCCATTTCTTTTGTGTATCTATAACAAAAGATATGGAAACATCTGAAAAAAATATCGAAACATCGGAAAAATCTGACAAAAATATCGAATCATCGAAAAATGAAACTGAAACAGAAAACGAAAACGAAATAAAGCATACCGAGTTGCGTTATGGCGATTTCATCCGCATCATTGCACCGGAAAACAAGCGAATCGACCAGCACATCTTTTTCATCGACAAAATCACCACAGACCAAATCTTGCTGATTGATACGGCCGACTTAGACTATCCCGAATCCTACCTGTTACGAATCCAAGATGGTGTCATACAGGACAACACCATTCGCACTATCGAGGTTATAAGTCGCAGTGACAATTTAGGTTATGTATTGCAGAACGGGCTGACTTCAGGTAAAACCGTCAATATACGTTTTACCAACCCGGCGATACCACCGTTACAGGTTGTCATATTGTCGACGGAGAAGGACAGTATGGAAGGCGAAACCATCGATACGAAGAAGCCGGTTTTCATCGATTTTGCGTACGAGGGTCTGCCCGATTTTATCGAAAGTATCGAAGTTATAGAACCTGGCGAGGAGCCGTCATTTGCGTCGTTGGAAAGGGAGGCTACAGTACGGTCGAGAGAAGGGGAACAGGGCCAAGCATTTATGTCGCTTATTCCGGTCGAATCGGAGGACGACAAGGAGATTGACCAACTCTGTGTAGAGGGCGATGATGCAATGAGGAATTTCGTCAAATTGGAGGACATTGTGGAGGATTTTGACGAGGTCCAATTCATGGTTGAGGTATCGGAAAACAGGAAGCGCTATCATTTCGAGACGCAAATCCAGGACATGATACAGACCTATTACCAGAATATGTCGGCAATGGAGCAGACTCCGAAAGACAATTTCGAAATACAGCGGCAAATCGAGCGCTTTATCGAGCTGCGCAATGAGACGTCGCAATTCGAAATCAATGGCATTATTACCAAACGGCGCATCAATCCGAAGCCGTTGATTGCAGTACTGACATCGCAGACCAAACTCGAACGATTCCCCTGTAAGGATAGCTACAGGTGGTTTGTACCGGTGGTTTCGGCCCGGCGCAATTTCTTCGATTTGCCCGATAATGTGGTTACGGATGATACTCAAGTAAACAAAATAGAGGATTTCCAAAGAGAGATAGGCGATGTCTGGGAGAAATACACGAATGATAACCAGGAGGGCTCGCAATCGAAATATTTCGCAATGACGAACCGCCTCATAAGGCCTTCTCCCTTCGAAAAAAATCCCGGTAGCGATGCCTATCAACAACCGGTTTTATGCTCGTCACAGAAGGTGTTGTTGACGTCTTCTACTCGTCAGCAAGAATTGACATTTCCGGCTCTTCATTATCACGACAAAAGTATGCGCGTATATAACAAAAGCGGTTATACAACACGGTTTGTTGGTCCGACACCCTATTATAACGCAAAACAGAGCAAAAATAGGAAGAAGTCGGTAGCGGCGGCATCCGTAGAACCGATGGAGGAGAAGTTCATTATGCCGATGGAGACCATGACGATTGACTCTGTCGTGATACAGCCCCTGGAGGTCATACAAGGGTCGAGATGCCATTTACCGGGGACCTCGCTATCCGAGCGTATTTCGTTACAGACGACGAGCAAGGGAATGCCGGAATACTTGCCGTCGAAACACTGGGTTCTGAACGAAATCGACTCCGGCTGTGGCCTCTTTACAAGGAATGCCAAGACGTATCACGACTGCAAGGAGAGCGATAAGAAGGCGACGCTGGAAACGGGCGAAGTAGAAGACGCCGATTTGGGTGAAACCGCGGTATTGCAACAGAGCAAACCTATTACAGCCAACCCGGCGACAAAGGGTTCGGCAAAGCCGACCGGTGCGGTCGAATGGAGCAAAGATTCGATGCACTTCTCTTACAAGAACCGTATCAAGACGAAAGAGGAGTGGTCGGAATTCGTAGGCAGCGTCCTGCCTGATGCCGAATATTTCCTACAGGAACTGCAGAAGCTGCCGCATGTTGCCGCCCAGGCCACCCATTATCCTGCTGTAATGAAACTCCTCGAACCTATCGGCATTTATTCGGACAATATTACCTATTCGACCTACAAATACATCAAGATTTTCATTGAGAAGAACATTCGGCAGCATTTGTCTGAGTTGCGGCTGAATCGCGAACAGATGCGCGACATGATAGAGCCGATTCGCAATTATTACAAGGAATATATGCCGAATACGATACGCCAGCTATTCGCGACGACGGATGGCACATCTCTGGTGGATACGTTGGAGCGAGCGTATGAATATAAGACGACGGCGATGCGCCTGTTGGCGAGCAAGGTGCCGTATGACGCGATGAGCAATACGGAAATAATGGCGACGATGAATTACGACGATTATTCCGACTTATTCGCAATTGTGTTGCGCTATTTGCATTTGCGATGGACTTTGCCGGAGAATCTGTATACGCCGCCGCAAATCGAGGAATTGGAGGACGCCAAGACCGCCGCCAAATACAAGAAGTCGAGAGGCGCCAATCTCGAGTTCTGTAACAAGGTCATCGCCAAGCGATACCTGTCGGAAGATGCGTTACAGAAGGACAATGGCGAGGGGACGAAGCCGATGTATGACGAGGGCCGCGATTTGGAGACGAATTACGACGATGCCGAGCTGCTGGAGACCGATAGCGGGAAGACGGCGACCACGCGTGCCGAGAAGCTCGATTTCTTGACGCAGGCCCTGACTGCGAAATACAACAACATCAACCAAGATAAGGACAGCGAAGAGGAGAAGCAGCGAATGGAGAAGATGGCGACGGCGATTTTGGACCGAAAGAGGCCAATAGAGAACGGCGATTATGCCGTCTTGGAAATGCGACAGGTGGTGTTTGCAGAGGATGAAAACCGGTTCCGACCTAGGAAGCAGGAAATCGTGACCGAGCGTATTTATAAGCGCGTCAACAATGTATGGCGCTGGCAGCAGAACATGACGATGGAGGAATTCCAGACCACCGAGGAGCTGGTGAAACAGGCGAAGGACCCTAGTAGAAAAGACGTCGTCAAACAGGAGCTCGGTCGGCGATATCAAGTGTCGATTGAAGCCCTGAAACTGCATTTGGACGCCGAAATGAAAGAGTTGTCGGCAGCGATGAAGAGGAAGAAGCGCGTAGTTATGCAGCGAAAACTACTACAGAACGACCTTCTGTATGGAATTGCGATGAAGGTGGCCAAGGATGCCGAAGAGAATGCACTAAAAGGCATTGGGCCCAACAAATCGCCGTATTTGCCTTTGCGCGACGAAATCCTGGCAATAAAGGACGACTACCAACGCAACCACGCCCTGTTGCAGTTCTACGCCTTTGCATGCAGGGCGGCCGTAGCAGAGGAGAACCCATCATGGGCCTACTGTAAAGATACCAACACGCGCCTGTTGCCGGTCTGTTTCCACGAATTGTCGAAGGCCTATTTCGCAGGGAATTATTCGAAGCGTATCGGTGAATTGTGTCGCCAATATGGCACGATTGACGAAACCGGTGGGTCGTGGATTGACCGAGAGAGCGGAATACCGATTTGCCTTATTGAGCAGGTCGGCGAAAACATGTCGGAGAACGAGATGTTCAAGGAGATGGCCAACGCCGAGATAGACCATCAGCAATTCATCGAGACCCTCTTCGAAAATACCCTCACAGAGCATGCCGATATTCTAGGAGGCAAGGACCAGGTCAGTGTGGCGAATATTGTGTATCGATTCCTTGTAAAACAGACCGGGATTCAGGCCGACGACACTCTGATGCAGCGTTTCCGCAATGGTCTCAGCAAATTGCTCGAAAATCCGAAAGTCTTCGTACAGAAGGAGACCTATGAGCGTATGCTGGAGAAGAAGCGGGCCAAGCTGGACCCGGGCCAGCCTATGACCGACCCGCCATTCGATATTTATCAAGACAAGGTCGTCATTACTGCATCCACTGTAGCGTTTTTCTTCGTGGTGCAGACCGCGATTCCCGAGCCGAAACGGGCCAACAAGAAGGCGGGGCCGGTCGAGTGCCATTATTCGTTCGACGGGTGGCCACTGACTGCTGCCGACCCCGACGATGATGTCGGTATGCGCTATATTGCATGTCTTATCAATAGCAATAAGGTCGACTCAAGGCCGTGGAACGCTATCCAGAAAGTTTCGCTACAGGGGATGGTCAATAATTTGAAGGCGTATATGAAGTATTTCCTGTTGGATGCGACCTTACTGGATGCGCTGGAAGTCAAGCGGCGATATGCGGGTTTGGAGGGAGCCAAGAAGATAGGTTCGGAAACGAAATTGGTAGGTCGAATAGAGCGGGAGAAACAAGTCGACATCCAGAAATGGCAGCATTTCCTGCCGCCTGTAGTGAAATTCAGTGTGGCCGACAAGCTACATGATGAGCCGCAAGCCCTGGCCAATCTGGTCGCGGATTACGAACAGCAGACCAAAACCGTGACATCATCGCGCAGCGGCCAGAAACGACACGCCCTGTTACGACTGTCTAGCTTGCTCCTACTCTTTGCATATGGGTTCGTCGAAAGTGTCAACAAGATTGTGAAGGGGCGCCAGGTCCGCTTGAAAACGCAGTCACAGGTGCCGTATTTGGAGAATGCATGTTGTGACGAGGCGACTGGTTGCGAACGCGTGATTGATTATATGTCGGCGTCGGATGCTGCGCTGAAGAAATGGGTGACCCTGAGCAAGGAGATTGATGACCGGTTACAGGGTGTGGTTGATGTATTGCGTGCTCCTTTCCTCTTCTATTTGCGTACGCCGCAATTCCCGGTCGATGTCGTTATCCGCGATTCCACTGTAGAGAATCGCAAGCTGGCCCTGATTCATTATTTGTACGACTTGAAGGGGTATGACGACCCCGATTACCGGTTAATAGTACAGGTCACCACACCAACTGCGGAATACTACAGGTCGGTGACGATGAAGGACAAGGTGGCGTATTTCGAACGGGAGAATGCCAATCTGGTGACACCCGACCTTGCGGTATTTACGAAATTTATGCAGCAGGTCAGCGCCAAGAATCGAATAAATATCAAGGAAATCGTCCGGTTGGAAGAGGCCGTAGACCAGCAATACAAGGAGTTCAACGAGTCCCTGCAATTGTTACAGGAAGTCGATGAGGATAGGCAGATATTCGATGCACTGGCTGCGTTTTTGGAGGGGGGAGGGCCGAATGCTGCTTCTTCTACTGCTGCAGAAAACCAACAACAACAACAACAACAACAACAAGAGGTAGGGCAAAGGCAAGCATTCAAGGTAACAAATCCCCGAGCCTTGGAAAGCCTTTTGCTCAGCAAACGCAAGAAGATGGTGGCCGATTTCCTGACGAATTACCAGTTTTCGATTGCGGCGAAACCGTTCGAAACCGGTGTGGACATCATGATACAGCAGCAATATTACTGCAACCAGGTGTATTATTTGCTGCGATTCTACCCGCGTATGGTTCTCCGCAAATATGCGGAAAAGTTCTGGCCGGGAAAACACTGGGGCTTCTCCGACCACCACAACGACACGCTGGAAGAGAAAATTGAGGCGTTGTCCAACGCGTTCCGACCCTTCCGCCACGACCCTACTGTAACGAAACTCCTTGAGCGGTTTATGGAGAAGACCGAGGTCTTGTGGCAATGGTTCCAGAAAATCCCTATTTCGCGAATCCCGGCATCGACCTTGACGCAGCTTTATGCGTTTATTACGGTCGATATTTACTACAAATACATGGAGGTACTGAATGAAATGGCGACTGAAGCAGTTGCCCCTGTAAGGAGCGTAGAAGAGGAGCGCGAGGATGCTGATGAAGACGATTTGGATATGGTAGTTCAAAACGTTCATTTGTCCGAGGAGGAGTTGTTGGAACGTTCGCTACAGGAGAATACGGCGTTGATGGCGTCGATTAAGATTTCGCAGAAGCGCGATATGCAGGACAAGTTGGTCGAGTATTTGAAGGCCTGTTTGAAAGAGGAGCAGGCGCGTTTTGACCTGGTTAACGTAACGTATGACCAGGTTATCGAGAAAACCAGGATTTACTCGAACAAGGAAAAGGACTCTATCAAAGCCATGTTCGGCAAGAAGGACCTGGAGGGCCAGCGTGTGGAGAAGATGATGAAGAAATTCAAATTGGGCCGTTGGAATGTGGGAGACGAAATCTTCAAGTATAAGAAGGATGCGTTCGATAAAGAGATGGAAAACCAGGATTTGAACCATCTGTATGAAGATGATGCTGCCAATATGGCATTCGTTACAGGAGGTGTTGATTTAGAGGAAAATACGTTTGGTGATATGGAAGGGAAACTGCAACGGCTGAATCCTGAGGAGGAGGATGGGAATGATGTTGCAGAGGAATATGAATACGACGGAGAGGAGGAAAATGGCGACGAGGATTTGGAAGACGATTATGACGACGATTATATGTAATGGTGATGGACCGATTTATGTTTTGCTACATAACATATTGTTTCTTATGCAGCGATTCCCTTTCGATGCGCCATTTCTTATGCAGCGATTCCCTTTCGATGCGCTATTTCTTATGCAGCAAAAAAAAAGAAAATATAGTGTCAATGTATGAAATATTTTTTCATATTGGCAATACCCTTTGTAGCCTATTATGTAACGACCGGGAAATACGATGAATCCTTGTTTCTGAGTTTTCTTCTCCTATTCTTTGTAACGTTTTTACATTATTCGTCAGTCCTTTGTTTGATACCGATTCTGCTAGGCATGTGTTTCGTATATATACCTAGAAAAATCAGGCCCTATTATCCTTTTCTCAATTTTTTCATGTTGTTGTATGTATTTATTTCGATTGTTGAGTTCTGCATACACAAGTATGCTATGCACTGTAGGCCAGGTGATTGGCTAGGGAAGATGGCGTCATTATTCCCCTTTATGGAGAAGGAATATGTGGAACAATGCGAAAGTCATTTGCAACATCATAAGGAGGTGGAACCCGATATGTCATTAAAACGCGTTGAACATGAAGACACGTTATTTATGGCCTGGCGCCTCTTTCTATTTATTGAGTCTATCTTCCTACTATGCATTTTCTTAGCAAAATTCATTTCGAATGCAGCGATAGATAGCTGGTGGTTGATTGTGTCTAGTTTCTTCATTACTTTCCTGTATCAGTATTTGTGGAATAAGACGCACGTAAATATGCACAGTTATGAAGCCGATTTTTCTATATGGATGGGTCCCTACGATGAGAAGTTATTTGACTTGAGCTGGATGACCGCCCTCCTTTATCAGAATCATGAGAAACATCATATGCAAAAGGGCGAACAAAAGGGCAATTACAATATTATCTTATTAGGCGCCGATGAATGGTTCGGAACCAATGTGAAAGAGGTCAACAATCGCGAATATTGTGTGTCGCATTCTTCCGAGAAAATATGCAAACGCAGCCCACCCTAGAAACCCTTCCGCACTATTTTTGCCCTAACCCAGGAACGTATTGAAAATAGAGGCAGGCGGCCAGTACCAAGTTGATGATGTTTTTCGAGAAGAGGTCCAACACGTTGTATGCAGAATTTTTCGTAGTATAATCGAAAAGGGACGCTACACCATAGAGGAACCAGACAAAGAAGAAGAAGGCGAAGAGGCCTTTCGAAAACGCGGATTCGACAAAGACCTGCCAAATAATGCTGAACAGGGCGAAGAAAGGTATGAAACCGAGGAGGGTCGCCGTCTTCTGAGGCAGCTGGCCTCGTTCGCCCAAATATCCGAAAAAGAGCATAGTTGCGTTCAACAGAAATAGCAATAAAAATATCGGCCAACCCTGTAGCAAAATTCCCCAGGCGGTCATCGATTCTGGATTGGGCTGGCGTATATAAAGGAAATAGCTGCATAAGGAGAAGAGCATAACAGGTGTGGATAAAGCCCAGTCATAATAACGATGAGGCGTAATATTGTCGATTTTGGAGAAATTGTGCAGCATCCATATGTAGAATGTGCCTTCGATGATTTGTACTACGAATTCGAGCCATAGAATCTCTTTCAAAAAGGCCAGAGGCCCGTTAGAGGGTGTGGTTGCGAGTACATAAGTGTCCAATAGGGTTGTTATGATTTGTATGAAGAGGGAGCTATATCCCGTTGAACGAATCAGATTTAGCATATTATTATTAATAGAGTACTAATTATAATAATATAATATTTTATATGAAAACGAACAAAAAGAAGAGATTTTTTAAAAAAAAGATAAATTTAAAAAAGAGAGATACACAGAAACGTAAAATGAAAAAAACAAGGAAGAGAAATTATTATTTTGGAGGTACAGAAGAAAAGAAAAAAATACATTATGAAAATTGTTTTCGTCTTTTAGACCTAGATAAAAAGGAGACAAAGACACCTGAAGAAAAACAGGAAGAAGAAACAATAGCATTATCATTATTAACAGATTTGTTTGATGAAATTAGACAAAGAAAAAATATAGATGAATCACTTAGAAATGATTTACTTTATATTCATGAATATGCAGATGCAAATAATTTACAAGGCTATACAAATATTATAAATGATTTATTTGAAATTGATAAAATAGAAGAAAAGGATACAAACGTATTATTAACAGTAAATTTGATTCATCTTTATGTAGTATTCTTAGTCGAAAAATCTTGCAGAAATAAAAAGGAATATACTAAAAGAACATTATCAAAACAAGGAAAAAATATTTATATGGATAGTGTTGAAGTATTCGATAGTGTTGAAGTATTCAGTGACGAAATTGTTTATATACGTTTAGACTCACTTCTTCTATTATATGTTAGCAGATTTTTTAGAAAAGCGATTATCAGTATTTATGGATTTATAGATTATGAAACAACTTTGATATCTTTTTCTAGTGAAAGATTCATTTGTTCTGCAAATCTTACTTTTATTGAGGGGGATGGTGATTTATTATCACCATTAGAATATCTATTACATGATTTTTTACACATTGCATATTTGTATACTTTTCGTGTTGAATCGCAAAATAATTATGATTTGAAAAGTATCAATAATGCTGTTTATTTATTCTTAGATTTTTTTCAAAAATATAATCAAAATGGAGAGTTGAATGATATAAAAAAGGCTTTGATTTCTTTTTTATTTATAACGATTCATGAAACAATTGGAACATATATTAGTGATGATTATTCTATAAGACATTCAGGTTATAATTTTTATTTATTAAAAAGAAAATATATAGAAGAAGCATATGCATATTTTGTTAAATATTTATTAGAATCTCATAGAATTCAAAGTAATAATGATTTGATATTAACATTTCCATTGTTGTTTCGTTTCAAGGATACATTACCTATTTATTTAGAATATTGTAAAGAAATCATTATAGATTTTCATATTATTATTAGTATGTTTTTTCATGATTATATAAATAAAGATGATACAAGTCAGAATCAAACATCTAAGAAAAAGGAATTGATAAAATTAGTTGATTCGAAAGAAATTGAAATACAACAAAAAGTGGACGATGTAAAAAATCAATTTTATAATTTTATAGAATCAATAAGATTTTTAGAAATACTAAGACAAAATTTTCTAGGTAATAAATCTATACAATCCAGATTTTATGATTTAGTTATGCAAAATTGTCCAAATAAGGAAACCGACCCGGATAATAAGAAACAATACTATTTAACATTGTATAATCAAATGAAACAAGACAAAAGTAAAGCAAATCAGGAATCAGAAATCAAAAAAGTGGCACCAGAAATGAGTACAGCTATTAATGAACCAGAATTTTTGTCAGAAATCAATAAAAAACAAGACCCTAAACATATGAGATTTTTTAAATCGATAAAAAATTACTTTTCCCGCGGAAAGAATAATAAAAAAAGTAAATTGGGAGGAAATAATTATGAAAAAAAATATTCTGTATACTATAATGAAAATAAAATTACGAATATAATACCTTTTGAATGTCCTGTATAAAAGAAATGAATCGCTACTTTATTTTCTAGGTTATATTAACCCTTTCGTCTTGATATTATAAATATAGGTTTTTATTTATTACCATCTTCGATAATAAATGAAAAATATAAATATTGTTTTAACTATTTCCCCCTGGTCGAGGCTAAAATATGACAATTTTGTCATTCTAGGATTTCCAGATAATTTATTTATTACCATCTGTGCTAATAAATAAATGAAACAAAATGGTGATTAACTCGACCAGGGCGAAAGG
>Ga0136644_10004182_pt1 | contig 10683 bp, 7 predicted proteins | sample C_130820_EF_Meta_FD_94780 | JGI IMG/M metagenome (GOLD analysis project Ga0136644, IMG submission 94780) | Freshwater microbial communities from Lake Croche, Canada to study carbon cycling - C_130820_EF_MetaG (v2) (version 2) | ecosystem: Environmental > Aquatic > Freshwater > Lake | place: Lake...
CAAAAGAAATCATTTCTGTTTCGAAATATGGCATTACTTTTAGTAAATCCTTTAATAATGGAGGATAATGATAATGATAAGTCCATCTCCAATCTGGACAACCAGTAGTATAATATTTCATTGTCCATTCAAGACCCTCTAAATAATTTGTACATATTTGTTTTCTTCTAGTATTATCAATATCTACATGAAATAATGACTTATAATATCTATATTGCCAATTTGTTTTATATGGATTTATATATTTTTCAACATTTCTCTCGTAAGTTGGAATTGAATCGAATTTTTTATATTTTTCTTCTGGAGTAGAATCTGGTATCAATTGTTTTTCTCTTCTATCTCTTAATTTTGCTTCTTGTTTAAAATTCTCTTCTTCAAAATTAGCTAACATACTTATTAATTTTTTCACATTTTTCCAATAAATTTTTTTACCATCTGTTAAATTTTCATTTGTTCCACCAATAGTTGCTTTATATGCATTCAACATTTTGTCAATACCTCCTGTACGAATATTTATACTAGGAAAATGTGGTAAAAAGTCATTTCCTAAAAAGAAACAAATAAAAATATAATCATATATTCTATTTTTTTGTTGTTCTGTTGTTAGATCTGCATTATTATTCATATCTAATGTAATAATTTTTGCTAATTCTGGAATATCTAGTATATAATTTTCATTTGGTTCAAGTTCCGAATTTATACTTTTAATAAATTCAGGAGTTTCTCTAAATAAATAAATGTTACTACTAATTGGTAGATGATTTATACATAACATAATAAGATCTGCATCTAAACCATAAATAACAGTTTTAGAAGTTGAATGATACTCATCTTGGTGTCGAAGATATTCAAATATTTTATGTTCTCCCTCACCATATTTATCACTTGGAGACAATATAATTTTTTTTACATTATATTTTGATGGATCATTATAATATTTTCTAATTTTCTCATTTAATGTATACATAAATACTGTTCCAGGTGTAATAGCAGTTGTATTCCAAGGATCAGGCTTTGAGTCTTTAAAAATTGTTTTTGATATTTTATTTTGATATAGTGATTTATATCTTCTTGAACGTTGTTGATCTAATTTTGCAACTGGAGCAGAACCATCAAAGGCTATAAATATGTTTGTATCTGGTTGAATAAAAGAAATATATTCATCAATCTTAGTAAATACAGTTTTTATAATAACATTTATATCTGAATCATCTAAATTAGAAAAATCAATGTTTCGAACAGCATCATAAATAATACTATTAGCATCTAAATAAAAATTATTTACTTTTAAAAAATTTTTATTTAATTTTTTAACTATAGAAGAATGATTTTTAATAATAAAGGAAAAATATGCAGGTATTCCCATAATAACAAGTTTTCTTTATATTTAATATAATTATATATTTAAACCCTTATAAAATAAACATTATTTTATTTTATAGTTAAATAAGTATTTTTAAAATAAAAAAAAATAATATATAAATAAATAATATGTCAGAAAAAAATAATAATATTAAAAAAGAAATCAATAAAAATAACAGTGATGTTATTTTGCAGGTCAGTAGAAAGATTGATTTTTTTAAAGATATTATTCAAAAAACACTAATTCATGTACAAACAAATAAGATTTTTGATATTTTAGGAATTAGTGATATTAATAATTGTATAGAAAGATTAGAGGAAATTAATAGAAAAATGGATCAAATATTTGATAAAAAAAAGGACTCTGAAAATTTAATTAATAATTTACAAATTATTAATGATGATTTGTCAGGTATAATAAAAAATTATGGAACTAAAAATTTTGACGATTTAATTGTAGTTTGTTTTGGAAATAATAATAAAATCATAAATGATGAACATATTTCACAAAAATTCGATCTGCTTAAAAAATATTTTCATCCAACCAGTTATAAAGTTATTAATAAAAAGGAAGAAAGTAAAAATAAAAAAAATAGTGATAATTTAGATGATAATGTTAAAAATCTTGATTGTTTTGATGTATCTACTAATTATAAACAATTCTATATGAAAGTTTATGGATTAAAAATATTTATACATAGTGAAATACTTAAGAAAAGCTTAGTCGTATATGGAGTAGTAGATGATGTTATGATAGATTTTTTAAATAATGAATATATTTTTAAAAATATAAAATTAATCAAAGAAAATAAACCTTCCGATGAAGAATTTAATACTGAAACATTTGATAATTTTGTATCATCACTAACTCTAAAAGATTTTTTAATTTATGATAATAATTGCCTTGAAATTTATAACAAATTTATGGGTTGTATAAGTCAAAATAATTCTTTTTTCCAGAAACAAATGTCACATGCAGTAAAAGAGTTTATTTCTGATGATCTATATACGAAACGTAATATAATTATTCAATTATTGCTTAAAACAAGTAATTATGAAAATTTATATTCTGCTTATCTATTGTATGAACTTCTCTCTAATGACTCAAATGGAAATATTGATACTCAGGAACAAATTATATTATTTGATAGTTTTCCTTGGTCTATTAAAAAATTATTTAATCAAGCAATGAAAAAGACAATACAATATACAAATGAATTATCAAACTTTGATATTAATAAAATACCACTTGAACAACAAATTTGTTTATTGAAGGCTTCCGATAGTGTAAAAGAAAAGGCCATGATGAAGTTAAAGGAAGTAAAAGCAAAGTCCGAGGATTCCGGATCTAAAGCTAGTCAATATTTGGATGGTTTATTAAAAATTCCTTTTTCTGTTTATAAATGTGAACCGATATTAAATATGATGGATAAAATACGTAGTCAGTTCAAGGATTTATATAAAAAATATGATATTGAAAAACATTTTTCAAATATCCCCAGTAAAGAAAAATATACAAATATTGAAATTTTAAACTACATAAAACAAATAAAAGAATTATTAGAACCTGTACATCCTGACAAAGAAATTGAAAAAGTAGTTACTTATCTAATAGAAGGTGATAAGAAAAAAATGATTTTTAACATTGTTATGATTAATGAAACACTAAAAAAATTTAATTTAAAGCAACATAGAATAAAATATCATTCATTAAATAAGGATCAATTAAAGGATTCTATATTAAGTTTTATTGAATTATGTAAAAAACCCGAAAATAAAATTATGTTAGAAGATACAATTAAATATTTTATCATGTTTTATAATTTAAATAAATCAATTACTTCAAAAAAAGATATTGAAGATTTAAAAAAGGATATTTATTCGATAGATGAAAACATAAAACAAATTACAGATTATATGAATTCTGTTAAAGACACATTAGATAATACTGTTTATGGACATGATAAAGCTAAAAAACAGATAGAGAGAGTTATTGGTCAATGGATAAATTCTGAAAATAAAAAGAATGAAGGACACGTTCTTGGTTTTGAAGGTAATCCTGGTATTGGAAAGACCACATTAGCTAAGGGATTATCGGAATGTTTAAAGGATGAAAACGGAAACCCAAGACCTTTTGCTCTTATTCCTTTAGGTGGAGATGCAAATGCATCAACTCTAGTTGGTCACAGTTATACCTATGTTGGAAGCACATTTGGATCGCTAGTTCAAATATTAATGGATAAAAGGTGTATGAATCCTATTATTCTTTTTGATGAAGTTGATAAAATATCAAAAACAGAACATGGTAAAGAGATTACAGGAATTCTAACTCATTTACTAGATCCAACTCAAAATAATTGTTTCCAAGATAAATATTTCTCAGGAATAGATTTAGATTTATCTAAGGTTTTATTCATTTTATCCTATAATGATGTAAACTCAATTGATAAAATTTTGTTGGATCGAGTTCATAGAATTAAATTTGATAGTTTATCTGTAGAGGATAAAATAGTAATTTCCAAAAAACATTTATTACCTGAAATTTATAAAAATATTGGTTTGGATGGCATGATTGAATTCTCAGATGAAGTAATTAAATTTATAATAGAAGAATATACACTTGAACCTGGTGTAAGAAAGTTAAAAGAAAAATTATTTGAAATAATTGGAGAGATTAATCTAAATATATTAAAAAATTCTAATACAAATATAGAGATTCCTATTCATATTACCATTGAAGATATTAAAAATAAATATTTTAAAGATAAACGTGAAGTTATTATTAAAAAAGTACCTGAACAAAGTTTGATTGGTTACGCAAATGGAATGTACGCTACCGCAAATTCTATTGGAGGTACATTACCAATTCATGCTAAGTTTTTTCCATGTGAAAACTTTTTAGAATTAAAATTAACAGGATTACAACAAGAGGTAATGAGAGAAAGTATGCATGTATCATTAACGGTTGCATGGAATTTAACTAGTGAAGAAAGAAGAAAAATTCTAAGGCAATTATACGATGGTAAGAGCAATAAGTATGGAATTAATCTGCATCCAAGTGATTCATCTGTACAAAAAGATGGTCCTAGTGCTGGAATAACAATAACAAGTGCTCTTTATAGTTTATTAAATGATATACCGATAAAACCAAAATTTGCTATGACAGGAGAAATAGAAATTTCAGGAAATGTTTCTGCAATAGGAGGTTTAAATCATAAAATATTAGGTTCCATAAAGGCAGGCGTAAAAGAGTTTATTTTTCCAAAAGATAATAAAAAAGATTTTGAAGAATTCTATGAAAAATATAAGAATGATCATATATTGGATGACATCAAATTTCATCCTGTTGAGCATATAAATGAAGTACTTGAATTAATTCTTGAAAAATGAGTCTAGAAATATAAAATAAATAAAATTATATTAATTATTTTATATTTTTTAAATTTTTACTTTTTAAAACATTTATAAATTATATTATTCTTTATTATTATATGAGCAGTTCAGTAAATTCAAATAAAATAGGAGCTATTAGTAATCAACCACTTCAAATATATCAACCTTTTAATGTATTAGTATTTTTCTCTTTTTTTTCTCCTATAATACTTGCAATAACGATAACATCTCTTTCATTTATTTTTCAAAACTTTAAGGGTTTCATTTATTTAGGATTTTTACTAGGATGTGTTGTTTTAAGAAGTTTTATTTATATGATGAATGGAGCATCACCTGTTGTTAATGATGGTACAATTTGTACATCAATTCAATATAGTAAATATGGTAATCCTACATTTAGTGCATTTGTATTTGCTTTTACAATTATGTATCTCTCTTTTCCAATGTTTAGTAATGGAGCACCCAACTTCTGGGTATTTTCCGTACTACTTGTCTATTTCTTTTTAGATTTATTTATTAAAATTTATAAGAATTGCATTGTTAAAATGGGTGATTTATTTTTAAATATCTTACTCGGCTTAGCATCATCTGCTCTTATTGTGAGTCTAATGTATGCTGGTGGTTCAGGTAAATATTTATTTTTTAATGAAGTATCTAGTAATAAGGAAATATGCTCTCAACCTAAAAAACAAACATTTAAATGCTCTTTATATAAAAATGGTGAACTAGTTGGCAATGTTTAGATTTTACTAGTTAAATTTATACTTTATTTTCAACTACATTTTGATTTATAATTATCTTTTTTTGTTCAGGTATAAAAGATCGAATATTTGTTAATAACCATTTTTTTAAATCTTTAACTACTAATTGTCTTTGAAAAGATTCTGCAATTAAACGCATATTGCCTCTTGTATTGTAATGTCTAAAAAAATTATTAATAACAAATGAAAAATTTAAACTTTTATATTTATTTAAATCAGAATAATTAAATAAAGGCTTATATTTTTTAGCATTTACATAATTATGAAATATATATATTGTATTTTTTAGAGCGTGTTTTGTTTTAAGTTCTTGAACCTTTATTTTTGCTAAAAAGATAGTCGCATCCATAGCACAATCTGGACAAGGTAAAAAAGTACAAATTCTTTTAATCATTTGAAATAATTGTAAAAATAATAATGGATGTGAATTTTCATTAATTCTTTCTACTAATACATGAAATAATGTCCATACTGCAGGGCCCCAAACTTCTGGTGGTGACATTAATATAATCTATAATAATAAAAAATATAAAGATATTTTACAAAATTAAATATATATTCAAATGGAAAAATATATAATAGAAGGAGGAATTGATTTTTTTTCTGAATTATATAAATCACTAGATATCGAAGAAAATAATTGTAAAACAGAAGACGATGATAATTTATGTTTAATTACAAAACAACCTCTCACAGAATATTTTGTTAAAATGAATTGTGGACATAAATTTAATTATATTTCTTTATATAAAGATATATTAGCTCATAAGCATAAATTTAATTCTATGGAAGGTCATAAGAGTCTATTAAAAATAAACGAAATTAGATGTCCATATTGTCGAAGTAAACAACTAGGTGTGTTACCATATTATGAAGCTCTAGGATTAAACAAAATAAATGGTGTAAATATTATTAATAATTCATATGATTATTCTGTATATAATGGATCTGCATATAATGGATCTTCATCAAATTATAAAAAATGTGTTTTTCTAAATGAAAATTTAAGTTTTAATCCTAATTCTGAAAATATTGTAGAAGAAGATTTTTATAATTATAATATGAATCAAAATAATGTTAAATATTTTAAATGTACTAATTATGGTAGTAAGTTTAGTCCTGAAATTTTATTAGAACTTAATAATGATAAATATTATTGTTGTACTCATAAGAAAGTAATAATTAAAAAACATAAAAAAGATTTACAAAACAAAATAAAAGAGGAAAATAAGCTTAATAAATTAAAAGAAAAAGAAGAGACAAAGAAGCTAAAAGAAGAAGCCAAGAAGCTAAAAGACGAAGCTAAACAGAAAGAAAAAGAAGATAAAAAGAAAGAAAAACAAATAATAAATAGTAGTAATAAAAAGACATTAATTAAAAAAAAAATAGTTGTAAATAAAGATGATGATAATGTTATTTTAGGTCCTTCTATTATTACTATGAATGATAATGATAATGATAATGATAATAATAATATTAATGAAAAGAGTAATTCTATTCAAAATAATAATAATGATATCCAAGGTTGTTATGAAATAATAAAATCTGGTATTAAAAAAGGTCAACCATGCGGAAATACTATTTTTAAAGATAATTGTTGTAAGAGGCATTATAATTTGAAACACAAAGAACCAAAAGAAACAAATGAAAATAAATAAATTTTCAAATAACAATAAATTTTCAAATAATAATAAATAACAATATAAATATTTATTATTATAAATCAATATTATATTAAATGGAGACAAAAGAACAATTAGTAAATAATATTAAAGAATGGATTAAAATGGATACCGAAATTACTCAATTTAAAGCAGAAATAAAAGAGAGAAATAATAAAAAAAAAGGTCTAACTGAAAGTTTATTAACTACTATGAAAAATAATTCCATTGATTGTTTTGATATTAATGGTGGAGCATTAGTTTATAAAAAGAATAAAATTAAGAAACCTATTAATGGTAAAACACTTTTAACTGCATTACAGAATTATTATAAAGATCAACCAAAAATGGCGGAAGATCTGACAAAACACATATTAGATAGTCGTGAAGAACAAGTCAAAGAAGTTATTAAACGAAAAATTGATAAATAGTCTACTTTTGGGAAAAGTAGAGCAAAATACTATTTACACTTTTGGGAAAATTAGAGCAAAAATAGCATCGACTTTTGATAAAAGTACAGCAAATGAGTAACTACTTTGAAAAATAAAAATTTAGAATAAGTAGAAGAAAATATAATATAATACATACATTAAAATAGTTTAAATATAATTTATTATAATTTTAAAATGGAAGAAATTTATAATCCACAATTACCAAATATTTATTATTATAGAGAAGTTGAAAATCTTGAACAATATGTTGAAAATATTACTCAAAATAATGAAAATATTAGTAGTAAAATATATATTTGTGCATATCAAGTCAACAATAATGGTAAGTATCCTTTTTTACAATTCTTATTTGAACATAATAGTAGATATTTGGATCAATTAGTTTTACCTGAAATGGTTTTTTCGGAAAATTTTGATACAGAAAATATAAAAAATTATTCTACTATTTATTTGTTCCATACTATATTAAAAAAAATGACTTTTTCAGAGTTCACATCAAAAATAATATTTAATGGGTTTCATGTATACAATAATGAATTATATTTATTTTATGACTTAACCAATATTCATTTAGAAATCAATGATGTTTATAGAGATTCACCTATTCGTTTTTGTCTAATAAATGAAATTTTAAATTCTTCGAAATTATGTGATATACCAATTAGTCAATATGCTTACGATTTTTTTACATTTAATTATAATTTTTGTTTATTAACAAATGAAAAGGATGAAATATATGAAACTCCTATTGTTGGTTATGTTGCAAAACCTGAAAATAAACTGAATTTTTCTTATGTTTTTGGAGAAACAATACAGAAAGATAAAAATGCTATTTTAGGACCCTATTTTTATTTTACAAGCTTTAAAAATGCAGTAAAATTATCTTATAATATTACTAGTAATAGTAAGAGTGGTATTGTTCGTTTTGCATTATTTTTAGGTAAATTAAAGTATATTGAAAACAAAATTTCAGATCCAATTGATGAATCTGATACAAAAAAGGAAAGACTATTAGATACAAGTTTTAATTTAAATTTAGAACGTCTAACAATGAGAATAACTGATTATGATGGAACATGGGCAGATAATTATGATAGTGTTTATTTAGCACCTGTTGAATTGGATGATGGAAGTATTCTTGAAGTTGCTCCTTTAATTGTATTAAAAGAATACTCACAACAATTACCATTAAGTTATCATTACATCAATAGAAAATATATAGATCGAAATGAAAGTGTAGATCATTCTAAGGATTATAAAATACTCTAAATAAATTAAATTATTATTTTATATTATCTAAAATAATAATATATAAATGCATCCGGTTACTTTAATAGGTCTTTCTATAATCTTTTTTTATAGTATAGTTCAAATGCTTAAATTTTATGGTGTAGGTGAAGATGTATATGGTGTATACTTATTATTCTATATTTTTCTAATAATATCCATTTTAGTTTTGCCTAATGATTATCCAAAGACATAAAATATTAAATATATAGTATTTATTTAATATTTATTTATTATATTAAATTTATTTAATTCTTATAAGTTCTTTTATGATGTTTCATTTTCTTTTGTTTTTGTGTTTTTGATTTTTTATTTTTATTTTTATTTGTTTTATTTTTACGGTTTGTTTTTCTCTTTTTTCGAATATTGTGTTGTTTAAAAGAACGTTTTTTATTTCCACCTTTTACAAGTAGAGGTTCACTTTCACAAACATTTTGATTCGGAAGTTTGCAAAAAAAGATTCTGGTTTGTGTAGCCATACCACCCAGAGCCTTTGTATTTATTTGTTCCTTATTTGCATTTGTTAGAATAAATATAAATCTTGTTGATGATGGTCTATCTGCACCACAAAATAATCGTAATTGATTACCGGTTGTTGTATTAAAAGATAATACATTTTCACCACAACTATAATTATCCATTGTATAACCACCATATTTACAAACTGCATTTATTTCTTGGAAAACATCACCAATAGCTTTTTGTAATATTTTATTGAATATTACGTTAAATATATTCATATTTGTTGTAACAGATGTGTCCATTATATTTTCTTTTTGTAGTACATTAAAATTAACTGTATTCAATTGTATAGTACCAACAGCAATTTCAAATAAATTTTCAAATATTTGACCTTGCTTAAAAATTTGATCAAGCACGTTTTGCTCTTGAGATTTTATAAAATCTATTATAAATAAAAGCGTTCTTGATAAAACATTATATGCTATTAATGGTGATTTTTGAGCTTTCATATCAGCATCTATATTAGAAATAAATTTAATTAATGGTAATTGAATTTCTAATTTAACATTTATTATATCATTATTAATGATTGTTTTACCATTATAATAAATATTTTTATCTTTATTTTGCAATTTGAAATCCATATTACCCTTTTCCATTTTATCGTATTTTACAGCACTTGCATAAGAACATGTCATCATACCATCAATAATAGATGAACATGAACACATTTCTCTTTCTAATAAATAATTACCTAGTTTTTCAGTTCTAGCAGCATTATTAATAATATAATTTTTATCAATATTTTTACAAAAATATCTTTGACCACTGTCATTTGTAATTTGGTATTGTTTTGAATACTTATTCATAACAAAATTCATCAAATAATTATCAAAACTTGTTGTTGCAAGTTTATAATCTGTTTGTTCTACGTCTGATGAACTGTCATTAATTAATAATTCAGGATAATCTTTATCTTCTTTAATACAACACATAGATCTTAAAATATTTATTTGATTTTTTAAATCACTTGTTAAATTAGAGTTATTATTAGAAAATAAGTTATTTATTATTAGATTTTTTGTATTTAAATCGCCATTTATATCACAACAACCAGTTAAATATAATGATCCCTTAAGAATAAATTCAATAAATTTTACTTTAACATCATAACCATATGTAGCATTTTTAGTACGACCTTTTTTAGGTTGATTTTTTAAAAGCTGATCTTTATAAGGTTTTAAGATTTGATCTATATTATATTTAAATTCATCTTTAAAAAAATATGGATCTTTACTGGTAAAA
>Ga0136644_10004183_pt1 | contig 10682 bp, 13 predicted proteins | sample C_130820_EF_Meta_FD_94780 | JGI IMG/M metagenome (GOLD analysis project Ga0136644, IMG submission 94780) | Freshwater microbial communities from Lake Croche, Canada to study carbon cycling - C_130820_EF_MetaG (v2) (version 2) | ecosystem: Environmental > Aquatic > Freshwater > Lake | place...
CAAGTGTATCAAGAACTTTCTTAGAAGCAAGAAGAATATTTACTTTTTTATTACCACCTTCAAAAATCCACTTAATATCATCAGTATCAATACATACAATAATATCAGCTAATATATTTTTTGACGCAAGTGCTTCATAACTGCTAGAGCCGACAACACCAATATCAATACGATTAAACGACTCACTTAAATCTGAGTTACTATCGAGCCATACAAGCGATTTATTGCTTCTCCATGTAGATGTAGTATGCTGAAGAATACGGATTTGTTTTCCAGTTTTATGATGTGTCGCATACATTCCTATATTAATTCTGTGTTTCATTTTTAAACTGCTTCTGAGAACAAAAAGCTATGGGATAATTGGTTATATTGAATATAGATTGGTTTATCATTTTCTTTTTTTATTTCTTTTTTACGAAAATGTAATATACAAATGCCAAGTATACAAAATGTTACTCCAGCAACTACTGCAATTTCATCATTCATTTATATTATAATATAATATATTTTTAGGTATCGTCCTCAATTGGGTCAGAGCCTGAGCAAGTGAATTGTGTCATTTGAGTAGTAATCTCTCTCTGAAAACGATTGCTGAATGGTGTTGTTACATTTAGAGCATTCAACCCTTCTAGAATATCATTATCATCTGATGGGCTAATAGGAACACGATTTACTCTTTGTGAGTTTCCCATACTTGCTCCACGTCCAAGACCGAGAAATGCACTTGTCTGAATATTTTGAGTTGTATTCATATAACTAGTAGTTATCAATTGTTGCTCGATTGATTCAATATTTTCTTTTAGCATCTTTGTAAGTGGATGATACTGTAGAGTACTCGTTATCAAATTCACTTTAATAGAATCAATTGTGCTACGAATAATTGCCTTATCCATTGTAGTAATATTCTGAAGAATATAAGCAATTGCGTTACGGAAATATGCCATATAATATGGATTTACATCTTGAGAAAGTTCACTAGGATTCCATGAAACTCTGTTATAAATTCGACTAAAATCCTTTGTATTCATTCCTTCAACATCGATTGTAGAATTATCGCTATTTTCAAACATAATAATTGTTTCTGACTCTGCACAAATATCACCGATATGAATTCGTGTAGATGTATTTACAGCATCCTTTGAATACATATTAATACAATTCCAACTCGATGGAAATGTTACTGTTACATTTTGAGCAACAGTTGTCATTAGCCCACCCAAAATATCACCAAACACTGTACCAACTTCTTCAATATTATTTACAACATTATATGAGCCGCCACCATAAATACCTATATCCTTTAGTAGTTGAGCATTGTGGTCTTCACCATAGCCAATTGTTGTAATTGAAATATTCGGCTCAACTGCTTTAATTGAATTAATAAGACGCATAATATCTTCTGATTTAGTTACCCCTTCATTTGTATGACCATCTGTTAGAATAATAAGACCCGTCTTTGATACATCAGAAGGATTGGTTCGTTCAAGAATTGATTTTACATTTAGAAGTCCTGCTGAAAGATTTGTTCCACCTTCTGCATCAAGCATATCAATTGCATATTTGAATGTATCAATATATTCACTTGTTACATTGGTATGCTCAATAATAATATTGGAGCTAGCATTGAATGTTACTAGACTTAGATAGTCTGTCTTTTGAAGAAACTTAATCAGAAAGTTTAAACTCTTTTTTACATTTGGCAACTTACCACCATCATCCATAGAGCCGCTTGTATCAAGAAGAATAATGGTATGTGTTGCATTTCTTACTTCAATAGGGTTGCCAATAATCTTGAGCCCCTTTACACTCTTACTATTTACGTTAATATGAGACACTTGAATATTCATTTTGGATACAAAAAATTTGGGGATAGTTGTATCAATTTTTTTGTTTTTTGTTTTTTAACCAAATATAATGTCACCTTTCTTCGTCGCAAGAATCGCAGTTAACCAGCCAAATCTATCTTGCTCTCTAGGACCAATATAAAACCCTCTCGATTCCATAATTTCAATATTATCTAAATTACAATGTCCATCTTCATCTACAAATATATCATTACACATAGTGGCAATCTTATTTACCTTATGAAGAATAATTGCTTCAAAGAATCTATTCTTATGTTTATAATTATTAAGATTATCTACATAAGAAGGTACATATTTTTGTAAAAGTAGAATTTCATAGTGTAAGTTATCAATAGGATTCATTTGATACATTTATGAGACTTTAAAGTATTTTAATTTTTTCAATATTTTGCTTTATTTTATTGGCAATTTCTAATAGCCATTCTGGTGCTGGAACATCATAATAATGTTCAAATTGAGAATTCTCTAAAAAGATTGGTGCTTCTTGCATTGCTTTGAGTCGCTCTGGATTCTTAGATATAGCAACTATATCTTTAGCACAACTATCAAAATCTGGATAGTCATTAATATAAATAAAAGAATCTGGATTGAAGATTTCTTTTACAACTGGAGAACCCCAGTAAATAGGTATTGCACCACCAAGATATACATTCATAATTTTTTCAGTTAGATAACCATTTTCCATTGTATTTTCCATTGCTAGTCCAAATTTATAGTTGCTGTATACTTCTGGCAATTCCCACCATTTATTTCTTGGAGGTATTTTTACATCTTTTGTATGATTTGCTTCACCTAATCCATCGACTGTAGTATCTAACTTACGTAGAGTTTCAAAGAAATTATGTCTATGAACTGGAGAGTGCTTTGCAATATATGCAGCTAGATTAGGTCTGTCTGTATTAGTGAACTCTCTTACAAATGGACTTTTTGTAAAAGAAACATGTCCTCTATCAAGAATCATTGGTAAATAAAATGTTTTATTTGTATCGTCAAAATCCATTGATGATACAATAGCTCCAACGCAATATGGGTCTTTTAATGCAGCCTGATATTTTCCGTCATTCCGTAGACCTGGCTCACCATTTAGAAAAATATATGGCTTCTTATTGCTAGGTAAAGATTGTTGTGCAATAATCAAATCAGCACTATCAGAAGAATTTATAAATTTCAATTCGTCAGAATATAAAAGTCTTAGTACTGGTACTATATATTCAACCTCATGGTCTTCTGGTTTTTTAATATTTGTAAAACCTTCTCGAAGAGATGTGTTATATAATAAAAAACTTACTAAAAATATAATTATAAAAATTAATATATAAAATATTTTTTTATGTTTCATAGCTATTTAAATGTAATTTTTTATATTTATACAGAATGCATATACAAAATATCTTAAACATATTTTATTATTTATTTGATAATTATGGTCTAACAAATGGTATCTATGTAAATGTAAGTGATGCTATACAATCTATTCAATATATGTGGTCTGTAAATGATTCAAATCTTACATTTAAATTTACAACACTAAGTCAGTTCCAAGACGCATACAATAATATGAATAATATTGAATATATTACTTATAAAACTGATTGTATTTCATTCAAATATTATCCTAAGCTAAACAGGGCAATTCTAACAACAGAGAAGTATGAAGATATTACAAATCTTAACACTTTTATGAAAAACTTAGGATTGAAAGAAATACTTTATAATTTGAAGAACCAAAATAACTAAAGTTTTGATGCATATTTTGCAGTTAAAAGTATTACTCCCAGAATTAAAACTATTTCTTCAATTTGATATGTTCTTAATCTTGATCTAGTAACTAATTCATTTTCTTTTTTATAATCTGGCTCAATATCACAAAGATCGCAGTCATTATATTTTTGAATATCTGTTCTAGAAGGTCTTACACGAATTAATACATTTGGAGGTGTACATATATCTAATATCTGAAGTTGAGCACATATAGATAAAAACCAATCCACATGTACTTGAATTGGATATACATGAGGAAGTGCTTTGCGAATTCCTCTTTTGGTAAATAAATATCCAGTGAGACCACTAAATTCCATTAAACGTAAACAAGAGTCATCGCCAGGATACATAGGACCGTGTTTCTTATTTTTAGCATGAGGTGCTAATATACAATAGTCCCATAATTCAGTATTTTTCATTATATCAGAATTTGATATGAATGATTTAATTTTTTGAACTGATGCTATATCCATTAAAGCATCATCTTCGATAATCATACCAACTTCAGAATTACCTTTTTCTAAAAAATGCTTCCACACTTCAACATGTGAAATATAACAACCTACCCCACCTTTTGTATTGAGTTCCATATGAGAGCGTCTTGTTGAGCGAACAATATTATATTGTGTAAAAAGAGAAACACGTTTATCATTATCTATATTTAAAGTTTTACCATCGGTTCCAGACCATCGCCGTAAGTTATTAAGTTGATCAAACCCAGAAGAAACTTGAAAACTATTCCATCTATCACTTCTTCTATCCAAATTAATTACATATTTTGGAATATTATCAAAAGACCAAGGCATATCTATCTAGGTGTGTGACGAAAATAATAAAAATTGAAATAAATTTTTACACATAATTTATATCAAGCAAAATGACAGAAGGTACTACACTACAGATTATTAATAATATGATTGTTATTAATCTATATGAAATTGAAGAAGATGTATTTCATGATGCTGAAAAACAGAAGGTTGTATTTCTAGTAAATCATCTTGGTGGATTTAATATCAACTATACCAATAGAACGATTACGCTATTTCTTACACTAAAAGCGATGTACTCCTATACTGTTGATTTTGACCGTGGTGGGATTGATTCAGACATTGCGCAGCACAATTTTAATGTTGCTATCTCCCAACTTGGTGGTTAGAATTGTAAAGAAAACTTCTCAATCTTTCCAGATTCTAAGAAATATGTTTGAACCGGCCCAAGCATCCCTAATTTTTCACATATTCTGAAATGGACATGTGGTTGTATAATTCCTTTAATTGGAACTTTGTAGGCTTGAGGAGAGCCACGGAAATGTAAAACTGCTTTACCTTTATCGTCAGCAATAGCAACGCCAGAATTACTAAAATCGTTGTATGCTACGTTCCACATCTGTAAATCACTACCAGAAGCATCTTGCTTTGGCTCAGAAGCCCAGAACACAACCTTTGCATTTGGTAGAGTTGTAATTGTCACTTCTTGATTTGCATTGTCGGGTGTGCGTGGTCCGAACGCAGCACAAGGTAGCAGTGTTTCACCTAAAAATGGTAAATAACTATCACGTTTAAAAACCAAATAGAGTGCGGCAATACCTACAAGTAAATATACTGTTTTTCCTAGAAACTTTGTACCAAGTAATAAAGCAACTGCATCTTTCTTTAAAAATACAGCAGACAACCAATTTAATCCGCCAACTAACACTAAGGTAATAGCGATCATATTAATCTTTTTATCTCTATATAAACGACTTGCTTGATCCATTCTAGATATAGTTACGAAAATTCTACAGTAAGATTATCTTTCATCATAGACTCAAGTGCTTTTATTCTTCGCTCTAGTGCAGACCCTTTGAATTTTTTAGAATTACGTTTCCAATGCCATTCAAAAGATAATGCGTCGTGCTCGTTATCAAAAATACCGACAAGACATTTACGTTGCCATAGATGTCCTTTTGTTGCTTTTGCCCCACCACTTATTTCACCATTATGTTGTCTAAGTCTCCTATCTGGGTCAATTGTTGCACCCACATATGTTTTATTATCAGATGCTAATAAATAACAATACCACATTATTATACTATATGCTTTTACTTAAAGTCGGGATTCCATGTATGAATCTTTTTGTTTAGAAATACTTCTCTCAAATACCAGTGCTTTTCTACTGATTTAGCATCACCAAAATCAATTACATATACTTTACCCTTTTTCTCAATAAAATTATAAGGTGTAACATCAATATACTCGATATCGCATTGTAGATATAGTTTTACAACAATACCATAAATCTGCTCCATTAAATGTTCTGGAATTCCATTTATATCTTCGCCATATTTATCGGCAATACACATTTCTTCAAGATTCTCCATTTCAATAAAGGTTTTGTAGTCAGTATTAATAATCTTTGGAGTACAGTTTAACTGGAATTGTGCTTTGTTTTGCAGCTCAATTTCATTACGAATCTGGTCTTCAGTTCTATCAGATACATCTTTACGAAAGATTTTCATTATATAACTTAGAATAAAAATTATTTTTTTAAATTTTTATTATTTTAGTAATTTAAATATTTATGTCACTTAAACTACGCCGGCGAATAGGGTTTTCATGAATGGTCCATGGAGGACTATTTAATCCTTGTTCTGGTTTATTTTTTATTAATACTAAAGTTGCTACAATAATAATTAAAACAATTGCTATAAGACTTATAACTGCCGCCATGGTAATTGTGTTCTCATTATTAGATATTGGGGTATCTGCTGGTTGTTTAGAAGTGTCTGCTGGTTCTTTAGGAGTGTCTTTTGGATAAATTGTAACACTTGAGCTAATAGAAGGTGAAGGTGAAGGTGAATTCGAAATAGATTCTTGTCCTAATACAATACTACAAAATAGTAAGAATATAGAAGCTCTCATTTTTTTGATATTTGTTATATGTATTTCAATAAAATCAAATTTATATAAAATTGATAAATTATAAGTTACGTTGTAATTATATAATGTACAAAGCAGCAAAAGAGAAAAATCCAGAATTAATAAATATAGGTAAGAAATGGTCAAAAGATGAAGAAACTCTTCTTCTTCGACGCATTAAAGAAAATAAATCACATGTTGATATATCTATTGAATTTAAAAGAACAGTTGGCGGCATCAATTCTCATTTGAAACATATTGCAGTAAAAGCATACAATGATGATGAACCAATTGAAATAATTCAGCTATACACTGGAATTTCTAAAGAAACTATTTTGGAACAAGTAGAACGTAATAAGCTTAAAATTGAATCAAAAAGACAAAACAAAAAAGTTAGTAAAATGGCATGCACAAATGAAGAATATGGTTTCGATGTTGATAAAGAACTTGATAAAACATTTCAGAAACTATATGTAAGACCATATGAAACTAAAAAAGTATATGTTCCAGATGAGCCAATAATTCCAGAAGCAATCTCTAAGAAAAAAGTAGAACTTTATGAACTGAATGATGAGCAGAACGCAGTTATTGAAGAAGTCGATGCCGGCCATAATGTGTTTATCACTGGGCCTGGAGGTACTGGAAAAACATTCTTAATTCGCCATATTCGTCGTCATTTAGAAGCAAAAAATAAAAAAGTAGCAATCACAAGTCTGACTGGCATGGCTTCATTACTGATAGGTGAGGGAGCAAGAACTATTCATTCTTGGTCAGGTTTAGGAATCGGTAATAGGAGTGTTGAAGATTCTTATCAATTTATTCGTGTAAAACATAAGAAAGCAAGAGAAGCATGGAGAGAAACTGATACACTTATTATTGATGAGATTTCTATGATGAGTGATGATTTCTTTGAGAAACTAGATGAGCTTGGGAAACGTCTGCGTAAGTCTGACAAATCATTTGGCGGAATTCAAGTACTGTGTTTTGGAGACTTTTATCAGCTTCCACCTATTAACACAAAGTTTGTATTTGAAAGCGCAAAGTGGAATAATGTGCTAGATAGCATTGTAAATCTAGAAACAATCTACAGACAGAAAGACCCTGTATTTCAGAAAATGCTTAATGAAGTGCGTGTAGGAGTTGTAAGCGATGAAACTGATAGATTGCTAAAATCGAGAATTGGATTGGATTTCAGTAAAGAAGAAATTCAACCAACAAAAATCTTTACACGACGAGCAATGGTAGATAAAGTAAATAAAGAAGGTCTTGATGCTATTAAAACTGAAGCAAGAACCTATAAAATTACTACAAAAGGCTCATGCTCAAGTACAGCCATTAAATCCGCAATAGAAAAAATGGATGAAAATGCTCAATACGAAAAAGAATTAGTCTTGAAAGTTGGTGCACAAGTTATGCTGATTGCAAACACTAATGTAGAAGCTGGTCTAGTGAATGGTCGTCTAGGAATTGTTACAAAATTCATAGATGCACATACTGAAATCGTTGATAAAATGAATAAAAATGGTGTACTAGTAAAAGTTCCAGTACAACATTCTGAGAAAGTGCGTGTACGTTTTAAGAATAAACAAGAAGAAGACTTCTGTGCTCATGAATGGAAACTAGAAAATGATGAATCTGTATCGCGAAATCAAATTCCTCTGATTCTAGCTTACGCTATTACTATTCATAAGAGTCAAGGCGCAACACTTGATTCTGCGTATATCGATATTGGCTCTTCTGTATTTGAATATGGCCAAGCGTATGTTGCATTAAGTAGAGTAAAAAATCTCGATGCTTTGTATTTACATGATTATAGTAGGTCTGCTATTCGAGCGCATCCTAAGGTGCGAGAATATTATGATACGATTTGATAGTTTTAATTTGCTTCCATATAATGGCTCATTGCCTTAACTACACCCTTTACATATTCATCGCCCTTGACTTGCTTTACACTATCAAAATACTTTGCCAATGCTGCGCCATGACCGACTGAAAGAATTCTACAGATTACATTCGAATTTTCAATCATTAGTAGAGTTCCATCAATTGAAGAATTGAATACAATACCACTTGTAGGTCTTACATTACCAACCTTATGATTTGGTAGAGTATCTTCTGCCGATTGTTGCTGCACTAGCTCTGGTTGATTCTCTAGTACTGGCTCTAGTACAACTTCTGGCACTGGCTCTGCTGCAACTTCTGGCACTGGCTCTGCTGCAACTTCTGGCACTGGCTCTGCTGCAACTTCTGGCTGATTCTCTACAAGTGCCTGAACCTCTGGTTGCGGCTCTAGTGTAACTTCTGACTGAGTCTCAATATCAGAGCCTTCTTCACTCCTTTCAGAAATAACTTCTTCAAGTGAAGCAGTTTCCTCTATCGCTGTCATAAGATTCAATACATCCTCAGTAGGAATAGTAGGCTTCTTTTTACTAATTGGTTTGCCAAGAAGTTGATGGAACACCTTGTCACTATCCCATAGTTTAACCCCAGATGTAGATGTAGAAACCTTATAACTTGAGTAATTATCAATAATTCCTTTTACAATCTTACCAACAAAGTATCTGATAATAGGATGACTATCCAACAAGTCTGAGTTGTGCTTGTTACTCTTTAGCCCAAAGTAAGTGTTTGCTGTATTTTTTGAAACCATATCAACAATAATGTTGAAATAACCAGCATTTCTCTGTGAACCCATTGATTCCTTGTCCCATGAAGGCTTTCCAAGAATACAACCAAACAACTTCATCAATACACCTCGTGCTTCATCAATACCCTTAATATCACAACCTAGACGATTTGAATATGCAGTAAACAGTGGCTTCGAGGGGCAATTTAGCGATAAAGTAAATGAACCTTTCTCAATAGCATGTTCCCATTCTTTTTTACTTTCAAAGCGAATTGGATAAACCTTACGCTTTTCTGATGTTGCGTTTTCAACATAAAATGTACAATTATGGCCCTCTACACGCATCTCGCCCTTAATGAAAGTATCAATCTCTTTTGTTTTCTTGTTTGTGTATTCGTTCATTGAGCATGTAACATGAATAGGGTGATGAATATCTTGCTCAATTATTGGAGAAATCGCAGTATTAGAATCTGCCATACGAGTAATAGGACCCTTGATAGGTTGAGAAGATGCCTCAAACTTAATGGTGTAATTCTCCTTTAGAATATCACCATAATACAGCGAGATTGTCTTGAACAATTCGATATATTCGTCATCGATAAGTGACTTGGAATAAAGATGGTTCTGGTCGAAAATCATTAGATGTAGCATATACGAAAGCTTATTTGAATCCAGAATTGACTCCAAATCAGACTTCATTTCATTATCATCAATAGAATTCTTAATCTTTGTGATAATTTCATGCTGCATATCATCCTTATCACGACGAATCGTCATATACTCTTTGACACTGATGGCCCTGTAGTCAGTTTCCTCGCCAGTATTCATCTTCTCTACACGGTCGTCAAACTCTTTCACTTTGAAGTTAAGAGACTGATAGTTACCGTTAGATAGTGCCTTTGACTCAGAGTACATGGATGTAGGATTAAAGAATGCGACTGATGCGGCATGACCGTGATTCTTATCGCCAATGTTATCAGCGCCTTTCTTATGGATAGTATTGCCTAGACTGAATAGATGCTCAATCTCACTAATACCATTACTCGCAGACCAATGAAGAATATATGAAGTTTTTGTTTCAGTATCAAAATAGCTCTTTGTATAACTGTAGCCAGAATCATTTCCCTTTTGTGAATCTCTGTCATTGTGATATAACTCCGAAAACGCTTTGAATAAAGTTAGACCACCAGAACTCCCACGAATACCAGTCCACTTATGAGAAAACGGATGAGAATCATGGAAATCAGACATCTTTTTGAATACCAAAATATATTTATTTTTGGAATCAATTTTTTAACATATTAATAGAATGCCCCATGATTGTGCCCATTGCGATGATTATAGAGTTTGTACTGGAGAAGAATGTAAAATACACCCTTTATACAAATATGTATATGATATGGAAAGAAGTTTTGGACTCTGGGGTGATATTATGATTGAAGAAGACGCTGCTGCTTTTGATGCGTTACCTGAAGAAGAAAAGCAAAAGAAAAGAAATGCGAATGCAAAAGAACATGCGAGAAATGAACGTAA